>Ga0182016_10004100_pt1 | contig 16275 bp, 14 predicted proteins | sample 712S2MmetaG_FD_120491 | JGI IMG/M metagenome (GOLD analysis project Ga0182016, IMG submission 120491) | Permafrost microbial communities from Stordalen Mire, Sweden - 712S2M metaG | ecosystem: Environmental > Terrestrial > Soil > Wetlands > Permafrost | place: Sweden: Stordalen | collected...
CAAAAAGCAAGTCATACTTCCATCGATAGACGATGGGAAAGCCTCCCGCACCCGAACTTCTGCCAGGAACGCTGGATCTACTCATTCTGCGAACCCTGATCGCCGGACCGATGCACGGTTACGGCATCGCGCAGCGTCTGAAACAGGTTTCCGACGATGTGCTGCAAGTCGGCGAAAGCTCGCTCTACCCCGCCCTGCAACGGCTCCTGCTCAATGCCTGGGTGAAAGCCGCGTGGGGCGCATCCGAGAACAACCGGCGCGCGCGTTACTACACGTTGACCGCCGCCGGCCGGAAGCAACTCGCATCGGAGCGCGAGGAATTCGCCCGCGTCGTGGGTGCGATTGAAAAAGTCTTGAACCTGGCATGATTCCACAAGTTCACATGTCGCTGCTCCGTGTCTGGCGCCACCTTGTCTTTCGCTGGCGGCGCACGGAACTCGACCATGAACTGGCTGAGGAACTCGAATTCCATCATGCGCTGAAGCAGCAGGCAGTCGGCGAACTGAGTCACATTCAGATGGGCAACATGACGATAGCGGCGGAGGAGTGCCGGGATATGTGGAGTTTTCTGAGGCTCGAAAGGCTGTTGCATGACATCCGTTACGCCGCGCGCATGTTCGGCGGACCCCTGGTTTCACGGCCATAGCCGTGCTCTCCCTGGCGGTTGGAATCGGCGGGAACGCGGCCATGTTCACCCTGGTAAATACATTGCTGGTCCGCCCGCTGCCGTATCGCCAGCCGGACCGCCTGGTTCGTATCACGGGCATCTTTCCGCGCGCGGCGGTGCCCTTCTTGCAGCAACATACCCGTACCATGGATGTCGCCGCCGTCAGCCCTGGCTCCGAATACAATCTCACCGGGCAGGGCGAAGCCATCCGCATCGTAGGCAGCGCCGCATCGGCGAATGCCTTTTCCGTGTTGGGCGATTCGCCCGCCCGGGGACGCACCTTCGAACCCGGAGAAGATTCCCCCGGACGCGACAGCCTTGTCATCCTCAGCAATTCCCTTTGGCGAACCAAGTTCGCGGGCGACCCTGCGGTGATCGGCCGCGTGATCGCGTTGAACGGAGTCGATCGCCAGATCGTCGGCGTCATGCCGCCCGCTTTCAGCTACCCTTCGGCGCAGGTGCAGGCGTGGGTGCCGATGCGGCTGGACGCTTCCAACTTTCTGGAATACTGGGCCGGCGGGTTTGTGCCGTTGGTTTCCAGGTTACGCGCCCGAGCCAACCTGGCCGAGGCGCAGCGTGAGATCCAGCCCTTGATCGACGAATTCAGAAAGACGTTCCCCTATCCCATGGCCCGCGATTGGAATCGCGATTCCACCGCCATCCCGCTGCAACGCGATCTGACCGGCGATATACGCGACAAGCTGATCATCCTGCTTGCTTCGGTCGGCCTGGTGCTGCTGATCGCCTGCGCCAATGTCGCGAGCCTGCTGCTGTCCCGCGCCACCACCCGCCGCCAAGAAATCGCCCTGCGCGTCGCCTTGGGGGCAGGGCGACGGCGCATCGTTCGCCAGATCCTAACCGAGAGTGTCCTGCTCGCGCTTGTGGGTGGCGGCTTGGGAATCCTGCTCGGGATGGGCGCGCTTTCCATCTTCAAATCGTTATTGCCGTCCTCCACACCCGGTCTGGCGCAGGCCTCCATCGACTCGTCCGTTGCCGCAGCCGTGGCGGGGCTGGCGCTCCTCACCGGCCTGGCGTTCGGTATCGCGCCGGCGCTGAGCGCGTCACAGATCGATCTCGCCCAATCCATCCGCACGGGCAGCCAGCGGTCGACTGCGGCATTCTGGAATCGGCTCCGGGGCGGGCTCATCGCCGTGGAAATCGCGCTCACGGTCGTGCTGGTGGTGAGCGCCGGGCTTCTGATCAAGAGCCTGTACACCCTGTCTGAAGTGCGCCCCGGCTTTCAGCCGCAGCAGATCCTGACGGTGCACATCAGCCCGAATTCATCTTTTTGCACCGAGCGCCCGGCGTGTATCGCTCTCTACGACCGCCTTCTGGAGGGCGCCCGCGGCGTCTCAGGCGTCGCGGAGGCCGCTATCGCAAACACGGTTCCCCTGGATGCCGAACAGCCAGACCTTGCCGTCGACGTAGAAGGGCATCCCAAGTCGGTGGACCACCCCGCCCCCATGCTCTGGTCGGGCGCAGTCAGCGCCGGATATATTCACATGCTGCGGATTCCGCTGCTGGCCGGCCGGGACCTCACCGATGCGGACGGCGCCAAGTCGGCTGCGGTTCTGTTGATTTCCGCTTCCACTGCCAGGCATTTCTGGCCCGGAGAGAATCCCATCGGCAGGCATATCAAAGCCGCCGGCGAGCGGCAATGGAGAACAGTCGTGGGCGTGGTGGGCGATGTGCGGCAGTACAGTCTGAGCAAAGCCATGCCAGACTGGATTCCCGGCGCCATCTATATGCCGTACGCGCAGGCGGTGCGGGAGGACGGGCAAATCCCGGCCGCCATGACACTGCTGGTGAAAACCCGCACGAATACCGACGGCGCCGCGCGAGAGATTCGCACTCTGGCGCAGGACCAGGATCCCAATGTGCCCATCGGCCAGGTCCAGCCGCTGGAAGAGGTGGTGGCCGGGTCCATCGCCAATTTCCGCGCCACCATACGAGTGTTCATCAGTTTCGCCGCGGCCGCCATTCTTCTGGCAGCCATCGGGATTTACGGCCTGGTTTCCTATTGGGTGACGCAGCGGACCTATGAAATCGGCCTGCGCGTGGCAATTGGCGCCACCCGGAGCCGCATCGTTTCCATGATCCTGGCCCAGGGTTTGCGAGTCGCTTTATATGGCATCGCCGCGGGGGTGATCGCTGCGCTGGCGGCGACGCGCTTCCTGGCCAGCCTTCTTTATGGAGTTGGCGCTTCCGATCCTTCGACGTTTGCGGCGGTGACCGTGCTGGTGCTGGGGGTCGCGATTACCGCGACTGCCGTCCCGGCTTGGCGCGCCTCGCGCATCGATCCGATCAAATTGCTGCGGGTAGATTGAATGCCACTGTGGGGCAGACGATCGTTTTATGTCGTCTGCCAAGCGCTCCCCGAAGACGGCAAGACCACAAAGTGCGATGGTCTGCCCCACCAAAGGGAACAGCATTGCGGCTAGCTCGCAGCTTTCACCGCTGCCGTACTCAGCGTGGAATTGCTGACGCTCCAGATCTTGCTGACATTGGAGCCCGCACTGATGAAAAGGGTCGCCGATGCCAAGGTCAGAAAGGCCATCAGCAAAGTGTACTCGATGAGATCTTGACCTGCCTCGTCTGTCCAGAAACGCCGCATGAGTTCGATCAAGCGACCTCCGTTTTACGTCCGCCGGGGACGACCATTCATCTCCGAGCCGAAGCCGCGGAGGGCCTTAGGTCAGCGAGAACACTGGACCAGGGCCATATTGGCGGACTCAATTCATTGAAATCATACCGCGGTAGAGCGCGAGATCCACCCCTATCCTTGGTTATGCAGCCTTCTCCTCATTGGCCCTGACCGGCGGATTCCGATTCCGCTCCCTGACGGTCGCGGCTCGGTGGCGCCCGCGTGATACCTTCATACGTGATGCCTTCCCGCCGCATTTTGCAGCTTGGCGATCCGTTGTTGCGCACCGTCTCGGCGCCGGTGAGCACCCCCTCCGCTGCCATCCCGATCTTCGAGGATCTGCGCGCCACGCTCCACGAGTTCCGCCGCACGCACGGGTTCGGGCGCGGCATTAGCGCGGTCCAGATCGGCGAGCCCCTCCGGCTGATCTACATCGAATTCGAAGGCGTAGCCTACGCTATCCGCAACCCGGTGTATGAATTGCAAAGCGAGGCCAAATTCCGGCTGTGGGACGATTGTTTCTCGTTCCCCGACCTGCTGGTGTACCTGGAGCGCAGCCAGAGTGTGCGGGTGCGCTACGAAGACGAAGAGGGAAGCGTCCGGCTGGTGGAGGCGGCGGGCGCGCTTTCCGAGCTGCTGCAGCACGAAATCGACCATCTGGACGGGATCCTGGCAGTCGACCGGGCGCTCGACCGGTCGAGCCTCTCGACGCGCGAAGAACACATGCGGCAGATCGGGGTACCCAGATGAATCCGGCAACTGGCGCGCACCGGCTCTCGAACCGGATGTCCCATTGGATTGTTCTGGGGCTGGCGGCGCTGTTCGCGGCCGGACTGGAGATCTATGCGCAGACCAGGGCTTTCGCGTGGGACGAAGGCTTCCACCTGGTGACGGCGCAGTCCATCAATCGCGGGAAGCGGCCGTATCTGGATTTCGTCTTTTCGCAGACGCCGCTGAACGCCTACTGGAACGCCGCCTGGATGCGCCTGTTCGGGGACACCTGGCGCACCCCGCACGGCGTGGCCGCGGTGATGACCGCGCTGGCGGTGCTGCTGACCGCGGGTTACGTGTTGCGCCGCTTCCCGGAGTCAGGCTGGCGGCTGGCGGCGGCGATCGTCGCGGTGTGCAGCTTCGGTCTGAACATCGCGGTTGTCGAATTCGGCGCCATCGCGCAGGCTTACCCGCTGTGCCTGTTCCTGATGGTGTCCGCCTTTCTGTTCACCGTGGCGGCGGTGGGCCGCGCGGGACCATGGTTTTCCGGCGCGGCGGGTTTTCTGGCGAGCGCCGCAGCGAACGCTTCCCTGCTGACGGCGCCGGTGGCTCCGGTGCTGCTGGTCTGGATGTTAGTCTGCAACCGGGCGGGGAACCGGTGGGCCAAGCTGGGAGCCTTCGCCGCGGGCGGCGCGGTGGCCTGCGCGCCGCTGGCGTGGCTGTTCGCACAGGGACCCCGGCAGACGATCTTCAATGTCCTCCACTATAATCTGCTCTACCGCCAACGGGAGTGGGAAGGCGCGCTGTCGCATAACTTCGCGGAGTGGTTCGCGTGGGTCGGTTCGCCGCAGGCGTTGATGTTGGGATCGCTGGCCCTGGCGGGTTTGCTGTTCGTCCGGAAGCGAAGCGGTTGGGAGCGCGCGCAGCGCCGCGAGTTCTATCTGTGCGCCTGGCTGGCAGTGGCTTTGATCGCCCATATTTCGACAGCCACTCCCACCTTCAGGCGCTATTATCTGCTGGCCGTGCCATTTCTCGCGATTCTGGCATGCGCGGGGTTGTATGACGTGGGGTCGCGGCTGGGATCGCCGGATCGTCCGTGGTGGCCGGTCCTGATCGTGTGCCTGCTGACCGGCGCGTGCCTGACGAAGGTGCTGATCGAGGATGCGGACGATTTCTCCTGGCGTGAGGTGGAACACATTGCCGCGAAGGTGAAGGAGGTGACGCCTCCGCAAGCGGTGCTGTTAGCCGATGAACCCACTTACTGCGTAACCCGGCACGTGCCGCCGACGGGCCTGGAACTGGCGGATTCGCACAAGCTGGATTTCCCGCCGGCCATGGCTCGCGATCTGCACGTGATTCCGCAAAAGGAGCTGGACCGGCAAATTAAAGCGGGCGCCTTTGACACCATCGAGATATCGGACGACGATACGCGGGTCGACACGCTGGGGTTGCGGAAGTTGTATGCGCATTCGGCGAAGGTGGACGACTACGATATCTTTTGGGGCAAACTGCCCGTCACGGCTAAAGCCAGTCCTTCACGCTAAAATATAGATTCAGAGTGAGGGATTCCAAGACCTGCTGGCTATGCTTGTGCGCAACGGCCGCGATGTCGATGGCGGCAGCGGCCGGTCCGCGTGCACAGAGCGCAGCCCTCATCACCATCGATTATCCAACCGACCGGTCGATCTTCCCGCCAGAACTGCCGCCTCCTACGTTCTTGTGGCGCGATGCCGAAGCCGGCGCAATGCATTGGAGGATCGAAGTCGAGTTCGCCGGCGGCGCGCCGCGCCTGCAAGTGAAATCCGGCGGCGAGCGCCTGCAAGTGGGCGAGATCGATCCGCGCTGCGTGGGCGCCGTGCCGCCCACGCTCACGCCGGAACTGGCCGCGGCGCATACCTGGAAGCCCGATCCCCAGATTTGGGCGGCCATTAAGAACGGTTCCGCGGCCGGCGCCGCCACAGTTACCATCACCGGATTCGCGGACGGGCGTGAATCCCGCGCCCTTTCGCGCGGCAGCATCTCCATCACCACTTCCAAAGACCCGGTGGGCGCGCCGATCTTCTACCGGGATGTGCCGCTGATCCCCAGCCCGACGGTGAAAGGCGTGATCAAGCCGCTGCCACCTTTTGCCATCGGGTTGATCGAATGGCGTCTCCGCAATGTGGGCGAGACGCAGAGTAAGATCGTGATGCAGGGCCTGCCGACTTGCGCGAACTGCCATTCCTTCTCGCTCGACGGCAAGACGTTCGGACTGGACGTCGACGGCCCGCAAAACGACAAGGGCCTGTACGCGCTGGTCCCCGTGCGTAAGGAGATGTCCATCCGCAATGAAGACGTGATCCGATGGAGTTCCTTTCGCGGCGCCGCGCCGGTGAAGACGGATGGGCCGGCAGCCAAGCGGTTCGGTTTCATGTCCCAGGTTTCGCCCGACGGCCAGTATGTAGCGACCACTATCGACGACCCCAGCGGGCGCGGCGTACAGCATGTGGACACCCTGGCGCGCGGGCTGGCGGACCGCTTCTACAACGCGGGCTATAAGGATTACGGCTTCGGGCAGGTATTCTACCCGACGCGCGGCATCCTGGCCTGGTACAGCCGCGCGGCGGGACAACTGCAACCGCTGCCCGGCGCCGACGATCCGCGCTATGTGCAGGCCAATGCCGTGTGGAGTCCCGACGGCCAGTACCTGGTGTTTGCCAGAGCGGAGGCGCGGGATCCGTATCCGCCGGGAAAGAAGGCGTCGGAATACGCCAACAGTCCGGACGAGACGCAGATTCAGTATGACCTGTACCGGATTCCGTTCAACGGCGGCAAGGGCGGCCAGCCGGAGCGCATCGAGGGCGCTTCACACAACGGCATGAGCAATAACTTCGCGAAGGTGTCGCCGGACGGGAAATGGATCGTGTTCGTCCAGTGTCACAACGGCTTGTTGATGCGTCCCGACAGCCGGTTGTTCATCGTGCCGGCTGTGGGCGGGGTGGCGCGGCCGCTCGAGTGCAATACGCGGCTGATGAATTCATGGCACAGCTTTTCGCCGAATGGCCGCTGGCTGGTCTTCTCGTCGAAAGCGCGGTCGCCCTACACGCAGATGTACCTGACCCACCTGGACGAGAATGGCAACGACAGTCCGGCCATCCTGATCGAAAACGCGACCGCCGCCAACCGCGCCGTGAATATTCCGGAGTTCGTCAACATTGCGCCGGACGGTATGGCGCATATCGATACGCCGGCTACGGAGTTCTACCGGCTGTTCGATGTGGCATCGGAACTGGGCGATAAGAAGGAGTACGACGCCGCCATTGCGAAATGGAACGAAGCGTTGGCGCTGAGTCCCGAGGATGCCAAAGCCCAAAGCAACCTGGGAGTGCTGCTGGCGGTGGTGGGCCGGACCGACGAAGCCATGGCGCATTACCGGAAGGCGGTGGAATCCGAGCCGGACTATCCGGATGGGTACACCAACCTGGGCATCGCGCTGGCGCGTGCGGGAAAGCTGGACGACGCCATTCCGTATTTCGAAAAGGCCGCGCAACTGAGCCCGTGGGACGCTAAAGCGCATAGCAATCTGGGCGCGGCATTGGCCGAGCGCGGCCGAACGGGCGAAGCGATTGCCGAGTGTGAGAAGGCGCTGCAGCTCAGCCCGGGGGACTCGGAGGCGCACGCCAACCTGGCCATTGCGCTGGCCAAAGCCGGGCGCTTGGACGATGCCATTGCCAATTTCGAGCGGGCGTTGGCAGGCGATCCGGACTCGGGCGAGATCCACGCGAACCTGGCAGGTGCGCTGCTGGAGAAGGGCCGCTTCGACGACGCCATTCCGCACTTCGAAAAGGCGCTGGCTGCCAATCCGGGTTCCACCGAACTGCACTTTTATTTGGGGCGTCTGTTGGCCACCCACGGCAAGTTTGACGAGGCCATCCCGCACCTTGAGAAAGCCTGGGCGGGCGGTGATCCATCGATCGGCGGTATGCTAGCGGCGGTCTACGCGCAGGTGGGCCGGCTGAACGATGCGCTGGGCACTGCCCGCAAAGCTCGGGATGTGGCGCAGGAGCGCAACCAACAGGAACTGGTGCGGACGCTCAACGGCAGCGTGGCAAGTTACGAGGCGGCGCGGCCGTAGTCATGTGGGGCAGGCCATCGTTTTTCGTGGCCTGCCGGCTCTTGAGGCGAAGTGAAAAGATGAGTCCGATACACTCATTTTCGACTTTCACCCGCGGCGCCGCGCTGCGGGCCGCGATGGTCTTGCCATTAGTTCTGTTGCCGCTGGCGGCTGCGTCGCTGCCCGTGGCAAAGCCCGAGGATGTCGGGCTGGCGCCCGAACGCCTGCAACGCATTCATGAGGCGATTATGCGCCGCGTGGAAGCTGGGGACATCTCCGGTGCGGTGACCATGGTCGCGCGGCGGGGCCGTCTGGTTCATTTCGAGGCGCACGGATTGATGGACCTCGAAGCCAAGAAGCCGATGACCAAGGACGCGCTGTTCCGCCTGGCATCGTCGACCAAGCCGGTCACGGCGGCTGCCATCCTGATCCTGATGGAGGAAGGCAAGCTGAAGCTGACCGCTCCGGTTGCGAAGTACATCCCGGAATTCAAGAACTCCAAAGTGGCGGTGGAGACGGTACGCGCGCCGGCGCCCATGTCCGACCAGGGGCCTGAATCCGGGGAGCGATACTACACGGTCCCTGCGAGCCACGACATCACCATCATCGACTTGTTGACGCACACCTCGGGACTCGGCAGCGGCGGACTCACCGGACCGGATTTACAAAAGCTGCTGCAGGCCCGCACGCCGGCCGAGACGCTTGCCGATTTCATTCCCCGGCTGGGCGCACTGGCCCTGGATTTTCAGCCCGGTACGCAATGGCGGTACAGCGGATTGGCGGGCTTCGACACGCTGGGCCGGATCGTCGAGATCGTCTCCGGTACCACGTTCGACCAGTTCCTGCGGAAGCGCCTGTTCGAGCCGCTCGGCATGGACAATACCTGGTTCAATGTTCCGGAGAAGGAACAGCCGCGGATCGCCACGATATACAACAGGACCCCGAGCGGACTGCAGAAGCCGGCCGCGCCTCTCAGAATCGGATCGCCGGTCTATTTCTCCGGTGCAGGAGGCCTCACGGCGGCGGCGCCGGATTACCTGCAGTTCGCCCAGATGCTCTCGAACGGCGGGCAACTGAACGGCAAGCGCATTCTCAGTCCGTGGACGGTGGACCTGATGTTGAGCAACAACGTCGGCGAGCTCTTTGCAGGTCAGATCGGGCGTCCCCCAAAGGGCGTCGGGTTCGGCCTCGGCGGCGAGGTCGTGGTAAGTGCTGTGGACGCGCGGCTGCGCAAACCGAACGGCAGTTACGGCTGGGATGGCGCCTACGGCACGTACTGGTGGGTGAATCGCAAAGAGCAGATGGTGGTAGTGCTCTTCGTGCAAACGCCGGGACGGTCGCTCCAATACGACTTCGACAACGCCGTGTCCCAGGCCGTAATCGAATGACAGAATGGGTGGCTACCGCCCGCCTGCCTCCCCGCCTCGCCGTATGATGGATAGGAAGGCCTCCTCCCCGCACTATGCACACAGCACTCATTCACCTGACCATTGATCCCGCGCTGGCACCCGCCGCCGCCGTGGCCTTCACCAGTGAGATCTTGCCCAGAGTGCGGGCCGCACCAGGGTTCGTCGCCGGATACTGGGTAGACCCGGTCGACCGCCAGGGCTTCGGTTTTCTCCTCTTCGAGACGGAGGAACAAGCTCTCACGGCGACGCCACCAGCAACCACGTGGTCAGCCCCTGGCGTGACGATCGTGCGCACGGATGTTCGGCGTGTGGCAGTCGCGATACCCTGACACCGCCCCGGCATTCGCTGTGCCCGCAACGCTCAACGCCGCCTCCCTCCTCGCCCTGCCGTATGATGGATAGGAAGGCCTCCCCGCACTATGCCCCTGAAAACCGATCCGGACCTGGGTATCAATAGCTGGCTCGAAGACGAGCTGTACCAACAGTATCTGAACGACCGCACCGCCGTCGACGAAAGCTGGAAGCAAGTCTTCGAAGGCGCCCCCAACGGGCAACCCGGCGTCGCCCCCGCGCCCCAGCGCCCCATCGCCCCCCCGGCGCCCCCACCCACAGCGCCGGAAAATCTCCAGCCCCTCCGCGGCATCGCCGCCAAAATCGCCGAGAACATGAACGCCAGCGTCACCATTCCGCTGGCCACGTCGCAGCGCGTGATCCCCGTCAAGGTGATGGACGAAAACCGCCGCATCGTCAACCAACACCGCACTCTGGTGGGCAAGAGCAAAGTCTCCTACACGCACCTGATCGGCTGGGCCATCCTGAAAGCGCTGGAAGATTTTCCCGGCCTGAACCATGCCTACGGCGAAGCTAACGGACAGCCCGCGCGCATCGTGCATCCGCGCATCAACCTGGGCATCGCCGTCGACGTGGCGGGCAAGGACGGCAGCCGCAACCTGCTGGTGCCCAACATCAAGAACGCCGGCGCGCTGGATTTCGCGCAGTACGTCGCCACCTTCGACGACCTGGTGGACCGCGCGCGCAAAGGCAAGCTGGCGCCCGCGGACTTTCAGGACACCACCATTTCGTTAACGAATCCCGGTACCGTCGGCACCATGACCTCCAGCCCGCGCCTGATGACCGGCCAGGGCGCCATCATCGCCGCCGGCGCAATCGACTACCCTGCCGAATATCAGGGCGCGGCGCCCGAAACGCGGTCCATGCTGGGCATTGGCAAAGTCATGTCGCTTTCCTGCACTTACGATCACCGCATTATCCAAGGCGCGGAATCCGGCATGTTCCTGGGCAAGGTGCAGGCGCTGCTGGATGGCGGCGACGGCTTCTACGAAGAGATCTTCGCGCACCTGAAGATGCCGCACCAACCGGTGCTGTGGGAGCTGGATCGAAACGTGATGCTGCCGGGGGCGAGCGGGCGCACCGCCGAGATCGCCAAGGAAGCGGGCGTACTGCAGCTCATCAACGCCTACCGCGTGCGCGGCCACCTGATCGCCGATCTGGATCCGCTCGGCGGCGAGCCTACCAACCATCCCGAACTCGACCCGGTCACCTACGGCCTGACCATCTGGGACCTGGACCGCGAATTCCTCACCGGCAGCCTCAGCGAGGCTATCGGTGAGCATAGCGGCGAGCAGGGTGCCAAGGGCGGACCCAAGCCCGTCGCCACGCTGCGCGAAATCCTGGAGACCCTGCGCCAGACATACTGCGGCAAAATCGGCTGCGAGTACATGAACATCCAGCATCCCGAGCAGAAGCGCTGGCTGCAGCACCGCATGGAGCCGCAGGCCAACAACTGGCCGCTCGACCGCGAAACCCGCGTGCGCATCCTGCAAGGTCTGCTGAAGGCCGAGGAGTTCGAGCATTTCCTGCACGCCCGCTTCGTGGGCCAGAAACGCTTCGCGCTGGAAGGCGCCGAAACCGCCATCCCCATTCTCGACGAGCTCCTGGAACGCGCCGCAGCAGGCAACGTGCATGAAGTGGTCATCGGCATGTCCCACCGCGGCCGCCTGACTGTGCTCACCACCGTGGTGGGCAAGCCAGTCGCCGAGATCTTCGCACAGTTCGAAGGCGAGTTGGACCCGGCCAGTACGCAAGGCTCCGGCGACGTGAAGTATCACGTGGGTGCGCGCGGCGTCTATCGCTCCACCGCCGGCCGCGAGGTCCTGGTTTCCGTGTCCCCCAATCCCAGCCATCTGGAAGCCGTCGATCCCGTGGTCGAGGGCATCGTGCGCCCCAAGCAGGATCGCCTCGGCGATACCCAGCGCGAGCGCGTGATTCCGCTGCTCATCCATGGCGACGCCGCGTTTGCGGGGCAGGGCGTGGTGGCCGAAACGCTCAACCTCTCGCAACTGGATGGGTACTCGACGGGGGGCACCCTGCACCTCATCATCAACAACCAGATCGGCTTCACTACGCTCCCCGATGAAGCCCGCTCCACGCCATATTCCACTGACGTGGCGCGCGGCGTGCAGGCGCCCATCTTCCACGTCAACGGCGACGATCCCGAAGCCGCCATCCGCGTCGCGCAGATCGCCTTCGATTACCGCCAGCAATTCAAGAAAGACGTGGTCATCGATATGTTCTGCTACCGCCGCCACGGCCACAACGAAGGCGACGACCCCAGCTACACGCAGCCCATCCTGTATCGCAAGATCAAAGAGCACCCGTCGGTAGGCAACCTCTATGGCGAGCGGCTGGTGCGCGAAGGAGTGCTCACCGCCGAAGAAGTCGCCGATATCCGCAAGGGGTTCGCGCAGTCGCTCGCCGCGGCCTACGACGCGGCCGAAAAAAGCGGCGACCATTTCGAAGCACAGGAATTGGCCGCGGTTCCAAGCGACGAGATCGCCAGCTTTTGCCCCCGCACCGCGGTGAACAAGGCCACCATTGATCGCGTGATCCGCGCGCTCACCCATTTCCCCGAAAACTTCCACTTGCATCCCAAGCTGCGCACTTTCATTGAGCGCCGCCGCGAGGCGATCGACAAAGGCGGACCCATCGACTGGGCGTTCGGCGAAGCGCTGGCATTCGGCACGCTGGCGCTCGAAGGCACGCCCGTCCGGCTCAGCGGCCAGGATTCCGGCCGCGGCACTTTCAGCCAGCGGCACCTGGTCTTCTGGGACTCCGAGACCGCCCAGAAATACACGCCGCTGCAGCACGTCTCGCCGGACCAGGCGCGCTTCGAGGTCTTCGACAGCTCGTTGAGCGAGTACGCCGTGCTGGGCTTCGAGTTCGGCTACAGCGTGGCCGATCCGCTGACGCTGGTGCTGTGGGAAGCGCAGTTCGGCGATTTCGCCAACGGCGCGCAAATCCTGATCGACCAGTTCATTTCGAGCGCGGAATCCAAGTGGGGGCAGCCCAGCGGACTGGTGCTGCTGCTTCCGCACGGCTTCGAGGGGCAGGGGCCGGAACACTCCAGCGCGCGCATCGAACGCTTCCTGGTGTTGTGCGCCGGCAACAACATGCAGGTCGCCAACTGCACCACGCCGGCCCAGTATTTCCACCTGCTGCGCCGCCAGATGTACGGCGGCACGGACCGGCGCGGCATGCGCAAGCCGCTGGTGATTTTCACGCCGAAGAGCCTATTGCGGCACCCCAAGGCCGTCTCGACCGTAGCCGAACTGACCAGCGGAGGCTTCCGCGAAGTGCTGTGGGACAGGCCTCCCGGCCTGTCCATCACGAGAGTGGTCTTCTGTTCCGGCAAGATCTACTACGACCTGCTGGCCGCCCGCGAGGCGCGCCAGGCGAATCACGTGGCGCTGATACGCATCGAGCAGTTGTATCCCTTCGCCTCGAGCGACGTCAACGACGCGCTGCTCAGCTATCCAACCGCCGCTGAAGCCGTGTGGGCGCAGGAAGAGCCGCGCAACATGGGGCCGTGGCGCTTTATGCAGGAACAATTGCAGCCGCTGTTGGCGCCCACCGGCCGCGAACTGCGCTACGTGGGCCGCGCGGAAAGCGCCAGCCCCGCAACCGGGTCCGGCCGCCGCCACCAGGAGGAGCAGGCCGCCATCACCGACGAAGCTGTCGGGCAGGTTGGTAACCTGCAGGCCGATTGTTAATCGGCCTTGCGCGAGCGAAGCTCGCGCCACACTTGTCTAAGCTACGACGCAAGCAGTTCCGGCACGCGCTGACGGCGGACCTTGATTTTGCTTTCGTTCCTGCGGGCCGCCGCGAGGTCGTAGGCAAGCTGCATGCGCAACCAGGTCTCCGCCGTGCTGCCGAACGCCTTGGTTAGCCGGATCGCCATCTCCGGGCTAATGCCGGACTTGCCGTTGACAACGTTATTGAGTGCCTGACGCGTGACGCCCAGAACCTTTGCACCTTCGGTGACAGACAGGCCCAAAGGCTCAAGGCAATCATGCCGGACGATGCGGCCAGGATGCACGGGGTTTTTCATGGACATGGTTTTTTCGCCTCGCTAGTGGTAGTCGATCAGTTCAACGTCAAAGGCGTCGTTCCCTTCAAAGCGGAAGACGATTCACCAGTTGGCCCGCACCGTCACGGACCAAAACCCCTTCATGTCGCCCTTGAGCGGGTGCAGGCGATACCGGGGGACATCGAGAGCTTGCGGCGCGACGGCGCTGTCGAGAACCGTGAGGATCCGATCGACCATCTCCAACAGGTCGGGCCGTATCCCGCTGCGGTCGTCGCGCTCATAAAGCCGCTTCAGGCCGCGATGCTTGAAGCTCCTAATCAAGAGCTCATTGTAAAGTAATCATTGTCACTTGTCAATTGCGGTGACACCGCGGCGATAACTATTTATGATGCCCGCTCGACGACGCCGCGGGCGCATTCACCGGCGCGCCGTCCGACGGATGGCCCGCGCGACTCAGCGGGATCGTTTGCACCGTGCGCATCGCGCCGTCCGCATCCGCCGCCATCACCTGGATCGAAGCGGTCACCTGCGCCTCGCGGAACGATAACAACGGCTTTCGCACCATGGCTACGGCGACCACCAGCGTTTGTCCATCGCCTGTCGGAGTGGCCGTGCCACTCGCCACGAACGACGACGCCATCGGCGTGTCCCCATGCGCCCCGGCAATCGTCTCCGCTGCCATCGTCACGCACGGTTGCGCCGCCGCTCCCGTACCCAGCGGTTCCAGGCTCACCGTCTTCTCCGCCACCACGCCGCCGGTCTTGACATTGATGAACTCCAGCGTCACATCCACCGCGCCCGTGCCGATGTTGGCGGCGCACAGAACCAGTTTCTGTCCCGGCTCCGCGCTCGCCGGCAAACTCGCCAGCCGCAACGCGACCGGCTTCATACCCGCCCATGCGCTGGCCGCCGTCGCCAGTGCGAAACATGTCAACCACACGCAAGACTTCATGAAAGCTCCTTCCTGCGCTTGAGACGCGCTGCGTCTAGGACGGGTTACCAATCGCCCCGCCGGTCACACGGCGAGATAATTGTTCCCTTCTCCCGGTACCGCGCTTCCGTAACACCCGCCCGCTAGTATGAAATCGGAGGGCGGGGTTTACCCCGCGCGGGACTCCAGTCCCGCCGCTCCATCTCACGAAAGGTTAGATTCCAAAATGATCATTTCCGACAAACAACAGGAAGCCAACCGGCGGAATGCGCAACATTCTACCGGTCCCATTACTCCAGCCGGCAAGGCACCCATTTACGGCCTGCGCACCAGCGTCACCATCCTGGAACGCGAAAACGCAGCGGACTAGTCCCAGCTCTGGGACGAACTGGAAGCCGACTTACCAGCCACAAACCCGCACCGAACGCTGCTACCTGGAAACCATGGTCACCTCCCAATCTTCAAGATGCTCGGGTACGTCGCGAAGCAACGCGCGCAACGGGAACGTTCCTTCCGCACCGCCATCGTGGACATGAAGCAATCGCAAAAGGAGCGCCGCCAACCGCAGCCCGCGAAGCCCGCGCCCCCCGAATACGTGATGTCGGAACGCGCGGAGGCCCACGAGGCCTTCTGCGCCCCCGAAACCCCCGACACGCGTTAGTAACCCGCCCCCCTGATCTTTGACAATCCCGCAAACGACTCCAACTGATACGCAACCACTGTCTCTCCACCACCCCCAAAACACAACCACCAGCCACCGGCCACCAACCACCATCCACACAACAACCAGCCACCAGCCACCAACCACCGTCCACGGCGCTTTAGCTCCCGCCACTTGGGCTTTGATCGTTCAAGCCCCACCAACCGAAAAGCGCGCCCGCACCTCCGCGCTGACCGCCACCGGCCTATGTCTCTGCGCATCGATCGGACACCACATCGTACGCGCTTTCGCCAGCAGCGTCCGGTCGCCCGCCCGCAGCAATTCGGTGAAGCGCTCGAACCGCACCCGGCTGGCGCTGCCCACCCAGGTGCGCGCGATGATCCCGTCGCCCAGAAACGCCGGCCGCCGATAGTCGATTTCATGGCGCAGCACGATCCACTTTATTTTGGCCTGGTCGGCAGCAGGCGCGGCGGCCGTCCAGTGCGCCACGGCAGCCTCCTGCACCCACCGCAGATACGTGACGTTGTTGACGTGCCCAAGCTGGTCGAGATCCGCCGGCTCCACCGCCAGCGCGATCTCGAAGGCTTCCGTAGCGGGACCCATCTCTCCAGTATCCCGCCCCCCTGCTATCCTGGAAACTTCGGGAATCCAAATCATCCTAAGTCGAGGTAACCGCCGTGCGCGTTGTGGCCGGAGTGGATCTTGGCGGAACCGCCGTCAACTATACGTTAGTCACCCAGGAGGAGGAGTTCTTAATCGAAGGGCTGTGCGA
>Ga0182016_10004103_pt1 | contig 16267 bp, 15 predicted proteins | sample 712S2MmetaG_FD_120491 | JGI IMG/M metagenome (GOLD analysis project Ga0182016, IMG submission 120491) | Permafrost microbial communities from Stordalen Mire, Sweden - 712S2M metaG | ecosystem: Environmental > Terrestrial > Soil > Wetlands > Permafrost | place: Sweden: Stordalen | collected...
ATCGTAGCAAATATCGAGAGCAAGTTTTTAGTTTAAAAGAATTTATCGCTAATCTTGAGATAGTTATAGATATTTTAGAACCTAATGAACAACATGTTGCTCGTATTGCTCAATTAACTCAACGAACCAATCAATTTAATTTATCTACCATTCGTCTTGATGAATCAAGCGTTACATTGTTACTAAAACAAACAGAATATTCATGTCGGGTAATTCATGTTAAAGATCGCTTTGGTGATTATGGATTGGTTGGAGTATTAATTTTTAAAATTGTGCAAAACAAGCTAGAAGTACACACTTTTCTTCTTAGCTGTAGAGTGTTAGAACGTGGAGTAGAGCATAAAGTAATTAAGTGGTTAGGTGAGTATGCTATCAATCACGATCAAAAGATTAATAGTATAGAGTTTTTATATAAACCAACGGCTAGAAATGATCCTATATTTCATTTTTTAGAAAAAATCACTCACCATACTCCTATAGCTAGAAAAGATGAAATTTTAGGTTTGGAACAAATCTTGTTTTCTTTAAATGTACACCATGCAGCAACATTACAATTTGATCTGGAAGAAAATCCATCAAAAGAAGTTTTGATACATCAACAAAAGAGCCAAAAAGCACAAACAGTTAACAGTGCAAATTGTACTGGAAATATTTTGCTGGATGCTACAACCACACTCTATAAAGTTGATCTGATCCAAGAAGCTATACAAACATTTTTACGTAAATCAAGAGAGCAAATTGGAATTTGTTCTGAGTATACGGCTCCTGGTAATGAATATGAACAAAGACTTATAAAAATATTAGAAAATGTTGCGTTGATTAGTTCTATAGGCATAAAAGATAATTTTATTTTTTTAGGAATTAATTCTATTTTGGGAGTGCAATTTTGCTATGAAGTTTATAAAGAATTTAAAATAGAGCTAAGTTTGCAAGACATGTATTACCATCCAACCATATCAGATCTATCAGCATTGATCTATAAAAAACATCAAGAACATTATAAATTAAATTATAGTGAAATAAAACCAGCACAATTATCTGATATGCATTATCCACTATCTTTTGCACAATTTCGCGTTTACCTTCTTCATAAAATTATGAGTAATAAATCCGCATATAATGTTACAACCGGATTACGTATAAAAGGAAAGTTAAATGTAGATAAATTAGAAATGGCAATTAATTTAATTACACAGTATCAAAGCATTCTTAGAAGCGTTATTATCGATAATAACGAAGATAATGAATATAAGCAGGCTATTTTAGAGGTTGCTTTTTCTTTAAATAAAGAAAATCTTTTGGGAATAGCAACAAATGAAAAAATCACTGAAAGCATAGAACAAGAAGTTAAGACTTTATTTGATTTACAAAAAGATCCACTTATTCGCGGAAAATTGATAACAATTAATATTAACGAATATTTGTTGTTAATTTCGATGCACCATATTATATCAGATGAATACTCATGGGATATTTTTTATAAAAAACTGGCTGAATTATATAATATACTAGATAACACAAGCGTAAAAGATCTTGATACAAATAATTTATTGCCAGTCCAATATGTAGATTTTGCAGTTTGGCAACGTGAACTATTATCAGGATGTTTTTTAGAAAAACAGTTGGCATATTGGAAACAACAATTATCTGGAACATCTGGGTTTTTAAATTTACCTACCATGCATCGTCCGTTACAACCAAGCAATAATGGAATAGAATATGCATTTGAACTAGATAATGCCACATTAAAAAATATAGAACAGTTTAGTAGAAGTCAAAATGCATCATTATTTATGTCTTGTTTGACTATTTTGTATGTCTTGCTTTACAAATATACCAACCAAGAAGATATTATTATTGGTACTCCTATTGCTAACAGGCATTATCCTGGCGTACAAAATTTAATCGGATTTTTCGTCAATACCCTACCATTGCGGATCTGTGTTAATGGTGAGCATACTTTTAATGAACTTCTACATAGTGTTAGAAAAGTGGTTTTAGAATCTTATGAACATCAAGATTTACCATTTGAAGATCTAGTCAACCATTTACAAGTTAAACGTAGTTTAAGTTTTCATCCGTTATTTCAAGTAATGCTAGTTTTTAAGGAACTAAAAAAAACAGATCTACAACTTGATGGGTTACAAGTACAGTTTGAACCAATTAAACAAAATACTTCGATATTTGATTTAACTATTCAAATGGAGGTTAAAAGTAACAATATAAACATAAAATTTATTTACGCTAGCGATTTGTTCGAAGAAAAAATGATAAGCCAAATGGCAAGACATTTTAAAAATCTATTTAATCAAGTTTTATTAAATCCTGAGTGTAAAGTAAGCAATCTTGGAATTTTAGATTATAAAGAAGAGCAAGAACTATTAATGCAATCCATGGGTAAGGAAGTTGGTCGTAGTGATTTTATTATTCACAAACTTTTTGAAAAAATTGTTAACCAAGATCCTGATTCTATAGCAGTTGTTCACAGAGATAAAACATTAACCTATAAACAACTTAATAGCATATCAAATAGATTTGGGCATTTATTACGAGAACAATACATTATTTCTAGCAATAAAGTTGATAATGTAATAACCGTTGCTATGGAACCTTGTTTTGGTTTTATAATAAGCTTGCTTGCAATATTAAAAGCTGGTGCTGTTTATTTACCTATAGATATTACCTATCCAGATGGACGTATAAAATTTATATTAAAAGACGCTAGAGCATTAGCTGTTATTACGCAATCACGTTTTGCTAAAAAATTTCAACAATATCAAATTACTGATTTAAGAATAATAGATTTTTGTGATGATAATTATTATTCGTTGCTTCAACCAATGCCAACAACAGATTTAATTAATTTTACTAAACCCAATGATCTTGCATATATTATTTACACTTCTGGTTCTACCGGTAAACCTAAAGGTGTTATGATCCAACATTCAGGAGTATGTAATTTAGCCTATGCTAATGAAGAAGTATTTTGTTTTAGCGTTAATAAACCTCGTGTACTACAATTTTCTTCAATAAGTTTTGATGTTTCTATTTGGGAAATATTTACGGCGTTATTTTCAGGTGGATCACTTTGTTTATTACCTACTTTAGAAGCACGCTTTTCTCCGGAACAATTAATGCAGGCTTGCATTGCACAGAATGTAACAATGGCTATAATCCCTCCAAGCTTATTAAATATTCTACCAGACGTAATAGAATTACCTTGTTTACAAACCTTGGTAGTAGCTGGAGAGGCTCCTAGCGCAAATGTTTTACAAAAATGGAGTACAAAAGTAAAACAGTTATTTAATGCGTATGGACCTACTGAAATTACCGTATACTCCAGCATATTTCTTTACAATCCAGCAAGGCCAGCAACGACTATTGGGCGGCCTATAGTTAATACCCAAAGTTACATTCTTGATCCTTATCTTAATTTGACCCCCATAGGAGTTATTGGAGAAATATATATAGGTGGGGTAGGATTAGCTAGCGGTTACTTAAACAATATAACTGCAACAGAAAAATCATTTATTAATTGGCCAAATAAAGATCAACTTAGATTATATAAAACTGGTGATTTAGCTAGATATGCTTGGGATGGTAATATTGAATATCTTGGAAGAAGAGATCAACAGATCAAGTTATATGGATACCGAATAGAGCTTGGAGAAATCGAAGTATCATTAAATTTACAGCCAGAAATTAAACAATCGTTAGTCATGTTACGAGAAAATCCAAATAACCAAAAACAATTGGCTGCATATTTTACTACTTTAACTGAAGTTAAAGATGAGCCATCAAAAATGGCTCTATATAAAAAAATACAAACAAGCTTAAGAGAACATTTACCTCATTATATGATCCCTAATCGAATGATATTAGTAGATCATTTTCCACTAAATGATAATGGAAAAATTGATCTAAAAGCACTGCCAGATCCATTTGAAGTTAAGGAACAATTGCAAGTATATGATGAACAATATTTATGTAAAGATCCATTACAGTTTATATTAGTAAATATATGGAAAAAATTATTAAACCTTGAGCAGGTAAGTATATATGAAGATTTCTTTGCTCTAGGTGGAAATTCTATTTTAGGTATGAAGTTAATCTTAGAAATACGAAAAACATTTAATCAAACTTTATCAATAAATAATATATTTAAAAATCTTACTATTGAAACTCTATCTCAACTAATACGTGAAAATATTGCAAATGAATTAAATTGTTGTCCTAATATACCTTATGCTGTCTGCTTATTTCCTATTAATAAGGGACAAAGTAATAATAAACCTTTATTTTTAGTACATCCTTTGCTAGGAATTGCTACTCCATATATGGCTTTATCAGGTTTGGTAGATCGACTAATATATGGCATCAATAATCCTTATTTTGCTCAAGATAATAATTTTACAACCATTGAATCAATGGCTAGTTTTTATATTAATGCTATAAGTTTGGTACAAAATGAAGGACCCTATTATATAGGTGGATGGTCTTTTGGCGGAATTGTAGCTTTAGAAATGGCACATCAATTAAAAGCTCAAAACAAACAAGTTGAAATAGTATTGTTAATAGATAGTTATTTTAAATCTAACTCTCAAATTGTTTTATTTGATGATACTAAGCTACTAGAAAAATTAAACATAATAAAACCGTCCTTAGAATATGATAATTTACAGTTAGAAATTACTGGTAATCTAAGATTATTAGAAAAATATACACCTAAAAAATACTATGGTCGCACAGTGCTATTAAAAGCTCAAAATGATACTAAAGTTATTACTGAAAATAGTATGTTTAACAACCTGGAACATATTATAGGTTCGGAAATAGAAGTATACAGTATACCTGGTGCTCATCAAGAATTATTCGAAGAACAAAATATAAAAGAATTATCTATTAAACTTCAATATGCTTTAGATCATCCTTTTATTAGCAAAGATAGCGGATCTTCCGAAATTTTGCATCAGTTTTCAGCAATGTCTTTAAATGAAGATTATAGCTTTACAGAAAAACATGTAAACACGGAAGATGTAGAAGAGTCATTTAAACCAAATATATAAAATCACACAAATAGCTATTATATTTAAAGGCCAAAACTTATATGCCTAAAATTGAATTATTATTATTTGCTTTAAGTCTAAAAGATACAGATCTACTTAAAGCAATAATAAATAATAATATAGATAATGCACTACATATAACTGAAGATAGGGCAACCAATTACTTACAAATAAAGACTGCTATTTTGAAACTTAAAGCACAATATTCCCAAAATACTAGGCCAATTTTGATTTACTGTTAATATTGAATGCAAAAAAATGCTTAGCTTATTTAGAACAACAGATCACAACAAGACATATAGAAGATTTGGATGATGTAACCCAAGGAGTTAATCTTTACTTTTCTCCAAATCACTTTGCAAGTAATGTGGATATAGCTGATAATGTTTTAGCACTTGATGCGTCACAAGATCAAATTATGGTTTCGGTGATGGCGAACGTTTATTTTTTTCCTCTTTTGATTGAGCATGAGGTTGCATACATGGTGGTAATTCAAAAGGTAAATCTTCCTCAGGTTGATGTTGCCATATAGGATTTTGTAAGGCTATTTGAAGTTGTTGTTGAGCTTGCTGTAATAGGTTGATATTGCCATATTGTGATGAATCCTGATTTTTTTTTAGTTCTTCTTTATCCATAATGTCCTCCAAATTATTAAAAAAATTACCGATCTATCACTGGTTGAGGAGCAAAGGAACTGGCTAGTTTTTTAATAATAAAAAATACCGGTAATCCTAATAGGGTAGTACCTATAAAAAAAGTAGTCCAATCGGTATAATTAGCACATAATCCTGATCCACTAGAAAGCAACGTACGGGTTAATGAACTAAACGACCAGATTAAAGCAAATTGACTAGCAGCAGCGCCTTTTTTACATAGGCTAGACACATAAATAACTAAAATGGTTGCTGCAAGTCCACAACATAAACTATGTACAGTTGTAGCTATTATAAGCATTTTAATATCGTGCCCGGCTATTGTAAGCCAAGTATACATAAATGGAGATAATAATTGTATGGCTGCACCAATTATTATGCTACGAAAAATACCCAAACGACTGGTTATAATTCCTCCTAAGAATCCGCCGAATATCATTAATAAGGTTCCATAAAGTTGAGAAATATTAGCTGTTTCGATAGGGGTAAAGTCTAGCGCTTGTAATAAAGGCCCCTTCATGGCATTTGGAATGGTGTCTCCTACTTTATAAAAGAAAATAAATAAGATAATTAACCAGCATTCTTGGCGTTTAAAAAAGTCTAATAAACTTGCTGCTACAGATTTTAAATGTTCTATTGGGCTTGGTAAACTAGACCTAATAGTTCGTTTAATTCCATTAGGTTCTTGAACTATTAGAGTAACTATTGGTCCAATTAGTAAGGTAATCGATGCTACTAAAAAAGTTGTAGACCAACCATGGGCTTTCAATAAATATAGAGGTATAGTACTGCCAGTTAATATGCCTATACGAAATCCAGTTAACGAAAAAGTTGAACCTATTGCTAATTCATTTGGCTCTAGTCTTTCTAGTCTATATCCATCTAAAGAAATATCTTGGCTAGCTGCTAAGAAGACACAGATAGTTGATATTATAAATAACAGTACAGGATTGTTTGGTTTTAAAATTAGTCCAAGACTAGCAACGAACAAACCTAGCTGAGTGACTAATAGCCAACTACGACGATGTCCTAACCAGGACTTTAAACCAGGAATGGCATAGTAATCCATTAGAGGAGCCCAAAGTATTTTTAATGAATAAGGCAAGCTATTTAGGAATAATATCCCAATGGAGGCTGCCGAAAAGCCAGAAAATGCTAAGGCTATAGTAAGCGTGCTACTAAGTAAAATAAAAGCCAGGCCAGAATTAAAACCTAAAAAAGCCAGCGCAATTAGATGTGGTTTAAAAAAAAAATTATTAGATTTAGTTGTCATAGTTAGTTGGTCCAAGTTATTTGATCTAGTTTTGTCTAGAATAATTTATAATTCATATAATAATCATATATTTTTTATATGTCTATTAGGATTAACTTAATATGATAACAGCTTCTAACTATCAAGATTTATTAAAAATTTTTGCAATGATAACTATGATAATAGATCACCTAGGTTTATATTTTTTTCCTGAGTATAGTTTAATGCGGTTAATAGGACGTACAGCCATGCCAGTTTTTTGTTTTTTTGCTGGGTATAATTTTAAAGAACAACCAAAATCAAAAATATTATTGTTTGGAATATTACTTTATTTAATAACTACCATTTTACTTAAGCAATTTACCGCTGGTAATATTTTGATTTCTATTTATATAGGGCAATGTTATTTATGTTTGTTTCGCAATAAATTACACAATATTATTGTTGGTTCTATGCATATTGTTATTCTAGGAGTGTTGGGTCCAGTTACATGCTTTTTTAGTGATTATGGTAGTTTAGCTGTAGCGGTTATGGTATGTGGGTATCTTGCTGCAGAGCATGCGGACGAATATTTTAAAACGGCGGTTTTTATCTCAATAATATTATCTATATTACATACGTTCACGGTATTTAAATTTTCTAATGTTTATTTTAAAACAATAATTATTTTGGGAGCATTAGAATATTTTTTAATGACTATAAAAACATTTGATCAAGAAATTTTGTTGAATATAAACATAAGTGTAATTAGTCGTAATATGCTATTTATTTATGTGTTTCATTTAATAATTATGCAAATGATTTTTTTTGGTATGTTTTAATCTAAAGTTTTATTATATCTTTTAAATCCTAAAAAAATTATAGTTAACATGAAAAATAATAAACAAATTATTTCGCTAATAACTTCTGCTAAACCATTGCTTTTTAATAATATACCGCGGATAATTCTTAGAAAATGAGTAAGCGGTAATATTTCACCAATTATTTGCGCCCATCCTGGCATACCATAAAAAGGGAACATAAAACCAGATAGTAAAACAGATGGAAGAAAAAAGAAAAAGGTCATTTGTATGGCCTGCATTTGATTTTTTGCGATAGTAGAAAAAGTAATTCCGACACTTAAATTGGTTATTACGAAAATAAATATACAACATAATAATAACAACATATTTCCTTCCATAGGGATTTTAAATAGAAATTTAGCAAATATTAAAATAATACCAACTTGAATATAACCGACTATAATATATGGGATAATTTTGCCAAACATAACTTCTAATGGCTTGGCAGGTGTTGCTAGTAGATTTTCTAGAGTTCCACGTTCGCGTTCTCTAGTAACTGCAATTGATGTCATCATAATCATAGTCATAGTTAAAATAACTCCGATTAAGCCAGGTACAACATTATATTGAGTAATTTCTTCAGGGTTATAGTTTTTGTGAATATTAATATCAAAGGCAGCAGGAGGAGTTTTTAGAAAAGCAAGTGGACCTTTAAAATCATGATTAAGTGCTATTTGATTAAGATAAAATATTGCTCCTAATGCATTACTGGTGGCACTCGGATCGCTAGCGTCTGCTTCGATTAAAATAGTCGGATGTTCTTTTCTTAGTAGTTTTTTAGAAAAATCAACCGGTATAGATATAATAAATTGGGCTTTTCCTTTTTTTAATAGTTCTATAGCTGTCTGTTCATTAGCTATATTAGGCATTATTCGAAAATAATTGCTGTTTTTTAAGGTTTGCACAATACTTCTAGAAAACATGCTGTTGTCGGCAGTTATAACCGCTGTTGGTAAATTTTTAGGATTAGTATTAATAGCATACCCAAATATTGTTAACTGGATTAAAGGCATTAGAATGATCATGGCGAAAGTTAATCGGTCACGACGCATTTGAATAAATTCTTTAATTATAATAGCTAAAAAACGAGTTACTGAGAACTCTGAAAAACAATAATTTATCATATAATATTTTCTTTTATATTATCCATTAAATTAATAAATACGGATTCTAACGTTGGCAGGTTAAATTTTTTAGTAAGTTCTAAAGAGGTACCAATGGCAATTAAATTTCCATAAGCAATATACCCTAGTCGATCACAATGTTCAGCTTCGTCTATATAGTGGGTGCTTACTAATATAGAAACGTTATTATTAGCAATAGTACGTATTTGTTTCCAAAATTCACGGCGTGCTTTTGGATCGACACCAGCAGTAGGCTCATCTAATAAAAGTATTTTTGGATGATGTAATAAACAAGCAGCTAGAGCTAAACGTTGTTTCCATCCGCCAGACAATGTTCCGGTTAATTGATTAGCATATTGAGTAAGTTTTAAATTAAATAGAGTATTATTAACAGCAGCGTGTCGATCGGTAATTTGATATACGCGTGCCATAAAATCTAAATTTTCTTTTATGGTTAAATCGTCATAAAGACTAAATTTTTGTGGCATGTAGCCTATTTGATGTTTAATTTTTGAAGTTTCTTTAATAATATTAAATCCACAACAATGACCATTACCGCTATCTGGTATTAATAAGCCACACATCATACGAATAGCTGTGGTTTTACCGCTACCATTTGGTCCTAAAAATCCAAATACTTCTCCAGGTGCTATTTGCATAGTTAAATTGTTGACTGCGCATTTTTTATTAAAATATTTAGTAATATTTTGTACATCTATTGCTGGAGTTATATTCATAATTTTTCTACCACTAAATCTACTGGTTGTCCGGGATGTAAAATAGTTGAATATTGAGCAGGAATTTTAGCTTCTATTAAAAACATTAGCTTTTTTCTGGTGTTATTACTAAAAATAATTGGTGGTGTGTACTCTACTTCAGTAGATTTATAGTTTATTGAAGCTATTATGACGCCTTTGTGGGAATCACAAAAAATTCTTACATTTTGGCCTGTTTTAATAGAAGAAATATCTTGCTCTGGCACAAAAAAGCGGACTTTTAGATTGTCGGCAGGAAGTAGCGTAATAACTGGTACGCCACTTGCGATCCATTCGTTTGGTTTATATAAAGTATCTTGAACAAAAGCTTCTATATTGGTTGATATGGTTTTTTTCGATAGTCTATAAGCAGCTTCTCGTAAATTAGCTTTAGCATCTTCTAGATCGGCTTTGGCAGCAATAATTTCGTCAACCCTAGCCCCTGATTTGGCAGTTCGAATTTGGGCATCAGCAGCAGTTAGTTCTTCTTTAGTTGTTTTATAAATGGTATACGATTCGTCGAATTGATCTTGAGTAATTGCTCCAGCTTTTACTAGTTTTTTATTACGGTTAAGGCGTATTTCAGCTAGAGTTAAAGAATTATTTATTTGTTCACGTTTAGCTATTAATACTTCTATTTCATCGGGACGTTGACCTTTTAAAAGATTATCCAGATTAGCTTGTTTCAGATCTACAACTGCTTGGGCTTGTTGTTTAGCGTATAATTCATTGTTAGCCTCTAAAGAGAATAATAATTGATCTTTTTTAACGTATTGACCTCTGTCTATTGCTAAATTTTGTAATCTTCCAGAAATTTCTGCAGAAATTTGTACAAATTCTCCTTCTACATAGCCAGTGTAGGTATTATTTGATTTTTTAGAGCAGCCATAAAGAGCAGCTATAAATATTAATATATATAGAATAAATTTGTGCACAGTTTAATATTAGGGTAGATAACTTGGTTGTTCAATGCCCATTAAAATAGAAGTTCGTTGCTTTTATAAAACATTTCGACCGCTAACCAAATAAATTGTTTAGTGTATTATATGGTTTATGAAAAAATTTTAAAAATAACAGTTTTAATTTCTGATAACTGTTATTTTCGGAAGTATATTCCGGTTAGATTAGCTTGTTGCTACTATCATAATAACTAAGCATTATGTGGCGGATGTGTTGTTCTATTTCTAAAAACTTTAAGATGTATTAATAACAAAATAGCAGCAATATTAACAGTGATTCCTAGCCCATAAGGGAAAAAAGATTCTGTGGTTGGATTATAAGAATACGAGAAATCAAGCTTATTAAAGCAAAAAGCGACCAACCAACTAAAAGTTGTTCTTGATTTAGCTGCTAATACATAATTTTGACGCGTAATTACGATAAAACGGTAGTTTTTAGTAGATTTAAGAAACCTTTCTTCGAATAGGGGTAACAGCTAATTTTACCCCAATGCCGTTTAGTAGGGTAGTGATAGTGGTAAATTTAGGATCTCCTTTGGCAGAGAGCATTTTGTAAAGACTTTCGCGGTTTAAATGGGTTTTACGAGCTAATTGGCCAATTCCACCTTGAGCTTCTACTACATGCCGCAAAGAGAGTAATAAAGCCTTTAAGTCTCTATCTTTCTGGAATTCTTCTAATGCAGTTTCTAAGAAAACAGCAGCTTCTTTTGGATCTTTTAATGAGCTAATTAACCATTCTTCATAACCGGTGGATGATTTTTTAACTTTTTTTAGGTTCATAACTGTCCTCATTAAGGTTTATAAAGTCTTGCCAGTACTTTTTAGCTTTTGCTAAGTCTCTTTTTTGGCTAGGTTTATTGCCGCCTAGTAAAATTAACACCATATTCTTTCCTAGCTCAGCGAAGTACACCCGATATCCAGGATTCATATGGATCCGCAGCTCATATATTTCGTCACCTACTGAGCGATGATCGCCATAATTCCCTAAAACCACTCGTTCTAGTCGAGCTTTAACCATGGCTGCTACTTTTCGATCTTTGAGCTTTTCTACCCATTCAATAAAAGGGCATTGCCCATTGGGTTTATTAAAGAATCGAATTTCTTTCATTTAAACGTTCTTATATTTTAATTGTAGTCTGCAGACTACAACATAGGTAGGAACTTTGCAAATTATTTTTGACCAACTTAATACAAACAATTAAGCTTATTTTGATTGCGTATGGGCTTTCACATAAGACTTTAAAACGGCGTTAATTTTAGTTTGGTAGCCTTTGCCTTTGGTCTTAAAGAAATCAATGATTTCTGGCTCTAATCTAATTGTTACAGCGCTTTTTTTCTTGGGTAAATGGATTGATGCATTAGCCCAAAATTCTTCATTAGTAGCAGGGATCTCTGAATAATTAATACGTTTTTTACTTTTATTCATATTTCGCCTCGCTTAAGTAATTATTAAAAATATTTTGTTCCCGTTTATTTGCTTTTCTCATCGAAATGATCCGTATTTTCCCATTTCGTTGAGTATGAGCTATTAGCACGATTCTTTTAATATTGCCAAGTAAGCCCATTGTACAATATCTAGTTTCCCCATATTCTTTACGGTGATCTATGGTTGTTATATGGAAATCACTAAAAACCATTGGTGCATCATCAAAAGAGATCCCATGTTTTAGTTGATTAGACTTGCTTTTTTTTGGATCCTATTCAAATGCCATATTTACAAAGTATACATACGTTTTGTATTTACTGTCAATGGTAAATAAATAACATATAATTTTCCACAAAAAAATAAAAAATTTTTTATAGATCCAATGGCTACGAAAATAAGATGACTAGTGCTTCATTTAGCAATAACTAGTATTAATAAAATCGAGTCTTCTATTTTACAAATGATCCTATAATTTCCCATTCTATATCTCCACAAGCCACCAAATTGGCCTTTCAATGGTTTACCAGATGCTCTGGGAGTAGGTAAGTTAGCAATACGATGAATAGCCTTTAACAGCTTTTTTTGCTCTGATTTTGCTAGTTTTTTTAGATCTTTTTCAGCGGCAAGATCAAATTCAATGATCCAAGCCAAGTTTTTTCTCCAGTTCTGCTAACGAAATCCTAGGATTATTCTTCTCTAGGCGGCTGATAGCTAATAAATACTCTTCTTTTTCTTCTAAAAAGGCTTGAATTGCTTGGCGTACATAATAGCTTTTAGGGCGGCCAGTCTTTTGGGACAGGGCGATTAACCTGTTCTCTAAATCATAGTTTAACCGTATGGTAAGCATTTTATTTTTCTCCTATAATACAAGTATTGCAACGGATTAAGTCTGGTTGACTGGTAAGGAAACCTGATCAGTAGGCACGGATAAACTTTTGATTTATTATGGGCTTTCACATAAGACTTTAAAACGGCGTTAATTTTAGTTTGGTAGCCTTTGCCTTTGGTCTTAAAGAAATCAATTACTTCTGGCTCTAATCTGATAGTTATAGCGCTTTTTTTCTTGGGTAAATGGATTGATGCATTAGCCCAAAATTCTTCATTAATAGCAGGGATCTCTGAATAATTAATCCGTTTTTTGCTTTTATTCATGTTTCGCCTCGTTTAAGTAGTTATTAAAAATCTTTTGTTCCCGTTTATTAGCTTTTCTCATCGAAATGATCCGTATTTTTCAGTGAATATAATAATCCAATAGGAGCATTCAGGAACTGACGTTTTTCATGTGTAAAAGTTTAAGGGGATGATGGTCTTGCTGTTGGTTGAGCTTCTATTTTTTCTATATACTTGTCTAAATTAAGGCCAAAATAATCTAAATCAAATAGATCGCATAGTAGCTCATTTTCTTTCCTGGATAGCAATCCGTTCGCCGCAACTTGTTTAGTTCTAAGATAAGCGTATACCTTTATTATTGGGTCGGCATAAGGGAAGATGGTATTTATAACTAAACTATTGGTTTCACCAGCTGAAAAATTTATGTCGTTTTCGTCTGATACTCATCTCGAAGAACAGTTGGCTAGATTATAATGATAAAGCACAACTGATACAGTTGTGCTTTTCAATCACTTTCAATTGTCAATATTACAACGCACTTGTTTAACACCTTTAATCCGACCAACTTCTCTAGTAATTATTGAAACATCTTGATTATCTTCAACGTTACCAAATATGTGAACATTCCCATTGGTAGTTTCTACATGAAAATGAGAGTATTTTCCGATCTTACCATGGCGAATTAACCATGTTAGTTTTCCTTTTACGGCAGAAGTTATAAATGCGTCTGTTAGATATTGATTTGAACTAACAACTTTAAGTTTGTAAGTGTCTACGTCTTTCACATTATCAACGGAATTAGCGACTTCTACAATTCTGTCAGCCTGGAGTCTGGTTTCTACCGTTCCATCTAACAATACTACTCCATCCTTAGTTGATATCTTTAATTGTTTAGTTGGGATGTCTGCTTCTTTATTTAATAACGACTTAACTTCATTTGTAACTAGATCATCAGTTACTGAATTTGCACTAACTACAGAACATAAAAAACAGCTACCTATAATTATACTTGCTATACTTTTAGAAAACATAGACTCCTCCTCTTACTATAAAAATAATGTAAAGAAATCACCCGTTAATCATAAATTCCTGTTAAAATTAAGCTTTTTCATCCTTTGGATAATCACTGGTGTTTTATAAAACAACGATAGCATAGTTATTACAAGGAATCAATTTTTTTGGATTCTAGAAATTTAATCTTTGCCTGACCAGTTAATTTTGAAATTTTATGGTGTTGGCGTGATACTAGTCAACACTCACTAACTTTGATGTTAGAGGAGGTGAAAACATGTTATAATAAATGCATTGTGGAATATTGGACTCATGCTATTGAAGGTTTATCTGAGAATGACTTTATTTGCGCTGCTAAAAACGTACTATTACAATAAATAAATTTTTCATGACACTAGAAAATGATTGTTGGGCTTATAAAAATTAGGTCTTAATTTTTTTATAATCTTCTAAAATTTCGTTAATAATTTGTTCAATTACAGAATTTGCTAAATTTTTAGAGGAGGTTTCTAATTCGCCTTTACTAGGACCTTCAAATACTGCTAAGCGTTTTTCTACATCTTTAGCAGCAGAGCCGTTTGGGTATTTTTGAGCAAGAATTTTTCTTGCATTGGTTGCGCCAATATGGTCGTATAATGCATTTCTAATACGTACATCTTCGGCAGTAGTATTAAATGCCCATAATTCCATTGGACCAATGGTATTGGTAATTAGCTGAGTGTTAATACCTTCTTTGGTAGAAAATTGTGCTAAAAACGTTGAACCATCTTGTCTTGGCCCGTGTACCTTTTTTTCTAAAGCTAATTTAGCAGTATCAGATAATCCAAAAATTTTAGCAGATTTATCGATCGCTTGCTTTGGGCCAGCATCCATTATAAATATTGCAGTGGCGAATTCGATCATTACTGGATCAAAATCATCTATAGATTGGGATAATAAAGCAACTTGTACACCCCACTTTCTACCTTCTCTCATGTCGACAATTACTTGGTCTCTTACGGCCTTAGCTTTGGAAGTACGATGAAATTCGTCAAATACTATACGTTTTGGATCTTCTCTAATTTCTTTAATACGTTTTTTATGATGTTCTTGATATAATTGTGGCATTTCTTTAACGTGATCTTCTATTAGATAATAATTTTTTGCTAAAATATATCTGGCTAGCATATACATAACCGCAGTTTGGCGATCGGCTGCTTCCCCGCCAGATTTAGCGACTTCATCTAGATCTAAAGATATAACGCGTGCTTCACCTAAATCAAAGCTAGTGATTTCAGATAAAATAGGGTACTCACGAATAGAAGAAGATATCATTCTACCGAAAGCATTAATTAATTCTTCACCGGTTGGTGTTTTAATTTTTCCGTATAAATCTTCTATATTTGAATTACGACATATTGAAGCTGCATCAGCTAATAATGGTGTAGCATAGCGTTGTGTGATGGTTGCTAAATGTGTTTCTCCTTTTTTAAATAATAAATCTGTTATTTCCCACCATGTTGTGTGCGGATCTGGAGTAAATTGTAGTGTTTGTAATTTTTCATCAATAGTAGTGTTTAAATTGGCAGCGTACAAATTTGGTGTGTTCTCGTCACTAAATTTTTTGTACATTTCATCTACGATTAAACCAACCATATCTGTAATACCGTCGTAAGGTTTTTCTGAACCTACTGGAGTGGTTAGTAGTGTTAAAAAATTAACTAAAAATGCTCGTTCTTGTGGAGATGGGTAGCGACAGCCTAGTTGAGTATCGAAAGGATTAATAGACATGGATTTGATCATACGTAAACGATGGTATGCTGCAAAATGTTGTTGTTCTTTAGGTAAAGATTCTTTTATTAACGAAATTAAACCACTGCTAGAAGGGCCTATATCTATAATTGCAATTCTTGGTAATCTAGTAATACCAGCAGATAGGCATAAAGCTAAATTTATTGAATTGGATAATATTGATTTACCAGAACCAGGTCTAGCGTAAATAATATCAATCCATGTTGTTTGTAAAGTAGAACCTGGTTGATATGGCCAAACTTTACCATCAGGAGAGCGAAATAAAATTGCACCTTGTA
>Ga0182016_10004104_pt1 | contig 16266 bp, 17 predicted proteins | sample 712S2MmetaG_FD_120491 | JGI IMG/M metagenome (GOLD analysis project Ga0182016, IMG submission 120491) | Permafrost microbial communities from Stordalen Mire, Sweden - 712S2M metaG | ecosystem: Environmental > Terrestrial > Soil > Wetlands > Permafrost | place: Sweden: Stordalen | collected...
GCGTAACACCGGTCGCAACTCCACCGCTTCGGCGCGTCCCAGGCACAGGGTCAGCGCGCCGGTGGCGGTCAGCCGGACCCGGTTGCAGGACTGGCAGAAATTATCCGAGAGTGGCGTGATGAACCCGAGCCTGCCGCCGGTTTCACGGACCCGGACGGTGTGCGCCGGCCCACCGGTGCGGGGCCCGACCGGCTCCAGAGTCCAGCGCCGGGCCAGGCGCTCGCGGACCTGGGCCAGCGGCAGGAACTGTCGGGCCCGGCTGAAACCATCGGCGCCATCGATGTCGCCCAACGGCATCACCTCAATCAGCGTCAGGTCGAAGCCGCGCTCGCCGCACCAGGCGATCAGCCGGTCGAACTCGTCTTCGTTGACGTCTTTGAGGGCCACACAGTTGAGCTTGATCGCGAGGCCGGCGGCCTGGGCCGCCGCCAGGCCGTCCAGCACCCGATCGAGCCGGCCCCAGCGGGTGATCCGGCGGAAGCGTTCGGGATCGAGGGTATCGAGACTGACATTGACCCGGCGCACGCCGCAGGCGGCCAGCGCCGCGGCGGCATCGGCAAGCTGACTGCCGTTGGTGGTCAGAGTCAGTTCGTCGAGCCTGCCGCTCTCGAGATGACGGGACAGAGCCCGCATCAGAGTCAGGATGCCGCGCCGGAGCAGCGGTTCGCCGCCGGTCAGGCGCAGCGTGCGTACCCCCAGCGCCACGAATGCGGAGCACACCCGCTCAATCTCTTCGAGGCTCAGCACCTCCGAGCGCGGCACGAAGGTCACGGCTTCGGACATGCAATAGAGGCACCGCCAGTTACACCGGTCGGTAACCGACACCCGCAGGTAGGAAATGATCCGACCAAAGCCGTCAACCAGCGGCAAAGCGTCGCCTGCCGGGACCAGGGGGGGGCCATTGGCCATGTGTCAGGTCTCTTGCGGGCGGCAGGGGGCGAAGATAAGGCGGTGGTGTGGTCCTGCCGCTACGGCGCCGGCCCGCCAATCGGAATGCAGGCAAGGGCACCCCTGTTCCGTGGAAAAAATCATGAGATCGACGACCTGGGTAGCCTGGACGGCCGCTGTCGGGGGGGGGCGATGACCACGTCGCCGACAAGGGGCGAAGAGCATTCTTCCTTGATCATGATCCGGTCGTGGGACCAGTGTCTTCGATAGGATGGGGCGCGGCGGCACCATCTCAACCGCGGTGCGGCGTGCCAGGGAAAGAAAGTGACGGGGTGTCCCGATGACCAAGCATTCCGGTGGGCATCGTGACGGTGTCGGATCGTACCAGCCAAGGCCTCTATCAGGATCTCGGCGGCCCGGCAACCGCCGCCGGACCGGCGCGCCTGATCGAGGCGGTGCGGTCCGCCGTCCACAGCGGCTATCCGGGAGTGCCGAGCCCCGTGAGTGACTTCAATCACTTCGACGCCGGCGGGCGGGCGGCGATGGTGGACGTTGCCGACAAACCGGCGACTGAACGCACCGCCAGCGCCCGTGGCCTGGTGCGGATGCGGCCCGAAACTCTGACCTTGATTGAAACCGGTGGCGCCGCCAAGGGCGATGTGTTGGGGGTTGCCCGGATCGCCGGAATCATGGCAGCCAAACGCACCGCCGATCTGATTCCACTTTGCCACCCATTGGCCCTGACGTCGGTCACGCTGGACCTCGTTTGCGACGCCGGTCGCAGTGCGGTGGTTATTACCGCGACGTGCAAACTGACCGGCCGGACCGGTGTGGAAATGGAGGCTCTGACCGCGGTAACGGTGGCGGCGCTGACCGTCTACGACATGTGCAAGGCGGTGGACCGCGAGATCGTTCTCACCGATATTCGTCTGGTTCACAAGGCCGGCGGCAGGTCCGGCCGGTTCGGAGAGGCACCCTGACCGGGATGCCCGCGCCCGGCCCACCGGATGGGCCAGAATTGTCCCAATCCTGTCCTCCGGTGCCCCGGTCCCGTTGCGATATCCTGGTCATGACCGGGGCGGTTGAGCCTCGCCGTTCGACTGCCGTTCGCAAGGGGTGCCGAAGCGGAACAACCGCTGTCAGACGGCGATCGTGGCCCCAGAGGGCGGCGAACCCTTTACCTGCGGCAACACCGGCAACCAGGATCGGGCCATTTATTACGGCGCTGTCCATGGCTGCGAACAGGGCCGGTGTTCGCGCATCGGGGACCCGGCTCCGCGGCAGAGGTGTTTACAATTGTCACAGCATGGTTCCTGGTTGCCGACGGAAACGGGCACCGATCCCCCCGGGTCCATTCCCCGGGCGTTCTCATCGGTTTGTCACCCTGTCCGTGGGTTCCGGTCCATGTTGAAAACCGCCGGAGCCGAAGGACGCCGACTCCAGCCGGAGACATGGTTTCCCCCATACTTCATGGCGAGGAATCGGCGGCCGCCCTTTTGTATGGCACCGGCCTGCCGTGCCGTGCTAGTGACTGGCCGACCCTTTTCCTTTGATTTGTCGATCATGCTGACCTTCCTGGAATTCGAAAAGCCGATCGCGGAACTCGAAAGCAAGATCGAGGAGCTGCGTCATCTTACTCACAATGGCGATATCAATATTGCCGAAGAGGTCGGAAAGTTGCAGGTCAAGGTCGACCGGCTGCTGCGACAGACCTACGCGAGGCTGTTGCCGTCGCAGAAGGTTCAGGTGGCGCGCCATCCCAACCGGCCGCATTTTACCGACTATGTCGGGGCGCTGGTCGAGGATTTTACGCCGCTGGCCGGCGACCGGGGGTTTGGTGAGGATCGGGCGGTGATTGGCGGCCTCGGTCGGTTCCGAGGGTACTCGGCGATGATCATCGGCCAGGAGAAGGGCCACGATACCGAAACCCGGGTCCATCACAACTTCGGCATGGCCAAGCCCGAAGGCTACCGCAAGGTTCAGCGGCTGATGCATCTGGCCGAGCGTTTCAAGCTGCCGGTGATTACCCTGGTCGATACTGCCGGTGCTTATCCCGGGGTCGGCGCCGAACAGCGTGGCCAGGCCGAGGCCATCGCCCGCGCCATTGAGGTCTGCCTCAGGATCAAGGTGCCGCTGGTGTCGGTGGTGATCGGCGAAGGCGGTTCGGGCGGGGCCATCGCGCTGGCATCTGGCGACCGGGTGCTGATGCTGGAACATGCGGTCTATTCGGTGATTTCGCCCGAGGGCTGTGCCTCGATCCTGTGGCGCAACGGCGCGCTGGCAAGCGAGGCGGCCATCGCCCTGCGCCTGACCGCCCAGGACCTGCGGGAACTGGCGGTGATCGACGGGGTGATTCCCGAACCCATCGGCGGTGCTCATCGGGACCCCCAGGCGGCGATCCGGGCCGTGGGCGATGCGGTGGAAGAGGCCCTGGCCGAATTGCGCAACGAAGGCGGCGGTGTGCTGCGGATGCGTCGGCGCGAGAAGTTTCTGGCCATGGGACAACAAGGGTTGTCCTGAGCGGATACACACCCGACCAGAGGGGATCCGAGATGCCCCGTCCTCCCTTCGCGTTTCGTCTGGCGATTGCCCTCAACGGCGTCTCGGTTGTTCTGACCCTGGCGGCGCTCCGGCTGTTGGCGCCGGCCTTTCCCGCACCGGCCGGTGTCGCGTCCGACATCGAACGGCTGGTTTACGCGGTCCACCTGCTGGTCGGTCCGGTATTGGTGCTGTTGCTGCTGGTATTGGCAACCGCCACCATCCGCGCTCTGACCGGAGCCCTGGATCCCCTGGGTGACGCCGAGTCGCGGCTCTACCGCAAGAACCAACGGGCACTGAGCAACACCGTCGAACAGACTGCGATCTTCGTACCGGCGTTTCTGGCCCTGGCCACCCTGCTGCCGGCGGTGGCGCTGGGCGGGCTCGGTCTTGCGGTGATGGTGTTCGTCGCAGGGCGGGTGCTGTTCTGGATCGGTTATCTCATTCATCCGTTCGCCCGGGCACCGGGCATGGCGGTGACTCTCACCGTCAATATCCTGGTGGTGGGAGTGGACCTGTGGTTGTTAAGACCGTGAGCCCAGGAGGAAAACCATGATCGTATCCCTGCGCCAGCGCCTGTGGCTGGCGTTTGCCGGAGTGAGTGGCGCCGCAGCGGTGGCCGCTGAAGCCTTCGCCCGGCATGGCCTCGACCCCGATGCCGATGCCCACGCCATCCAGTTGATCGGTATCGCTTCCCACTACCAAGGATTTCACGCCCTGGCGCTGATCGTCGCGGCGATGCTGGCCGAACGGTTCGATGGCGGCTTGGCCCGTGGTGCGGTGCTGGTTGGCGGTTGGGCGTTCGCTGCCGGCCTGGTTTTGTTTTGCGGCGGTCTTTATGGAATCGCATTCGGTGCCACGCCGTCTCTTACCCCGGTTGTCCCGATCGGCGGAACCGCCTTCATCTTTGGCTGGCTGGCGTTGGCGGCGGCCGGCATCCTGGGTAACCGGTAGGCAGGGCAGCCGGCAGGGGCGGGGACCTGTTGTGCCCGGTTACCGAAGGCAATCGGCCGCTTCGTCCCGCCCGCCGGTCACGCCGTAGAGACTGCCGAGCGCCGCCAGGATGACGGTGGCAGCGTTGCCGTTCAATGAATAGTAGATGCTCTGGGCGTTGCGCCGGGTTCGGACCAGCCGTTCGCGGCGCAACCGCGCCAGATGCTGGGACAATGCCGACTGGCTGAGGCCGATCAGACCCCCCAACTCACCGACGGTCTTTTCGCCCTGGGTCAAATGATGCAGGATCATCAATCGCCGTTCGTTGCCCATGGCTTTGAGCACGACGCTCGCCTTCCGGGCATTGACTTGCGGTTTCACGATTCTCATACTTCCTTCTTTGGGCCAAGGGTGCCGTCACCGGGCCGGTGTCGCGAGTCGCGGACCATGGCACCGCGGATTTGCATATATTTTAATCATTCCGCCGCTTTTGTCCATATGCCGTCTGGTTTGTCGGCATTTCCGCCGCCGGTTTCCTCCTGCCCCCGTTAGGGAACGCCCATGGCCGACCACGTCCTTGATGCCAAAGGTCTGCTTTGTCCGCTGCCGGTGCTGCGTGCGCGCAAGGCGCTGAAACCACTGCCCGTGGGTGGCATCCTCCAGGTCGAGACCACCGACGCCGCGTCCCCCGCCGATTTCATGGCTTTTTGCACTGCAACCGGCAACCTCCTGGTCGCATCGGAAGCCTGCGGCGGAGTCTATCGCTTCACCATCAGGAAGGTCCGCGCCGATCCACCACCCGAGGGCTGACCCGCCACCACTCGATTTTCCATGAACTTTCCGTCCCGTTCTGGAAAGATGGACGACGGTCAAGCCGGCACCAGAGAAACCACCCCCGATGAACACCGCACTGTTTACGCACCCCGCCTGCATCGAGCACGATACCGGCCTCGGCCACCCGGAAAGCCCGGAGCGGTTGAAGGTGGTCCTGGCCGCGCTTGAAGCCGAGCAGTTCCACTTTCTCGATCGCCGGGACGCGCCGCCTGCCACCTTGGATCAGATCGCCCGGGTTCACCGGCGCGACTATATCGACCATGTGTTTTCTACCGTGCCGCAGTGTGGATATGCCGGTCTCGATCCCGACACCATCGTCTCGCCGGGTTCAGGCGAAGCGGCGCTCCGCGCCGCCGGGGCGGTGGTCGCAGCCGTCGATGCCGTCATGGCCGGAGAGGCCCGCAACGCCTTTTGCGCCGTGCGTCCCCCCGGCCATCATGCCGAGTCCGGGCAGGCCATGGGCTTTTGCCTGTTCAACAACATCGCCATCGGTGCGGCCCATGCCCGGGCCGTGCATGGCCTTCAGCGCATTGCGATCGTGGACTTCGACGTCCACCACGGCAACGGCACCCAGGAGTATTGCCAGCACGATCCCGGGCTGTTTTATGCCTCGACCCATCAGGCGCAGCTTTTTCCCGGCACCGGTGAAATCCGCGAACGGGGCGACTTCGGCAACATCGTCAACGCCCCGCTGGCGGCAATGGCCGGTTCCCCGGAATTCCGTCATTCGATGACCCGTTTCGTACTGACCGCCCTCGACGCCTTCGAGCCCGAGCTGCTCATGATATCGGCGGGTTTCGACGGCCACTCCCGGGACCCGCTGGCGTCGCTCCACCTGACCGAGGATGACTATGGCTGGGCCACGCGCAAGCTTGGGGATGTTGCCCGCAAACATGCACACAATCGAATCGTGTCCGTCCTCGAAGGCGGGTACAATTTTCAGGCTTTGGCGGCAAGCTGCGCCACCCACATCCGGGAACTGATGGCACTCTAAGTCATGACAGATCAAACAGGGATTCCCGCCGATATCGCCGCCCTCGGTTTCGAGGAGGCCCTTGCCGAGTTGGAACGGATTGTCCGGCAACTGGAAGAAGGCCGCACCCGCCTCGACGAGGCCATCGCCGCTTACGAGCGGGGCACCGCCCTCAGGCGCCATTGCGAGGCCAGGCTGCGCGAGGCTCAGGCCAGAATCGACCGCATTACCGTCGCCGCCGACGGCAGCATCGGGGTCGAGGCGGCGGCGGTGGACTAGGCAACGGACCTGCGGTGGGCTCTGCCCACGCCCGCAAAGGGCCGGCCGGCCCTTTGAACCCGTGAGTTTTGGAGGTCAAGGAGGCAGGCCTCCTTGCGGGTGCAGGGCAGTGCCCTGAGAAATCAAGACAACTGCCCTGTCCTACAGTATGGGGGGCCTGCTGGACCCCACCACGGGCCGGCGGCCTGTGGAAACCGTGGTTACGGCTACGTGATCGGTTCGATACGGTAGTCTTCGATCACAGTGTTGGCCAGCAGGCTCCGGCACATGGCATCAATGCGGGGCTCCCGTTGATCTGCCGGGGTGTCGCGCAGGTCAAGCTCAATCACCTTGCCTTGCCGGACCTCCGTCACCTCCTCGAATCCCAGGGAATTGAGGGCGTGGGCAATCGCCTTGCCCTGGGGATCGAGGACCCCTCGCTTGAGGGTGACGTAAATCCGGACCTTCACTGCATCACCTTTGGACCTTTGAGATCACCCGGGCCGCCTTCGGGCAGAATGCCGAGCCGGCGCGCCACTTCCTGATAGGCTTCCTCCACCTGACCCAGGTCCTGACGAAAGCGGTCCTTATCAAGCTTCTCGTTGGTCTTGATATCCCACAGGCGGCAGTTGTCCGGGCTGATCTCGTCGGCCAGCACGATCCGCATTTCTTCGTTTTCCCAAAGCCGCCCGAACTCCAGCTTGAAGTCCACCAGACGCAGGCCGATACCGAGGAACAGTCCGGTCAGGTAATCGTTGATGCGCAGAGACAGTGCCATCATGTCGTCGAGATCCTGGGGCGAGGCCCAACCGAACGCCGTGATGTGCTCCTCCGAGACCATGGGATCGCCCAACTCGTCGGACTTGTAATAGTATTCGATGATCGATCGGGGCAGGGGCGTGCCCTCGGGAATCCCGAATCGCTTGGTCAGCGAGCCGGCGGCAACATTGCGCACCACCAACTCGATCGGGATGATTTCAACCTCGCGCACCAATTGCTCGCGCATGTTGAGCCGGCGCACGAAATGGGTGGGAACCCCGATTTCGCCCAGCCGGGTCATCAGGTATTCGGAAATCCGATTGTTGAGGACTCCCTTACCCGTGATCGTCCCCCGCTTCTGATTGTTGAAGGCGGTGGCGTCGTCTTTGAAATACTGTACGAGAGTGCCCGGTTCGGGTCCTTCAAAAAGAACCTTGGCCTTGCCTTCGTAGATGCGCCGGCGTCGTGTCATGAGTCTCGTCCGATTTGGCGCGGAGCCGTTGTTGCGCCGCCGAGCCGGTAGCTCCATGCGGTCGTGAGCTGTACTGGGGTCATATAGCAAGATAAGGGGCCCAGCACAATGGAACCTCACGGAAGCGCAGACGGGAACGCGGGGTTAAGCGTGACCGGCCGCCACGGCGTCCGGTCGGGTGGGCCGTCGGTGAACAGCCAGACCGGCCGCCGCCCGGCTTCCCGGGTTGTGGCCGGCAGCGCGATCAAGGCGCTGGAGCCGGTGGCAAAGCCGCCTGGGGTGGTAAAGCACATGGCCGAGCGTGGGTCGGAGTCGCCGCCCTGGTCGCGGCAGGCCAGCAGCGCCTGCCAGGCATTCCAGTCGCCAGTTTCGGGGTCGGGTACCGCCGCCTGCTCGAAACGGCTCAGATAGGTGCGGATCCGCGGATCCGACGGGTCGTTGCGGTCGAAGGCGGTAATCAGCGACAGCCCTTCAGGGAGCTGCGCCACCTCGATCGGCTGCCGACCGGCGTCATCCCGGTGATAGAGGCAAAAGGCGTCCCGATCGTCGGCGATCACCAGATTGAACGGCCGATAGGCGCGCGGGTTAAGGTCGGCCAGCGCCGTTGCCGCGGCGACGGCGTCGCCGTGATCCAGAGCCTCCAGCACCAGTTCGCCCCGCGACCGCTTCCCCGCGGCCGGCCCCAGGGTGCCGAATCGGTTCAGCGCTGCCGCCACGACACCGGTGTCGTTAAGGCCGAGCCAACTGCCGCCGGCGACACTGTCCAGCCCCCCCACCACCTCCGGCCGGTCCGGCCAATGGCGCGCCGGCGAACGCCAGGGGCGATCGGTCATTTCGTCACGGTTCGCGGCCAGCACAACCGGCCAGCCGGCGTCGAACCTCCGTAGAATCACGATGGTACACATGGTTTCCCCCGAAGCGTGGGCAGTGTATGGTCGCACCAACGCCGCCGCCAGAAGCCACCTGAAAGGCCGGTTCCGAGCAACCATATGATAGACAATGCGATTACAATCCATGGGTGGCCGGCGTGGCACAAGATGTCCCAGGGAGACAGGTAACATGAACACGTTCGAGGATCGGGAAAAGGCGTTTGAAAATAAATTCAAATACGACCAGGAGTTGCTGTTCAGGATCGCCAGCCGACGGGCCCGGCTGATCGGCCTGTGGGCGGCGGAGCGCCTGGGCGTGACCGGTGAAGGGGCGGAAGCCTACGCCCAGGACGTGGTCTCTGCCGACCTTGATGAGCCTGGCCACGCAGATATTATCCGTAAACTTCAGGCTGATTTTAAGGCTAAAGGCGTTGAAATCAGCGATCACCGCATCAAGCGCGAGCTGGAGCAGCTGTGGGAGGTTGCCAGACAGCAGGTGGTGCCGGTCACTCCCGCCTGACCCGGAACCGGTTCTGGCCGACGCGGCGGCGGCAGGGTCCGCACGGACACATGGACGAACGTTCGCCCTGCCACCCCCGGTTTTGCCGATTGCCGGGCTGCCGATCGCTGTTGCGGAGCCCGAACAAACACGCTATGACAGCGGCAGCCGGCATCGTCGCCGCTCACAACTCTCCGGGACCCCGGGGAGGGGAGGGTGTTGAAGATGTCCAGGCGAGCTGGAGAGGTGCCGGAGCGGTCGATCGGGGCGGTCTCGAAAACCGTTGTACCCGCAAGGGTACCGAGGGTTCGAATCCCTCCCTCTCCGCCAGTCCCCATAATATCAATGGGTTGACTTCCCCCCGCTTCCCGGCCGGACCCCCTTATTCCCGTGCTTTCCCAAGCTGCGTGGGACAGGAGTGGGACAAGGATCGCCCCGTCCCACCGGGTCGGTTGGCCGCCACAGTGAACTGCACGAATCGGCCTTCCCTCAAGTTCCCGCTCGCTCCCGGCCGGACGCGCTCTGCCCCTGAACGACACCCTGTCAAACTTACCAGCCCGCTCCGACCAAAAAAAGCAGTGGACAAAAAAAGTATCGGAGTTGCTGGGGATGCCGCTGGCTCCGATCGACAGCGACGGCAGGACCTGATGGACGCCATCACCTTGTGGACGGATCCTTTACAACCTTGAAACACATGGCCCACAACCTCGTCCGAAAGGCCCCGGGAAAGGATTCCCTCCGTCTGCGCCGGAAAGTCGCCGCCTGGGACGACGACTTCCTTGCCAGCCTCATCGGCGCCTAACTTTCTTCACCCGATTCCCCTGCCTGGGAAAGCCTTCGGATCGTCGGCTGGTATGTTGCTGATGCCGAAAACGCCGCCCTGTTCAAAATACTGTTCGATGACGCCATCGCCAAGCATCAGGTACCACCCGGCCAGATCACCCTGCATGCCGATCGCGGCGCGCCCATGAAAGCCAAGGCCACCGCCCAAATGCTGGCCGACCTTGGCGTCACCAAATCGCACAGCCGACCCCACGCCTCAAACGACAATCCGTTCTCCGAAAGCCACTTCAACACCTTGAAGTACCGCCCAAATTTCCCAAGCGATTCGGCTGTATCGAGGACGCCAAGGCGTTTTGCCGGGACTTCTTCTCCTGGTACAATCAGGACCATCACCACGCCGGTATCGGCCTCATGACGCCAGATCGGGTTCACTACGGCCAGGCCGACGCGATTCACGCCGCCCGTCCTCGATATCGCGTTCCGAAAAAATCCAGAGCGCTTCGTCAAAAAGCCGCCGCAACCGCCCGAAAAACCAACCGCCGCCTGGATCAATCCGCCGATCAAAACAGCAAATAGCCAAGCCTAAATTACACCAGCGCCTGTCTCAAAATCGTTGACACGTTCCGCGAGATCACCGGGCGGCGGCTCTCGTAGGCCCCGCTCTTGCCCGTCTCGAACCTCGTGATGGTTATGGCTGAAATTCCAGACGCTTCTGCAAGGTCGCGAACGCCGATTTGGAGAGCCGCGCGAGCCATGCGACATTGCGAGGGTGTTATCACAGCTATCAACCTTGCCGACGTAGCGGCTGCGTAACCTGTTGTCACAGTAAACGAGATCAGCCGACCTGACGACAAGGGTGTTCCCCGATGCCCACTCAACAGCACCCGCCGCCGTTTCCTGGCCACCACGGCCGCGGTCCCGGCCGCGCGCCTGCCCTGCCGGCCATCGGCCCACCCAGGAACGCCGATGACGCGCTGCTCAAAGGCGTTCGCCCTCTGGTATGCTGGATTCGAGGCGCTCGAGAAAGACGACGGCCCCGAGGCCGTGGCCGAATCATGGCGACTCTCCGACTTTCACCCCACCGTCGCCAGCGCCATCACCCTCGCTCCTCGCTCGAAGCGATGCGGCGATGGTCCGACGATTCCCGGGAAACCTTTGCCAATCGGGTCGATGATCGGAGATGGAAGCCCATTGAGCGAATTTTTGAGGTGGCCCCGGACCTGGCACCGGCCGGCTTTACTCCCGGGACATCCCCGGTAATATGACGGCCGGGGTCGGCGGCGGAGGGGCGTGACGGTGAGGAACCCGAACGGGCGCAAATTGGGCCGGTATCGCATCTATTCGCTCCTTGGTCGGGGGGCCATGGGCGCAGTGTACCGTGCCCGGGACACGGAAGCGCGCCGGCCGGTGGCGTTCAAGGTTCTGCGTGCCGAGGCACTTGGCCCGGGCGACCGTAACGCCGCGGTTCAGCGCCTGCTCAAAGAGGCCCGCGCCGCCAGTTCCCTCCACCATCCCAACATTGTCGCGGTTCACGAGTACCGGATTCAACCCGAAGCCGCGGTTGCCGGCGAGGACGTTGTCGGCTACATCGCCATGGAACTGGTCTCGGGGCGATCCCTGGCCCGCCACTTTCAGATCAAGGATCGAGTCGGCCCGGACTTCGCGGTGCAGGTGATGGCCGGGGTCCTGGCGGCGTTGACCCATGCCCATGATCGGGGTGTCATCCACCGCGACGTGAAGCCGGGCAACATCCTGCTTAGCGTGGCCGGCAAGGTGAAACTTGCCGATTTCGGCATCGCCCACATCGAAGGGTTGCCGGCCGACGATGATGGTGCGCTCTTTGGCACCCTGTCCTATGTCGCGCCCGAACAGTTGCGGGGCGAACCGGCCGGCCGGCGCAGCGACCTGTTCTCGGCCGGTGCGGTATTTTACGAGGCGCTGACCGGCCGGCGCGCCTTTTCCGGTTTTGCTGCGGTGATCGCCCGCCGCATCCTGAACGACCAGCCGTTGGAGCCCTCGGTCCGCAATCCGCAGATGCCCAAGGGGTTCGACGCGGTGGTGGCCCGGGCGCTGGCCAAGGCGCCGGAGGAGCGGTTCGCTTCGGCCGCGGAGTTCGCTGCCGCCATCGAAGCCGTGGTCGGCGCGGCCCGCTGGGCCGAGGCGCTGGCGGCGGCCGACGACACCTCGGGCGTTACGGCCCCGCTTTGGAACACCAGTCGGACCGGCGGTGAAGAGGAGGCGCCGGAGCCGGCCGAAGAACCGGAGGAACTGTCCACCGCACCCCTGCGCCGTATTCTCGAGCAGGCGGCCCGGGCCTCGGAACCGGGTTCCGAGGCCGGACCGGCGGTGCCGCCGCCGCCGGTACCGCCGCGACGCCGGTCGGTCCAGGCGGCGGTCCGGGTGGCTGTCGTGGCGGGGTTGGTCGCGCTTGGGCTCGGGCTGATGGTGGTGGCGGGCGTCCGGTTGCCGCCGTCCGGGACCGCACCCTTACCACAGCCGGAGCGCCCGGGACAGCCGGTCCCGGCTCCGGTGGTCGCCGGAGCGCCGGCCGACCCGGCTCCGGCACCCGTGTCCCCGACATCGGCGGTTCCCGCGGTTCCGCATCCCGAGAGCCCGGCGCAACCGGCTCCGGTGGCCGCCGCCGAACCGGCCGGAGCCGAAGCCGCGGCGATTCCGGTTCCGCCGCCGGCACTTCCCGAACCGGCACCGGAACCGGAAAAGCCGGGCGAAGCCGTCGTGCCCCCCGGACCACCGTCACCGCCGCCAGAGCCGGTCAAACCCGAGCCGGTACCGTCACCGTCCCGGTCGGAGCCGTTGCCGCTGGCGTCCGCCCCTTCGCCGGCGGCAGTTGTCCTGAGCGAGCCGCCCCATCCGCCGCTGCGCAAGCCGCCGGTTCCCGGGGTCGCGCTGCCACCGGTGGCGTCCAGGCCCGAACCGGCGGTGTCGGAGCCGCCGAAGCCGGCCGCGGCGGTTTCACCATCACCGCCACCATCACCATCACCGCCACCATCTCCGTCGTCTTCGCCGGAACCGGCGCCGCCTGTGACCGCGACGGTGGCGGAACCGGTCCGGCCGGAAACCTCCGACACCGACCATACCCGGGAATTCGCCGCGGCGCTGGCGCTGTTCCGGCAGTCCAACCTGAGTGCGGCGGTCCAGGCGTTCCAGGCGTTCGTGACGGCATGGCCCGATGACCCGGCGGCGCCGGAGGCGCTTTATCACCTGGGCGAAGCCCGAATGGCGCTGGGCGATCCCGACACTGCCCGGGACAGTTTCGGGCGCCTTGCCGAACGTTATCCCTCTGCCACCCAAACCGCTCCCGGCCTCGTGATGTTGGGCATCGCCGAGAGCCGGCTTGGCCGGCGCGAGGCCGCGTGCGCCACCTTTAACCGGGCGCGCGGCGCCGCGCTGCCTCCTTGGGCGGCGCAGCGGCTGCTGGCGGAACAGCAGGTTGCCGGTTGTCCCTGAGACCGTCGTTCCGGCGGCAAGGCCGGGAGACAGGAGAGCCCATGATCCTCGCACGTCCCCAACCGTCACCGCTCCCGGCTGCGGCCGGGTCGCCGCAATCCTGGTGTCGGCTCCGGTGCCGACTGTGGACACTGGCGTTGTGGGGACTGGTGCTGGTCCTGCTCCCGGCGTCGGCCCGGGCCGAACGGATCGAACTCCGCGACGGCAGCGTGCTGATGGGCACGGTGGTCGGTCCCATGGGCGATCTGGTGACGATCAGGCTGAACGTCGGGACCATCGTTGCGGTGCATGGCGCCGACATCGCGTTTCGTGGTCCCCGGCCGGCGCCGTCTCCGGCCGGGGTTTCGCCACCCGCCCCAACGCTGCTTCCGGTGCCTCCGGCGCCTCCCCCGGTTCCGGTGCCGCCGTTGCGTTTCCATGGCTCCAACACCATGGGCGAGCGTCTGGTGCCGGCGCTGGTGGATCGCTTCGTCGCCACTCGGGGGGCCGGTGCGTCGCCGTGGCTGGCCGGGGCCCTGTCCGGTGAGAAGACCCTGATCGTCAACGGTGGCGACCCCGGCCTGCCGCGTGAGATCGAGGTGCGTGCCTTCGGTTCCGAAACCGCTTTCGCCGCGCTCCAGACCGGGGGCGCCGATATCGGGCTGTCGGCCCGGCGCATCCGCGACAGCGAAAGCGCGTCGGTGCGCGGACTCACCGAACAGACGGTGGCGCTGGACGGCATTGCGATCGTCGTCCATCCCAACAACCCGGTGCGGGCACTGACCCCTGGCCAGCTTTCGGGCATCCTTTCGGGTGACATTACCGATTGGGGCGCGGTGGGCGGTATTCCCGGCCCGATCGGCCTGCGGCTGCCCGACGAGCGGTCGGCCCTGCCCGCAACCATCCAGACCTTGGTCATGGGCGGCCGGCGGATCGTCGCCACCGCCGAACGCCTGGAATCGAGTCAGGAGATCTCGGCGCGGGTTGCGGCCGAACCCGGTTCCCTGGGTCTGGTCAGCCTGGCCTATATCGACCGGACCCGGGCGCTGGACATCAGGACCTGCTCGGGCAGCGTCGCGCCCACCGCGTTTGCGGTCAAGGCGGGAGACTATCCCCTGACCCGCCGCCTGTTTTTCTATGCCCGGCCGCGCCCCAGGCCGGCGGTGATCGACGATGTCCTGGCCTTTTCGGCCGCTCCGGCGGGCCAGAGCGCCATCGCCGCCGCCGGCTTCGTCAACCTGGAAATCGAAAGCGATGGCGGCCTGTCGCGCCGGGTCCGCCGTGAGCTTCTGATCGATGACAGCAGCATCGATTTCGCCCTGGCCCGGGGTTTCCTCAAGGCCACCGAAGGCGCCGGCCGGCTGTCCCTGACCTTCCGGTTCGGCGAAGGCGGCGCCGCCCCCGACGGCGACGCCGACACCGACATCCAGCGCCTCGCCGCCTTCATGAAAAGTCCCGCGGGCCAGGGTCACCAACTGATCGTGCTTGGCTTTTCGGGGCCGACCGATACCTTCCAGAAAGGCGCGGCGTTGTCGGAGAGCCGGGCCCGCGAGGTTGCCCAGCGGCTGGACCGGAGTGGGCTGAAGGCGGCCACGGTGGCCGGCTTCGGTGCCATCACCACCTCGTGCGCGGAAACCCCCGACAGCCGGGAGCGCAGTCGCCGGGTCGAGGTGTGGATGCGGTAATAACGCCCGTTTCGGTCCCGCCTCCTGATCGACAAGGGGGCGTGGTCCCGCTATATCAGTATCCGGTAGGCGGGCCGGTATTCCCGGCCTTGGGCGTGGCACAGGAGCGCAAACAGGTATGACCGAAGGCACTGGGAACTCAGGCACGGGGAGCGAAGGGACCGGACTGTTGACCGTGACCGCCAGCGCGGCGCGGCGGATCGGCGCGATCATCAAGGGCGAAGGTCGGGACGGCCTGATGTTGCGGCTGTCGGTGGCCGGTGGCGGCTGCTCGGGCTTCCGTTATGATTTTACGCTGGATGACAGCCGCAATGAGGACGATGCGGCGTTCGAGCGGGATGGCGTTACGGTGGTGGTTGATCGGTGTTCCTTGGATCTGGTGGGCGGGGCGACCCTGGATTTTGTCGAGGATCTGATCGGATCCTCGTTTCAGGTGCGCAATCCCAATGCCACTGCTTCTTGTGGTTGTGGTTCGTCGTTCGCGGTGTGAACCGGCGTCACTCCGGGGGGCGCGGTGCCCCCGGACCTCCTCGCCAAGGGCCGGCGGCCCTGCGGAACCCGGGACTTTGGCAATGGCGGCTGACGGTGTGGGGTCTTTGGCGGGGAAAACCCGCTTCAGGATCGGGGCGCTCGTGATCACCACGATCAGGGCGGCGCTGGTGTTGGTCGCAGCCCTGGTCTGGCTGCGGGGGGGGCCGGTGGCAGCCGAGTGTCTGTCGCCCGAGGGCAAGGTGATCGACCTTGCCTTCCTCAATTGCGTCAAGGCCGGGAACAACTATCTCGGGAGCTTTGATCGCCAGGCGATCGACCAGCTGCGGGGCCGGTGGGATGTCGACTGCGTCAAAAAAACCAATCCCACCGACCTGATTCCCGAAGACGAAAAAAACAAGCTGCTGGCGGTACGGCGGATTGGCCACGCCTATCATATCTACCTGCACTATCTGCTTGATGATTCCTATTACGCCTGGGTGGTTTCGTTCGTCGACAAGGACACCGTCCGAACCGAGTATAAAGGGCGGATGCGGGGCGGTAAGGTTGAAGAATGGGTGATCGACGGGCGCAATACCAAGACCGGAGAGCCGGTCAGGTTGCTGTCCCGTTGCAGCCGGGTGCTGTGGTGTTCGGTGACCGATGGCGCCAGCACCAACATGGAAGACGACGCCGGTTCGGTTCAGCCCTATTTCAGCCGGGGCGATCAGTGGCCGTTGGTTCTGGATCTGGCGGCCGGCACCGCCAATGTCCCGTACCGGCAGAATCGGGCGGGTAAGATGGCCTCGGTCAACGAACAATATGCTCTGAACACCACCGATACCCTGTACACCCTGAAA
>Ga0182016_10004106_pt1 | contig 16262 bp, 12 predicted proteins | sample 712S2MmetaG_FD_120491 | JGI IMG/M metagenome (GOLD analysis project Ga0182016, IMG submission 120491) | Permafrost microbial communities from Stordalen Mire, Sweden - 712S2M metaG | ecosystem: Environmental > Terrestrial > Soil > Wetlands > Permafrost | place: Sweden: Stordalen | collected...
CGACTAGCCTGCGGTCGTTCTCTTCCATCCCTCCGGTGAGCGAGCGAATCTGACCGGTGGCGCGCATGCAAACGGCAATGATGCAGGCCAGCAGATTGGTGGAAACAGCCAATCGGGAGCCTTTGGGAATGTCATTGACCCTGCTGACGATTTCAATGCCGTAACCGGGTGTGCCCGTGAGGCGCCCCAGCAGATCGGCCAGGGGTTGGGTGGCTCCCTCGATGCCGGGAGGAACGATGCCACTGGCGATGATGGCGGCTTTGAGCAGGCCCAGGTAGTCGCGGGGAAAGTCAAAGACATCGGCAATGGACGCGACGTCCGCGGAAGCCTGAAGGTCGACGCTGGTCAAGCGGATGACCGGCTGGTCGATCACGCGGAACCATGCCTCGACCGGCGGCCTGGGTGGAGTGGAGCCCTCGCCTGATCCGCGGGCCGCGAGATCGATGGAGACGTTGAGGACGCGAGCACCTTCCGGAAAATCCATACCGAGAAAGAAAATATCGCTCCATCCGCTGTGAGTAAGGTCCATGCGAACCGGCGTAGCCTCGTGCAGAATCGGGAAGACCATATGGCTGCCGAGAAGGTCAGGGCGCAGTCGCAAGGGATAGTCGTATGTATGACCGGCGCGGAACATCCACTGGTTGCCGCGCACGCTTCGAACGCTGCGGCGGACCTGGTCGGCAAGGGTCTGGAAGCCGAGCGCGCGATAGCTTGCGGCCAGCGCACTGGAGATCGCCGCGCTAGCGCCCTGTTCCGCCTGAGCGGCAAGAAAAACCTCGATGGCTTCCTCGAAACGGCGTTCCATCAAGTTCTGGAAACCGGCATAGGGGATGAGCGCCGGCGCGGCGGTTGCGGAGAAGCGAGGGATGTGAAAGCGATGAATGGAATAAAGAAAGAAGAGCGCCCGGACGCGTTGGTAAAGGTTGTCGCAGCCTCGGCGAAAGTAGTCGAGCGCACGGGATTCCGCGAGGAGTTCTTCGACGGTTATGCCGTGGCATAACACATCCAGCGAGGAATTTCGCTCGTCGCCAACGCTGGTAATGACGCCAGTTAGCCGGCTCACGAAGACGCGCCCCCGCTCATACCGGCTAATTCGCGGTCGGCAAAGAGTTCGATCATCTGCGCCAGCACTTCACTGCGGTCCCGTCCGTTGAGTGCCAATGCGAGCTGAGCGACCAACAAGCCATAGGGCGCGCCTAGATCGTAGCGCCGGCCACCGTCTTCGATGGCCAGATATTGTTCCTGGCGCGCAAGTTCTGCGAGCGCGTCCACCAGAGTAACGGGGGTGTCGGAAGGGATTGCCATCATGCGGTCCAGAATATCCATCAAGGCCGGCGTGAAGACATGGATGCCGAAGAAGCAGAGGTAGTACCCGGCGCGGATTCCGGGGACGAGAAGGCGCTGCTCGGCTTCAGTGGGGGTGGGCTTCTCGATCACCGTATCGATTCGATAGAGGTCGTTTCGCGACGAGACACGGCGGCCGCCAACGGTCCCGTAGCGCGAGAGCAGGCCTTCCCGCGTGGGTTGGACACCGCTCACAGAGCAGCGTTCCTTTTGGGCAAGTTCCACCAGACGCCGCGCGGAAGGCTGAGTCGCGGCGCTGACGTAGAGATGGTCCCCCACCATGTGCAGAAAGGGATCGCTGTTGGCAAAGGAGCGGGCGCAATGGATGGCGTGGCCGTAGCCCCGGGGTTCGAGTTGAGGAATAAAGCGGACCGAAGAAGCGTGCGGCCCGGCAGCTTGCGCATAGGGAGTTTCATCGCCAGGCCAGACAACAACCGCAATCTCCTCGGCTCCTGCCGTCAGCGACTGATCGATCAGGATATGGAGCAAGGACTTCTTGTTGCCGTCGCCGTCAATGAGAGTTTGAAGAGGCAACTCGCGCTGAGACCGGGCGGCAGCTGTGATGATAGCTTTCTTGACTATCAAGTGGGCACCTTTCGGCAGTTTATCACTCACTCCTCCCGTTCGCTGGGGAAGCGGCTTGGCGATTTACCGGACGGAAACAGCGAGACGTTTTTCTTCATTGAATCAGCTCGCTCAAAATTTCGCGTCATGTAGAGCGCGGCAAGAATCAGGAACATCCATCCTGACACCGCGGGGCGCGGAAATGGGTAATCCACGCACGCATGCAACATTGTAGCGACGATGCCGAGACCCCAGGGATGCCGGAATGCCAGAGGAATCGCGACGAGGAAGGGAATCGATACCAGCAAGAGAAACGGCAGCCCTCCCTCGGCCGCAAACTCCGCCCAGTCGCAGTGCGCGTGATTTGCGTAGAAAGGATAGAAATCCTTGATCGAGTACTTCTGGTAAACCTGCACATAGGTCCCCAGGCCATATCCAGTCAACGGCCGGTGTTTCGCCATGTCGACGGCGCCAAGAAAATATTCGCGGCGAATTGCGAATGGGTCGCTGTCGTTGAATCGATCCAGCGTCTTTTTCCAGCCAACTGCGAGCGTGAGTGCGCCCGCCAAAAGGGGAACAATGAGGAGAGTGGCGGCGGTGAAGCGGAAGTTGAGTCGCCCCGTAGAGCTGTGCAATCGCACCAGGCCAATTGCCAATATCGAAATCAGCTCTGCCGTGGAAAGCAGAAACCCAGCGCGGGATGCCGTACCGATCGCCGAGGCGTAGAGAACCCCTCCGGCAAGCGCATACGCCCACGAGTGCCGCCCTCCGCGGATTGCGCCCCAAACGGCAATGGGTAGAGCAACCTCAACAAACTGCGCATAATTGTTCTGGTTTTGAAAAGTTGCATATATATCCAGAAAGCCGGTCGGGATGATCCAGAGGATGAGACCATGGGAAGTATTCAACTGCATCAAGCACAGTACGGCCATTGCGGTTGCAAAACATAGTGTCGCGTTGAGCAGTCTCTGTTGCGCATCCCGGGTGAGTGTCACGACCTGGCTCAGATAAAAAACTCCGGCAAGGGCTCCCCAGCGCAGAACTTGCGCGCGTGTCTCGTAAGTGGAAGTGGTGGTGTGAAAGACGATTTGCATCAGGCCCCAGAGCGGAATCAAGTAGACAAGCCCCGGTATCAATCCTTCCGCGGTGTCCTTTTTTGCGGGGCGTTTCCATCGCAGAACTTGAACGGCGACCAGGGAATAGACTCCGATTTGGAACCATTGCAGTGCCCATGCTTCCCTGACCCAAACGGTCACGGTTGTAAAACAGAGCAGCAGAAAGAGCAGAATTCCTACCGGCGCGGACAGGCTCCACGACGTCAAACGTGACGACCCGGCAATTCCGGAATTGGCGCGTACTTTCTGGATAGGCAACGGGCTTATTGTATCCTCGCTCGTTCAATTCCAGGATACTTAATTTCCAGGGAAGTCCATTGCGCGTGAGAATTGGAGGCTGCGCGAGGGATCCCGGCTCGGTCGCGCTTGAAGTGGAGTAGGGCGCCCTCAGGCACCATGGACGACAAAAGGGAGAGTCGATTTTTGCCTGCGTTTAATCGATTTGAAATATTTGCTGGTCATACTCGAAAAGTGCAATCGCTCTGGTTCGGTTCCTCAGAGTCAGGGCAGAAGATCGAATGCAGACCATTGCACATTGCTTCAAGAGAGAGGTCGTCCAAGTGAAGAAAATCCTTGCATCCATTCCGCTCGCAATTCTGTTTCTAGCTTCAGGTGTGCCTGTTCATGCGCAATCTGGATGCGTGGATTCACCCGAGAATCCAACTGTCGTATTCGGTCTTATTTCAGCAGCAGCTACATTTGGGGTCATGCGCTTTCGCAGAGGCTTCGGTTCTCGCGATAAATAGCGCTTCAAATATAGGGAAGTCCGCGCCAGTAGTATCTTGAATACACCGTTGATCGCATAGGGTATATCGCAAAAAGTTGCATGCCAGAGCATTGGAGAGCGCAGAGGCGCGCGCTTCAGATCCCAATCAATGCGAATGAAAACCTCGAACAATAATTTTTGAACCCGATCGTCTGCCTCAGTCATTCTGTCTCTCCTCATGGGTGCTGCGGCATCCTGGCAGGTTCTGCTTTTGGTTGAATCAATGTTTACACTTCGAACGCACATTTCTTAGTAGACTGATAGAGAATTCTCAGCCGAGTGCGCTGGCTTTAGCGAAGAGCGTTGAAATTGCCGGCGATTAAGAACGGTCACTCATTTGCCCATCCATTCGTAGACCTGCTCACTTTCGGCAGGTATCATTAGGGCAGACTTGTTTGATCAGGTAACGCGAAGGCCGCTGCGTAAATGACCTCGGCTCACTCAATGGGGATTCCGATGCTCCAACGAGGGATGTAGAGGCCGAGCGTGGGGTGAAACGGGATGACGAACGTGGCGGAATCGGCACGACCAAACTAGTACTAAATCGCTGGCCGCCAAATGCAGCGAGTCACCGGGAGTTGCGGGCAGCGAAATGAATCATGCTGATGCCGATCGTTTGCGATTACCGGTTGATAGAGCCGATTCTCCGACAGAGGGATTGCCAAAATCGACCGCAAAGACCGGGGATTGGCGGGTCTTTCTCTCATCCGTATGGAAACTGGCTCGGCAGAAATACTACTGGTCTCCAGTCCGGCTATTCCGAATCGTTTGGACCATGGCCCGGAACATTCCGACGCAGCTCAGAGTTTTTCGTGTCCTGTCCCGGCCATCCTACCGGCAACTGACGAAGGTCAATCCACGATTTCCCCTAAAGTACTCGGGTTTGCACTACCTGGCCCGAGGGCTGACGTTGAAGCAGCAGGCGGAGTGTTTTATCCACCATTACCGCCGCTTGCCGGATGTGTTACCGGAAGACGTGCTGGCCCAAGTCCTGCTGGAAGAGTTTCTGTTGGATGAAATCCGCGAAGGCGAAGACAGTTTTGCTGTGACATTGGCTCTTTCCCGGCCCTGGGATGACGAGGGCGAACTTTCACTCAATTTCAAGGTAAATGGAAATGTTGTTTTCATCTTGTCCTTCACGATCGTACCGGGCTCGGTTGTGCAATCGGAGTCCCAGGAGGTTGTGCTGGTTTCGCGACTGCAGGGTGTGAAAGGATACTTCGACGAGATTCAACGGGCGACTAGAAGCATGTGCGACGTCGCCCCGCCTGCGCTCTTGTTCAGTGCGCTTTGTGGAGTCGCCGAGGCATTTGGAATCAAAGCAATGGCGGGGATCACCGGTACGATGAAGCCGGAATTCCACTTCTACGAAGGCGAAGCAGCGCATATCCAGCAGGCGTACGACGGGTTCTTTACGGAGTTAGGCGCAATCAAGGGTCGCGCCGATTTCTACTTAGGAACAATGCCGCCTCAAGAGAAGCCGATGACCTCAATAAAACAAGGGCACAAAATTCGTACAAGAAAGAAAAGAGCTTTCAAACGCGAGCTTGCTCATCGGGTTTACGTATTTCTTTGTGAAACCCAAAAAACTTCAATTGAGCGCCCCATCGATGAGCCAAGCCTGCCTGGCAAGGATCGTTCCCGCTGATTTCTTCCCCATGCAACCTGGCGGGCTCGTAGAGAAACCTGCACGACTTATAATCGTCGACATTTAAATCGAAAATGCTCTAAGTGGATGAACCCGTTTCCTCGTCGGTTGGCTTGGGCGGGTGATCCATTGAAATGTAGTGGAGAAACAACGAGAACAGTGAAAACGTCACGACCACAACAGCAACCGTAATAATCCTGCGAACCAGACGCCTCGATTTCCTTTGCTTGCTGAGCTTGTCGCGCTGGATCATGCGGCCCGGCCGGTTCGGACCGTTCCCGGCAAGCCCAGTGGATGCGAGTGCATAAAAACGATGTCGGCACTTGCGGCAACGGAAGGCCTTTCGTCCGCGAAGACTCGACATAACGTCTTTCCAATTTGATTGGAGGGACGGACGAACGTTCGAACTGCTGCATTGTGGACAAGTCATGACGAAGACCCGGCTTGAATTTTCACCGATGTTACCACCAATGTACCAGAGATTCTGGTCGTTCCAAGAGTGCGATTGTAACTCAGCCGAAGCCGCAGTAGTTGCCGGTCTGTTTTGATAACAAAGGGAAGATCGACACGGGCAGGCACATCGCTTGCAAGAGACACAGAGCTTGCCAAGACTTGGTCCGTCCCGGCGTCCAGCACCTGCCACTGGATTCCGGTATCGGGAGGGACGTTGCGCGTGCGGTAGGGAGATTCCAGCGTGTAAGCTCCCGCAGGCAGAACTATTGTCTGTTCCGCGATCACGCAAGACTCGGGCTCGTCTCCGGTGAATTCAACTTCCAGCCCGGAGGGACCCGGCCAAGAATGGAGCCCGTTATACTCGGCAAAATTCCAATCGAAGACGACGGGCAACGGTTCGCGCGCAAATTGAGGGTTGTTGGGAAACGACGTGTCGGCCACAACCCAGTGTTGGTCGACCATTTTTTTCCATAGAGCATTTGCATCCGTGGCATCGTTGGTGTGCGTCAACTTTTCGAGAAGCGTGAAAAGCAACGTTTGATCCCACCCCCGGTCACCGGTGCGCAGAAGGTTCATGGCCGCATTCACGGCGACGGCCGGCTGATCTTTGCCGATCAGGAAGTTGATGAACTGGCGGGATACTTCAGGGTCGCGCTCATCGATGTTCGCCTCAATCGTTTTTGGATCGGACGATACGCGCCAGCAAAGCTCGAAGAGAGCGCCGATGTTCTCCGCCGGCGTTTCCGTGGCCCGGTGAATCCACATCCAGAATGCGGTGAGGTTATCGCGGCGGAAGTAGAAGTTGGCCAGGCTCCAGCGTGGCACATAAGTGCGGTCCACTTGAGACGCCAGCAGGAGGAGTTCCTCAGCTCGATGGAAATCGCCGTCGGCCTCATAGCGCAGGCCCAGGTCGACGGCAGCATCGCTGTTATATTGATTCAGCCGCAAAGAGGTTTGAAGGAGATTCTCGGCGGATGAATCGTCTAAGCGCGCAAGTTTGACGTAACACTGCCAACAGTCGGGTTCAAGACGGATGGAAGTTCGAAGCGATTCCGCAGTGTCCTGCCAGAACAGATTGTCCGAATGCGCGATCTTCCAGGATTGCCAAACCCCCAGCATGCAGGCGCATACCACAAATGTCCGCACAATGAGAGCGACGAATTGGATTCGATTGAGCATACCGGGCTAGTTTAGAGCGAATCTCCAATTCTCGTGGAGTTAGTGAGGTTGTGCAAGATGGCTTTTACTTTCGCCCAGCAAAGAAGACTTGTCGCTGGGGTGGGAGTAAAAGCCGCTTGAGGGCAGTCGTTTTTCTTATACGCCAATTGGAAATCCGGTATAGCCGAAAGCTTGACACAGGACTCTTCATAGATCGCGCAGCAGGGGGCATTGTTATTCGCAAAGGGCGAGCTTTTCTCCAACTCCCGTGGCCTCTCGAATGCGAGACGGTGGAATTGCGCCTGGTAAAGCGCGAACTGCCAGGGGCTCCACCTCCGAGGCATCGATTTCAACTGCCACAGATTGTGCTAGCATCTCAACAGAAAGAACCAGGCGAAATTGACTCTTCTTACGGACGAGAATTCCTTCCACGCCTTCAAGGCTTCCCCGTATGACTCGAACCCGTTCACCGCATTTCAAGAAGGGATGCGGTTCTACGAGGAAATCTCCTTCGATGGTCTTTCGAATCGCCTGGATCTCAATTTCCGGGATGGTCGCAACACGCTCTCCGTGAAATAGGATCATGTGAACACCGGGAGTAGTCACGACATGCAATCGACGGTTGATTCCTCCCCGGACAAATACGTAACAGGGAAACAGCGGAAGGGAAATCGTCTTCTTCCTGTCTTTCCAGCGGCGCACTGAATCATAGAGCGGCAAGAATACATCGAAACCCTTTGCAGAAAGCACATCGGCCACAGCCCTTTCATGCTGATGGCGCGTATAGAGCGCCCACCAGTCGGAGTCTTCGCGCGCTGTAAGGGGAGTACTCTCTGACGCTGGCATTCTTACTCGCCTTTCCATTGCCCAGGATATCTTTTTTCGATCAAGTATCCCTGAGATTCTAGGTTTCCATTCGCATACGCACAGGCGATTATCGCGCTCCGAGGTTTCACTGCGATGAATCGTAAAGGAAAACGCGGAATAGGTTAGCGGCGGCCCTTTGAATGAAAATGCGGTCGGGTCCGACGGCGCATGTTGCGATCCTGATTCAATCGAACAAAACCGCATCTGGATTCTTTGCACTTCCGATGAACAGGCTGGTTGAGGGTTAAGGTTTCCCGCCCTTGCGATAGACCAGAATCGACCAAGAGGGTACCCCGACGGGGCACGGAGCCTCATGTGGCGCGCCCGACTGAGCGTTCATTATGGTTGTCGTAACTTGCTGCGCGAGTCAGGATGCTCAGAATGAATAGCGGCGGCAATTCATGGCGCAAATAAAACTGCCAGCCGGGATCTGTAGCTTGCGGCCTCGGCTGGCAGCTAATTTTGCAACCCGGTACGAGAGTCGAGCCTATTTGCTATGACTGCATTGGCTGGGTGGCAACTGAACGCAGCACTTCGGAGAAGGAACACCTGGGCAGCAATCAACGTTAGGAACGCAAGCCGTTGACGGTGTGGCGATCGTTCCCTTGGAAATTGAGACCCCTCTGATCACAGCATGAAACTGGGGTTCCGACTCGGCGGCGACAGCATTCGATGTCTGAACGCTGCTGGCCAGCAGCAGCCCTGCAATCCCGGCAGCTGGCGCGCCCGTTTCAAGCACACCGGACGCGATGACCGAAGAGCCGTTGTAGCTCTGCAGGTTGTCGCCCTTCACTTCGTATTTCGTGCACGTTTCGGCAGAGTTCAAATAGTAGCGCCCGTTCTCCGCACTAACCGTGCCCTCAGCGGAGAATTCCGACGGGGACTTGCCAGGCAGCGAGCTGAACGTCAGTGGATGTCCCGGGCGTACCAGGGCGACAACTGCTCCTGCGGAGTTTCTAATTTCGAGGGTTCCATTTTTCGTATCGACCGTCACGGATTTAGCCGGATCGATGAACACGCTTCCGCTGGAGTGGGCTTCCGTAGGCACAACCACCATGCCACTTGCCTGAATGCGAAATGAATCTGTTGAACCGAGCTGAGCCGTTCCCCGCTCGAGCTTGAATTGATCGCGGCTGAGGGTTCCGCGTGAGTCCCGCAAGAGAGTAAGCTCCACGTTGTTAGCAAGCCGCAAATCTGCGCCCGAGGAAATGCTCTGCCCGGTCTCGACAACGGAGCCATCAAATACGGTTCCGCTCCCTTGCACCTGTTGGTTGTCGATTTTGGTCTCGCCCCGTGCGGTTACGCTTCCAATCGATGGTGATGGTGTAACAGCTAATGCGTAAGAACTTACGCACAACGCCCCTGCCAAGAGATAAATTCTGCTGAGCATTACTCTCCTCCCGCTAATCTCCTTCAGAGATTTTTGAGTCAAGACAATCCGAGATGCGTGGTCTCCCACAATCGGGAACGGCCACAACCGGGCTGCGATTAAGGACAATCTGAGATATATCCCAGATTCCAAGTGACCACAATAGCGGCCCGGAAAATCACATCAGAATTTAACACTGTATTACGTTTGTATGAATGGGCGGCTGTTATCTTGCGCACTCGCTCTTCTTACGGAACTGATTGGATCATACCCGAATTGCAGCTGTCGGACACCATTAAAACACCGCGTCATTGGCTGCTGTTTGCAACAAATCCCGACTTGCCGCAATTTCGTCAGTTTCAATTTGTTGCATACACAACAGAATGGTCGCGACGAAGTTAACCGGGAATTCATTTGACACTCCACGGTTGCAGTGTCAGGCTGAGAGTCTCTCCCAGGTTGCGCGTCGTACTGCGCGATCTCTCAGGTCCGCGGAACTACGAAGGTGTAACTTCCATCACTAGACTTTTTTGCATTCTAGGAGAATGTTTCATGAAAAACCGTTGTATCTCGCAATGCAGCCGGACTCAGCGCCCGGCATATCTTGTGGCGTTTCTTCTGTTGTTGTGCTTAGGAGCGGCAACTGGAGTTAGCGCGCAAACGCTGACCACGCTTGCCAACTTCAACGGGACAAATGGCGCCTACCCTTCCAGCAGTGCGCTGGTGAGAACCCACAGGTGGGTACAACACAGCAACGGGAACTTCTACGGGACGACGCCGCTGGGCGGGACAAATAATTACGGGACGGTGTTTCAGGTCACCCCGGCGGGCACCCTGACCACGCTTTACAATTTCTGCTCGAAGGGGACCGCTTGCACGGACGGCTCGACTCCTGAAGGCGCCTTGGCGATCGGCAGCGACGGTAACCTCTATGGCACGACCTATTCCGGCGGCGCCAATAACGATGGGACCGTGTTCAAAATCACTCCCGCGGGTGTGCTGACCACGCTCTTCAGCTTCAACGGGACAAACGGCGCAGGCCCTTATGGCGGCCTGACTCTAGCCAGCAACGGCAATTTCTACGGCACAACGGCAGTAGGCGGAGCCAGCAACGATGGAACCGTGTTCGAGATCACCTGCAGCGGCACGGTGACTACGCTTCACAGCTTCAGTGGACCCGACGGCGTGAACCCGCAGGGCGACCTGATCCAGGGCAACTGGAACGGAAACCTGTACGGCGCAACCCAGGCGGGTGGCGGAGCACAGGGCGCAGGAACCTTGTTTCAGATTTCTCTGGGCGGCTCTTTCACCTCGCTCTACAGCTTCTGCTCAAAAACCAACTGCACAGACGGCTCGACTCCTGAAGTTCCTCTGGCGCAAGACGGCTTCGGCAACATCTATGGGACGACAGCATTCAACGGCGCCAATTCCGGGGGAACGGTATTCCAATTCACGCCCTGGGGCGCGCTGCACACCGTTTACCACTTTTGCGCTAAAGGCGGGGCCAACTGCACAGACGGCGAGTATCCCCTGGCCGGTCCGATCTTCGGCACCGACGGGAATCTCTACGGCACAACATTTGGCGGCGGCGCTAATAACAGCAACGGAACTGTGTACCAGCTCGCTCCGTGGGGAACGCTGCAGACGCTTTACAGCTTCTGCTCGAAGGGCGGGTCCGCATGCACCGACGGAGCGAATCCGGAGGCTCCCCTGGTGCAAGGAACGAGCGGGAACTTCTACAGCACAACGTCGTTCGGCGGAACCTCTAACCTGGGAACCGCATTCGACCTTTCCACTCTTCCGCCTGCCGGCAATGCCTGCAACGGTGTCTACTCCGGCCAGTTCTGGGGCAACATCGTTGTTTCGGCTGGTCAGACATGCGAGTTCACGGATGGCGGCCAGATCTTCGGCAACATCTACCAGACGGGTGGCAGCCTCATTCTCAACAACGCCACGGTCTTTGGGAACGTTGACATAGAGGGCGGGACTCACACGCTGGGCCCGAAGCTGTGGATCACCAGCAGACTGCTTATCCAGAATCTTCCATCCAGCTCTTCGCAGAACTCAATTTGCGGCATATCTGTGAATGGCGATTTGGAAATCGACAACAACTCATCGACCGTTCAGGTTGGTGGGTCGAACTCGGGATCTTGCCCTGGAAGTGTAATTGGGGGCCATCTTGAGATTCAAAACAACACCGCATCGGTGCTGGGTTTCAACAACACGATCTACGACATTATGACTTGCGCCGGCAATAACTCCGTCAGCGGTGGCGGGAACTCGGCCAGAAGTAAGTCGGGCCAGTGCTCAGCGTTCTAGGAAATTGAAGATGCACTCAGCGTAGTGAAGTGGGCCTGATGCATGTGCCCAAATCACGGCGCTGAGTGCGTGAATCAAGGAACCCTCAACGGGGTCCGATTTGCAGTGCCGATTCGGTGAGGCCATGAAATCGTTGCCGGGTCATTGAATCGTGCAAAAAGGATCCCTCCCCCTTTACCACGTTGGAAGTATCGATCCAGCGCACCGATCGAGTTGGAATAATTCACACGAGCAGAAAAACTCGCTTGCGGTTATTGCATCCTCGGTCGAATCTCATCCCCGTTGTACGATCATCGACCAGGATAATCCAAGCCACCTCCCCTAAACAGTTTGTGTCCCACCACTGACCAGGACAATCGAAGGCCCGGACAACGCAACCGGGACCATCGCCTGGTGGTGCAATGACGCGCCTTCTTCATCGATCGGAAGAAGCGGGTTCAATGCCAACGCTCACGGAAACTCAGCCCAATAAATTCTGGTTAAATGCCTTCCGTACCTCGCCGAACGATGCGAGCCTTCATTTAATCTGACTGAACATCGCACAAACAATGCCGTGGCAAACAGAGCGGCAATACAGTTCCCGAGAAGTATGTGTTCGCAGGGGTATTCCCTGAAAACATAATCAGGAAATAGAATGCAATCGACTCTGGGGATCGCATGAGGAGATGTCAAGATGAGCGCGAGCACTAGCACGCGTCCGATACCAGGCCGCACCATAACCTCTCCTTCAATTTCTAGTTCGACGGTAAGGGGCTCAGGAAATCAATCCGGAAAACGCGAGCATGCCGGCGCCATTCCGTTGCTTTGGTCATGGATCGGGTTGCTTTCGATCTGCGGTTTTGTGGGCATGTTTCCCCAACTCTCAAAGTTGTGGGAAATCTGGACGACAGATCCATTGCGTTCCATAGGGATGCTGATTCTGCCCGCCAGCATTGGTTTGATCCTTTACGTTTGGCGTCAAAGCGGTTGGGAAATGCACGGTTCCTGGTGGGGACTTTTGCCGGTGGCGCTGGCGTTTGCCCCGGTCGTTTCCGCGCACCGTCTGGAATTCTATTGGGCCCATGGAGGCGTCAACCTAAATTTCCTTCCATCGGTTCTGCCCATTTTTCTTTATACGGGCGGCGTTCTGTTGTTCTTTGCCGGGCCCCGCGTATTGATGAAGGCGTGGTTTCCTTTGCTATTGCTGGTCTGCCTGCAACCAGTTCCTGAGGCATTTGTGCGGTTTCTCGACCTTCCGATGCAGAGTCTCTCCGCACAGATCGCACGATCCTTCGCGAACCTCCTTGGATTTCCCCCGTCGAATAAAGAGTTGTTGCGCCTGATGTTTTCTCCGGATTTCGGAATGTTCATTGCACCCGGCTGCGACGGCATGCGCGGAGCTGTCACGCTGGGCTACGGGGCGCTGATTCTCGGTTATCTGAAACGTCTCTCCCTGGTGCGATGGTTCCTCTACGTTGTTGGGGCGTTACTGCTAGGGCATCTGTTCAACCTGATTAGGCTCTGTGCATTGGTCCTCTACTATCGGGTCGCGATAGGTCACCCGGCGTTGCAGAATTTTGCCAAGCAAGCGGACTACCTCATTGGCGCCTTACTCTTTTGTGTCGCAGCGTCCCTGTTCTGGATTGTAATCAGGAAAGAGAGTGAACCCGGCGCCGGCACTGTCCGCGCGAATTCCAGTGCGGTGCGCTCTGCCGGCGATATAGGACTATTTCGTTGGAGAGCCGCGGTGTTGACCGTCTTCCTGCTGGTGGGAATCGTGCTGGCGATACGCGGCATGCGGATGAGCTCTGGATACCTGGGATGGGCGATGAGCCGCGGTGCAATCAATTCAACCGAGTTGAATGGCCGAATGCCGAAGCAGATCGGGGCGTACAGGCTACAGCGGGTTTGGCCCGAACAAATGGCCGGCACTCTCGTCCTGGAAACCGGTGTGTTCCAGAACGCAAACTCAGGCGAGATCCAATTAGGCGTTTGGCTTGCGCCCAATGAGCACACAATTCAGGCAAGCCTGAGGACACACGGAGAGACGCCGAGGGCGAAGGCGCTCGCGTGGTTCAGCACGGCCGCGGGTCGTTCTATACCATTCAACACAGCTCTTTACGAGGACGGAGTTACCGATACTCTGACCGGTGATACGTTCTGCAGTCCCTCCTCATGCCAGTCAGAGACGTATAAGCCGCAGGACGGTATTCACCTTGCGATTACCAGAATTGTCGATCGCACTCCGCGCGGACAACGCGTAATCCCGATTTTCTTCAAGCTGCAGATACCTCACGCCGAAGCGGGAAGCGAAGCTACCTACCAGGCACTGTCGGCCGAATGCGCAGAGTTTGTGTCGCATGTCGACTTCACGCAACTGAGCCAGAGTTATCAATAAGAAGCTATAGATTCGAACGAGTTTCAAAACCGAAAATACGGGCAATGCGATTTCGCAGAACCTGTCAATTGTCTATCAGCGAAGCGCCATGCCATGCGAATCGCGTGTTGCAATCTTGGGCTTTCATGGCGAGGGGAGCTCGTGTGCAGGCGAGAGGGAATCGGCTTCTGGCCTCAGGAAAAACACGATTTCCACTGAGCGCTGCGATTGTCATCCAATTGTCCTACTCCATTCTCGAGTTCTTAACAATGAGGTAGTAGGGTTTGGGAACCGGTAATTTATATCCGCTCATGAGGACATGGTGTTGCTGTTGAAAGCGATGCTCTGATCCCCAGAATCCCTCTCCGCGGCTCCGGTTCCAGTTTTGGAAGGGTTCCAGCAATGGGACTCACAGGGGCGAAGCCCGTCCTTCTGTAAGAAGAAGCGGGAGGGTTTTCAAGAGGGAATCGAAGCTCGTAGCTTCCGCGGAACGCAATCCTCAAAACGTGTTCTCAGGCTGGCAAACAAACCATTCACCACAAATTCAGAATAAGATGACAGTCCTCAAAACCCGGTCGCGAATGGTCAGTGTGCGACTCTCCGAAAACGAGTACCAGGCGATTCGGGAGCTGTGTTCTTCTTCCGGCGCGAGAAGCGTATCGGACTTGACCCGCAGCGCGATGCTCGCTCTCTTAAACGGGACCACCCGCGAAGAGACGCTGCATGTGCGCATGAACGAATTCTGTGACCAGATGAACATGCTGGGGCGCAGGATCGAGGAGCTCGTGGAAAAGTTCGCCGCCTCCGAGAGGCAGAATTGAAATCACCGCAACGCATGCCCCCGAATTGACTCTCGTATCGACGACGCAGTGAGTGTACGCTGTCGATGTTCACAGAAGCTCCAAGAGGATTCTCCGATGAGAAACTTTGCAACGATTCTGCTGATAGCCGCCGTGGCGGGCTCAGTTTCAGCGCAGCAAACGCGACCAGCGCCGAGCCAGTTGGGTGCAAATCAAGTCCCCATAAACGCCTCTTCCGACCAGCCCATCGAGCGAATTGGAAACGACGACTTGATTGGAATTACCGTCTACGATTCTCCCGAATTGACCCGCACAGTCCGTGTGGACTCGAACGGAAACGTCCGGCTTCCGATGTTGCAGAAGCCCGTCACTGCCAAAGGGCTCTTCCCGGCGGACTTGGAGAAAACGATTGCATCCGCTCTTGTTGAGGAGCACGTTCTCGTCGATCCGGTTGTGACCGTCAACGTGGTGGAATATCGCAGCAGGCCGATCAGCGTGGTTGGCGCAGTTCGCACTCCTATCACGCTTCAGGCCACCGGTTCTATGACTTTGCTCGACGCGATTTCTCAAGCCGGAGGACTTACACCGGAAGCCGGTCCGGAAATCCTGGTCAGTCAGAAACCGGCGGATAGCGACCCGAAGGATGCAGCTTTGGTTCGCCGCGTTCCTGTGAGCGGCTTGATTAACGCCGTTGACCCAACGTTGAACTTGGTTTTGCAAGGTGGAGAAGTGGTTCGAGTCCCGGAGGCTGGCAAATTCTATGTCCTGGGGAACGTGCGCAAGCCCGGAGCATATTCGGTAACGGATGGATCGGGAAGCACAGTCTTGAAAGCTCTGGCACTCTCGGAAGGCCAAGACCACTTTACCGCAAATATCGCCTATATCTACCGTCCGGAAATCTCCACAAATGGACGGCATGAAATTCCGGTTGAGTTGAAAAAAATCATGGATCGAAAGGCACCAGATGTAGCTCTGTTGCCGAACGACATACTTTATATCCCTGAGGCGTCCGGACGCAAAGCCACTCTGACCGCTCTAGCTCAATTGTCGGGAATCGGCGCAAGCGTTGGAACCACGTTGCTCTACATCTATCACTAGAGGGAATGAGCGAAAGCCATGTCAAAACAGACAGCCATGCCGGTTGAAATGCCAGTGCGACCCTCGTACCTCCAGAATGTGCAGTCGCCCTATTCGACGTATCCGTCGACGCTCGATATCGAGCCCGAGGCGCCTGCGGTCCCGCTCTCCCATTACTTCTGGATCTTGCGGCGCCGCATTTGGATGATGATTGCGTTTATCGCAGTCTGTGTCTTCGCTACCTTCATAGTTTCCGCGAGGTTGAAGCCGATATACGAATCGACTGCGACCATCGACGTCGACGTGCAGGCACCTTCGGAAGTTGTTGGCCAGGACTCAACGCGCTCGGCTTCCGGCGTGAGAAGTCCCGATCAGTTTCTTGCCACTCAAATCAAAATTATCCAGGCAGATGCCGTATTGCGCCCG
>Ga0182016_10004108_pt1 | contig 16259 bp, 12 predicted proteins | sample 712S2MmetaG_FD_120491 | JGI IMG/M metagenome (GOLD analysis project Ga0182016, IMG submission 120491) | Permafrost microbial communities from Stordalen Mire, Sweden - 712S2M metaG | ecosystem: Environmental > Terrestrial > Soil > Wetlands > Permafrost | place: Sweden: Stordalen | collected...
AGGACATCAAGCACGGCGACCATGTTTTGGTAGTCGGCCTCGTCCGCGCCCTTGACCACCACCTTCAGATCCGGATCGGACGACTTCATCGCTTTCAAGTCAGCCTTGAGTTCCGCCGGCGTCACCGGCTGTTCGTTGAGCGTGATCTGCCCGTTCGCCGCCACGTTGATCTTGTTGATTTTGGGCTTCTCCTTGCTCGGTGGCGGCGGTTTGCCCGAAGGCAGCGTCATCTCCAGGTTGTTCATCATTTGCGGCGTCGTGATGATGAAAATCACCAGCAGCACGAACACCAGGTCCAGCAGCGGCGTGATGTTCAGCTCGTGCATCGTGCTCTGCGCCCGCTTGGATGTCTTCTTGAGTCTCATTGCAATATGGGTTCCGTCGCCTCCGATTGCACGTCAAACCGGATCGTCACGCGCGCCGGAAAGTTGGTCGGCGGCGGACGCATCATGCTCGTCGTCGCCGCCAGCGCCTGCCGCACCGTGTCATCCCAAACGCTGTTGCCCGAACTTTTCTTCCATTGCGGATCACTGATATTTCCGGCGCGATCCACCGCGACTTCAACTTCCACCACATAGTCGTCGTCGGCCATGTCCGTCGGCCGGTTCCACTTCGAGCGCAACGCATATTCCAGCATTCCCTTGTAGAGCTGCACCGGATCCGAACTGCTCTGCACCAGTTTGCCGCCGTCAAAATCGAAGGACGGCAACTCGGCGGCAGGCGGCGCCACCACCGGCGGCGCTACGGTCGGCGGAGCCTCGACCACCTTGGGTGCCTCCACGATTTTGGGCGGTTCCACCAGCTTGGGCGGCTCGACTTTCGGCGCTTCCTTGGGCTTCTCCGGCGGCTTCTCCTTCTCCATCGTCACCGTGATCTTCCTGAGCTGTTTGCCCAGCAATCCGGTGCGGGCGGCGAAATAAAGCACCAGCAGCACCAGCAAGCCATGAAACGCGAGGGAGATCAGCAGGTTGACCTTCGACGAATTGCTCTTCTTGCGAACCTTGGTTTGCGGCAGCATTTTTTAAGGCAGAATGGAGAATGAAGAATGAAGAAACCTGACACGCCGGGCGTGCCCAATCAATTTCTTCATTTTTCCCTCTTCCTTCTTCATTTGGTTGACGGTTCGGTCATCAAATCCACCTTCGGGATGTTGACCGACTGGCAGGCGTCCAGCACGGCGCGGATCTGCTTGTATTTCGTGTTCGCATCGCCGCGCACCAGCACGTTCAGGTCGGGGTCGTTCTCGCGCAACCCCAGCAGGGCGGCTTGCAACTCCTGGATGCTTACCTTGGCCTTGTTGAGCCACAAGTTACCGTTGGCCTCGACGATGATGTAATTGGCCTTGTGCGGCGGATCCTTCTCGTGCTTGGTGGCCTTGGGCAGCTTCAACTCCACATCCTTCACCGGCGGAATCGTCGTGATGATGAAAATCACCAGCAACACAAACGCCAGATCCAGCAGCGGAGTGATGTTCAGCTCCGTCAACGCATCGTGCGCCGTTTTGGAACACTTCTTCATGCGTCAGATGGCCGGCGTATTTTCGCCCATCTCGACGCGGGTCAACGCCCAGGCAATTTTGTCTTCAATGTCGCGATTATCCACATAGACATGTTCAATCTGGTTGGCATAACGCGTGGCAAAGCCATCCAGTTCCTGGGTGATTTGCCGGATGGTGGTCACCATGAAGTTGTAGGCGAACATGGCCGGGATCGCGACCAGCAAGCCGGTGACGGTGGCCACCAGCGCGGCGGCCACGCCGGGTGCCATGGTGGTCAGGCTGGCTGAATTATTTTCGGCAATGCCCGCAAACGTGGACATGACGCCCCAAACCGTTCCCAACAAACCGATGAAAGGGCCGCCGGCAACGGCGGTGGACAAGACAATCATGTCTTTCTCCAACGTCATCGCCTGCGCCGCCGCCGCTTCTTCCAACACCACCTTCACCGCCTCGAACGAACTGGGGCTGATGCGGCGCTCGCCTTTGACGGTCACGGGATTTTTCTGCAACTGGTAATCCAGTTCATCTGCGGCGCGTTCGTAAAGCTCGTAGGCCGGCGCTCCGTCAAAATCTTCGCCGCGCTTCTTGATGTCCAGCGGGTCGCGCGTGGCAGCATAGGCGGTAAAAAATTTCTTCGCCGCCTTTCGCGCAATTGTCAGTTGCCTGAACTTGGACAGGATGATCGTCCAACTGAACAACGACAGCACCAGCAGCACGATCACAGTGATCTTGCCTTCCGTCGTCGCGTTCTTGATTGCAAACACCGCCGCGTTCGCGGCCAGCATCGGTTCTAGCGTCATGGTCATAATAGGTTTCTTAATTGGTTTTGGTTGGCAACAGCACCGTCACCCGCCCCACCTTCTGCGCCAGAGTGATCGGCTTTTTCTTCTTTTGATCGTCGTCCGATTGACTGTCAGCTTTAGTGGCAGCGGTTGAAGCATCGTCCGCAACTTGGGCATCCTGCCTGGTGGCATTTGACTGGGGAATGCCGATGGAAGCCCCGCTGGCATCACCTGAAGTGGAAACGGAACCGGAGAGCAGGCTGGCGGTGATTTCCCCGCCGCTGACGGACACATTTTCTCCACCCACAATCGTGCCTGACACAGAGCCACCCGCCGCGACGGAAACGGTGGTTGAGCCCACGATGGTGCCACTGAAATTTTCCCCGGCGTTGATGGCAACCGACCCGCTGCCCACGAATACCCCGGAAATATTTCCGCCCGCCGTGGTCCGGATATTGGAACCGATGACCCCGGAGTTGCCGGCGGAAATATCCTTGCCGGCATCCAGTTCGATGAAATTGGCCGGGCTGATGATGTGATTGAACGGAATTTGTTCGATGCCACCGAGGTTCGCATTGATGCTGCCTTGCAAAGCCTGAACGATGACATTGCCGACGCCGAAGGTGGAGGTGCCGTCGGTGATGGCCATGATGCCGCTGCCGCCAACATTTCTTCCCGTGGCCAGCGGCGTCACCTTGCCGTCAGGCCGTAATATGAGTTCGGCTCCAAGTTGAACATCACCAGTTCCGCCCGAACCGGCGTTCACATCGCCATGTTGCGAGATAACGGTAACGTTTCCGCCGTCATACGCCGCAATGCGGGAGCCGTTCACTTCAATGTTGCCACCGGCGGTCACGGAAAGATTGCCGGCACTGGTCGTAAAAATTCCGCGCGCCACGTTGTTCGCCTCGCCAAAGAGAGATTGCAGCCCCAGATCGAGCGTTCCGCCAATCGTCATCTGGATATTGCCCAGCCAGCCGGAATTCCCGATCGCCGTCGTGGTCATTTCCAGGTTGCCCGACAGGTTGAGGTTCAGGGATGCGCCATCATTGGCGAGCGCGGATAATTCCGGCAGGAAAAAATGATTCACCTGAATTCCACCAGAAGTGCCCAGATCCATGTTTTGCGCGGTGATGTTGAACTGGCCCGGACCGTTGAGCGATATGCCGCTGCCGGATGCTTTGGCACCTTGGCTTTGAGCATAGAGAGCGGCGATGGCGGATTTTTGCGTGTCGGTGAGTGTTATGGACTGCACCTGCCCATTGACCACGACGGTCGGATTTTGCATAAACGCCAAACCCAGCGGACTCATCTGACCACGAAAAGAGAGCAATCCGGTGGTGGCATCGTAGGCCAGATATTGGGTCACGGACGGATCCGTGCTGATGGCGGTATTAAACATTTCCGCCGGCAATGGAGCGGCGTTATAATTGTTCAGCACGAGCGAGGTTATGAGACCCTGATAAATGATGTCGCCGGCAACATTGATGCTGGTGACACTTTTGGTTCCTGAAGCCGCCAGGTTCTGTCCAATGAAATTAAAATTGTAGGTGCCAAAAATATTCTGGCCGTTGGGCGCGGTGAACGATTGCGTTCCGCCAACGGTGATGTCCGCAAACGTCGGGACGACGAGACTGAAGTTGGCAATGCTGCCCGCAACATCCAATGTCACCGGGTTGGAATCATTCAAATGCAGCGGCGTCGTGGCATGATAACCCGCCCCAAAGTATGCATACCCCGGCAGGCCGCTGTCGGACATGGTGATGCCGGTTGGAACCGTGTTATTAACCACGCCCGTAAAGTTGCCGCCAGCGGTGATATTCAGCGATCCCTGGCTGGAGGGATAAAGAATGAGCGAGGTGTCCAAGGTAATCCCGCCCGTGCCCGCCTCCAGCGACAAAATTGGCGGATAAATCGGGGTCGTGTCCGACTCACCTTTGTATCGGAATATTGTGCCATTGCCCAATGTCAGGCCATTCCCGGCCCAAAACGAAGCTCCGGAATCGGGCGCATAATTGAACAGGTTGCCTGACTTGGCGGTCGGCAAGGTAATATTTCCAGAACTGTCAATGTTACCAACAAAGGTGTTGGCCGGAATTCGTATGGAGTTGGCGTTGAAAGTGCCGTTGGGATTATTGACCTCGGTGACGTAGAGGTTCCGGGCGGCGAACAACTGCCAATTTCCGGCAATCAAACTGAGATTCACACCTTGGATCGAGGTGCCAATATCCGCCGTCGGATTGTTGATGGTGACCTGACTGTTTCCGTCAACCGAAACTCCCGCCTCCAACTTGCCCCTGCCACTGTTCACCAGGAAATTGCCCGTGATCTGGTTGCCCGCGATCACCGTCACATCGCCGCCACCGTAGGCACCGGAAGCGCCCGGAGTTGATGACGATGATGAGGTCGTGCGGGTTTGCGGCACACTGATGACATTATTGCCGGCGTCCAACGTCACGTTCCCGCCGGCGAGGGTGGAAATCCCGCCAACATAATTGCCGAGACTCAAACCATTATTGCCGATGGCGTAGCCGGCATAGTTTTGCCCGGCATTGATGTCGCCATACCAGGCGGTCGCGTAAATATTTCCGCCACCCGCCGTGTTGATGTAACTCCCGACGCCTGGGCTGTTATAATTGGGATTACCCACCTGCACGCTGCCCGAAGCAAATAGATTGATGTCCCCGTCTTCCGTTTGAACATAGGAATTGCCATCCAGAAAAATCCGGTCGCTGCCTGATTTTGGCGTGGGTTGCGAGGCCGTGGGAACAAAGCCGGTGCCGGCGACCAAATCCACATTCCAATTATTTCCGGCCACCAGACTAGAAAGATCATCCAGCTTGATATTGTTGCCGGCTTGCAGATGCAGCGTGGTCGGCGCACCCGGGTCGTTCAAAGTCCAAGTCGTTTGCAGTTCAATGTTGTCGGCGGCGAACAAGGCAAGCTGCGAGAACTGCGCCAGGTCGTTCACATTGAAGTTCACATCCAGGGTATTGTTTTTTACCGTGGAAGCGGTTGGATTCTGCGACAGGGTTATATCAAAGAGATTGATCAGAAGCGTGTCCTGCGCCGCAAATTGGGCGGCGGTCAGACCATCAATGCCTGACTGGACATTGTTCGCCGTCGCGCCGGTTCCAAAAATTTCCACCATACCATCCCGTCCGGCCGACTGACCTTTAACACTGATTTGCGAGCTTGGCGTGTCGGCAAATGAATTGCCCGAATCGAGCACGACGATCCCACCAGGGCTGGAACTGGATGCCGTCGCGTCGCCATTTGCTGAAATGGTGGAACTGGCACCCAGATCCAAACTATCGCTCGCCACCAGTTCGACCACCCCGTTGACATTTTGCACCGAGTTCGCCTGGATGATCCCGTTTTGATTCACCACCTTGGCCTGCAGCGCGATCGTTCCGGCATCCGCAACCAGATTGCCTTCATTGTCCACCGAGCCCGCAGGCAGCTTCACACTGGCGCTGAAGCCCCGGCCATCGGCGCGCTCGCTCAACAACACTTCCTGCCCCGCGAAGAGCCCAACATCGCCGCCGGGGGCGGTCAAGCTTCCGTTGTTTTGAATCTGATCGGCGATGAGATACAATGATTTTCCCGCGCCAACCTTGACCTGGCCATAATTTACGATGCTCTTGAGCGGCGGCATCCCGGTGAAATGCCACGCCGTCCCCGCGCCGAAATCCGGCGTGAGCGGGGCCGTGGTGGCGATGAAACTGCCGCCGACGCTGATCATCGAGTTCGGGCCGAAATAAAAGCCGTTCGCGTTGGCGAGAATGACCGTGCCGTTGGCGTTGAGATTGCCGAAAATTTGCGACGGATTCGCGCCGCCGATTTGATTGATGACCACGGAATTGGCCGTGGGCTGATTGAACGTCGTCGTCTCGCCAGCCTGAATATTGAAGCTGCTCCAGTTCAGGAACGCCACCGGGCTGGTGGTGGTGACGTTGAGCTGCGAGCCGTTCAGTTGCGGCGGGGTCGCGGAACCGGAGACCACCGTCATGCCCGTCGGATTGGCCAGCAGTTTCAAGCTGCCATCCGTCGCGAGCAACGCCACCGCGCCGCACAGAAATTTCCGCAGCGCACCTGATTTCGCGGATGATTTATTTTGCATTGAAAATTTATTTTTCATTCCGTTCAAAACTGGAGTCCGACGGTGAAATAGGCGCGGGCCGAACCGGCCGTGGTTCCCTGCGAAACGGTTTGCAGCGCCCAGGCCAGCATCAGGCGCGCCTCAAAATGCTCGCCGGCCGTGAGGTAGAAACCCGTGCCGGTGCCCCATTGCCGGATGCAGGGAGCGGGGTTGCGCAATTCATAAACCTGGCCGTAATCCATGAACACCGAAGGCCGCAGATGGGCCGGAACATCGCCGTGCGCGGAAGGAAAATTTCCAACCGTCACCGCCGGCGCGCGGATGTCAAACAACGTGCGCCAGCCGGTGTCGCCGTAGTTGGCACCGTCCTGATAACCGCGCACACCGGATGTGCCACCGAGTCCGAACTGTTCGTTGTTGATCAGTGGTTCGCTCGCCCATTGGCCGTTGGCGTTCAGAACCGCCGACCAGTTGCCGGGCAGATTTTCCATGCGGGTCAACCCGGCGTTGATGGTCGTGTAGTTGCCACCCGCCTGTTTGGAACCGGCAATCTGCTGAAATTCTTTCCGGTCGGATGCGAACGGCGTGAAGAAAAGATTCTGGTTATAGTTGAGCGCGAAACTGCCTTGCGAGTCCGGTCGGGAACCCGACCACCCCAGCGCCAGCGGCACATAGGTCACTGAATTCATCCCGTTCTGAGCCAGCGGAACTGTGTCGGAATAGGTCAGCACCGGCGGGGCATTTGTGTCGGAAGCATCATATTGCTGCACGGTGGTGGAGTTGGTATGATACGCCCATATTTGATAGGCTTTAACATCGAATCCGGCGCTCACCGACGATTGAACACCTCCCCATTGTGGTAGGGGATAAATAATTCTGGCACCCACATTCCCGGTGATGGTCGGGTCGTGATCCGCATTCTGGTTGAAAATTTTGAGCGTGGCGGTATCGGCAATCGTATTGATGGGGCCAAAGGTTGTCCCCGTGTCCGTGGTGGAGCGCGAAGCATAAGCGATCAATTCCGGCCCGCCGGTCAGCGGCGGAAGATCGAACTGATGGGTAACTTCGTTGTAGCCGAAATCCACCGATTGGTTCTGGTATTTTTCACGCAGCCCGTTGTCAATTCCAAGCGGCAGCCGGTAGTAGCCGCTGTAACTGGCGACCATCGGCTGGTCATAAAATTGCGGGGCACCACCCGGCTTCATCTCCTGCGGTGAAAAATTATAGTCAAAGCCGATCTGATGGTCGCGCTGCCAGAGATTGTCGTATTGCACCGCCGTGTCCAGGCGCAGCAACGGCGTGCCCGGCGTGGACTTGTCATTGATCTCCATATGCCCGTGCAGCGGCAACTGGTCTTTGACCTGCAATGTCAGATCGCTCGTGCCCGGTTCCAGACCGGGACTGATAACCGGATAAATCTGGCGATCCTGGTTCAGGTTGGCACGGTCGAGTTCCGGCTGAAGCCATTTGGTGTTCAGCAAAACATTCGTGTCCAAGCTTGGCAGCCCGCGTAGAATATTTTTCGGGCTAAACCACCGGTTGCCCTCCACCTTGATTTGGGCGAGCCTGCCCTCGACCACTTTCACCCGCACGATCCCATTCGTCAGCTTCTGCTGCGGCAGCGTGACGCTGGCGGTCACAAAGCCGTGGTCGCGGTAAAGCAACTGCACTGTTCCCAGACCTTCGCGCACCCGCGCGAAATCCACCTGGCCGGTATAGTTGGAAAGCACGGCAAACTTTTCCGGCGGCAAGACAGTATTGCCATCTATCAGATAGCCGCGCACTTCAAACGTCTGCTTTTTTTCGGGCACCACGAAAAGATTCGTGACGGCCGCAGCCAAAACGACTTCCGTATTTGTGCCGGTATCATCTTTGATGATTTGAATGCGGACAACCCCGTTGGTGAAATTTTGTTCCGGCACCGTGACAATCGTGTTCGCAAAACCCAGCTCGCCGTAACGTCCCTGTAATTTGTCCAAGCCTTCGCGCATGCGCGTGGAATCCACCTTGCCGGTGTAATTGGAAAGCATTCCAAACTCTTGTGGCGACAAAGAGGTCTTGCCTTCAATCCGATAAGCATGGACGTCGAGTGCCGGCAGCAGTTTGACCGGAGCGGTGGCGGGGAGCGGCGCGGCAAAAAGATTCTCAATGACCGCCTGCGAATTCGTTTCCGCCGCCAGGCCGGTGGAACATTTCGCAAGTAAGATCATAGGCATGATCAAGATCAGTTGCTTGATAGTTGTCAGGCTAAATGTGTGTTTATGAGCGACAATTCGGTCGCCATCGTATGTTTATTCAATCAATTGACCGGCGCGGAAAAAATCCGCGCCGGTCTATGTGTTTTTTTTTTAATGACTAATCCGACCGTATGCATTCCTCAATAAATTTGCGAATAGATCAAACCACCGTCTAGCGTGGTGCTGCGGGAAACGTTGGCATTCACGTCGGCATACGACACGAATTTTCCAACAAACAGTGAATTGCCGTGGTCGTAAGTCGGATCCGACACCGCATTTTCCAGCGCGGTGATGAGACCCAGCTGGGTGGTCGAGGGTGCCCGGGCGTCCGGTGCCGGGAAATAAATGTAGCGTTCATAACCCCAGATCGGATAGGTGCCATTGGTGACGCTGGCCGTGCTGAAGAACACGCCTTCATAGCTCAATTGCGGAAGCGTGCCGGCATCCTGCGCCGCCACCGTGCCGATGGAACCAAGAATCACTTTCACGTTGTTCGCCACTTCGGTGCCGCTGCCGGCACCAGTCCACTGAACTGGTTGACCGAGAGCGTTGGTGTGGTAATTCGCCGCTGTGCCTGTGAAAAAGATGTTGGCGTCAACCACCTGCCGGACGGCCGCAGAAGTATTACGACCCACAAAATAAACCGGGTTGGCCGTGGCGCCACCGAAGTAGGTTGCGGGCAGCGTGCCACCGGATGACTCCAGATAAACGGCCAGACGTTGCGTCAGGTTGCTGACCCCGACGAGATCCGCTCCAGGATTCTTCACATATACGAGTGGCGCGACCAAGGTATAGTCTTGCTGGAGTCCCAACGCGGTGGAATTAATGCCCACGGTTTCCGGGGCCACAACGCTGATCGCATTGACCGGTATGGCCGTGGTGTTGTCCGCAAGCCTGACAGGGTTCTGGTTTGCGATGTCCAGAATGGCCGCCGCGCCGCCGGTGAAGTTGAAGTCCCAAGTCACATTGGTGCTTCCCCCGTAAACTCCAACAGCCCGGAAGATAAGCGTGTTGGTGGCATTGTATGTGATTGTCCCGCCGGGCAGGAGGCCACCGACGCTGTTCGTCAGGCGGTCTTGAACCAGCTTAATGCTGGCGTTACCGCCAACGGTGACAATGTTAACAGTGGACGCATGGAGTGTGGGCACCAACAGGATGCCAGCTACGCCGGCCAGGATGGTTTTTTTGATATAGTTTTTCATATTATTGTTTATTGGTTTTTTATTAGTTGTTAATCAGGGTTTTTAGCACCCGTTTTTGTTATGTGGTTATTGTTGTGTTAGATTTTTTATTAAATTTGGTTCCGACGGAATTGATGACGAAACGCGACCAGCAACAAACCAGCAGCCCCCAACATTCCAGTCGCGCCGGGTTCCGGCACTGGAACAACGGAGGTGAAGTCCAGCGTGCCATTGCTGTTGAAGGTGAAGGCACCGGCATAGACTGCTTTTTGAGAAGATCCCACCGGATCGAACTCAAAAAGATCCGCAGTAATGCTGCCACCGGATGCAAAGGTGGAAGATGTCGTGCTCGTGGGAAAACCACTCGGAGCACCATTAAAACTGCCAGCCAAATAGGTGTAGCCATTGACGTTGCCGCTCGAAATGATTGCAACACTTGGCCCGGCTGAATTGGCTATGCTCCACGGCAACAGACCATTGACGTTGTAACCCCCAAAGCCGTCCAAACCAAGAATTCCCAGTTCCGTTGACTTGAGCGTGTTTTGACGCGAACCCGTCAAATCATTCGGAGCCGAGTTCGGACTGGCACCCGATTGTTGAGTTGAAAGGTAGGAAGTGTTTGCCGCGACAGATCCGGCCGCATTGTTTTGAATGCCGAATATTGAGAACGACAAACTGTTGAGGCTGGATCCTGCAGTCGTGAGAGACGAACTGAAGCTGCCGATTTGAACCGTCGAACCGCCTGACAGTGAGGTCAAGCTGGCGATGCTGCCGAGGTCGGCCTCAACGTCCGAATGACCAGACTGGCTGAAAGCCAAAATCAGGTCGCCGTCATTGTAATTGATCTGGGCATGTGCAGACAGACCAGATACAGCCAGTCCCGCCAGTCCCAGAATGGGTATGAATTTTTTTTTCATTTTTTCCTTTATGGTTGTTATGTTTTTTTGTTTGTTTGGCGAATCCTCCAGGGGACCGGTCAGATTCAAATTAGTTGGTCAGAAAGAGGATTTGACCGAGTAAAACCGGGCTGCGTTGGTGGCCGTGGTGTCGGTCAAGGTGCCGGTCGCGCCAGTGCCCGCCACTGAACCGGGAATGACCGTCCAACTGCTCCGGCTGAGGCTCAAATTGGTGCTGTAAATCAGGTTGTAATTAACGCCGGTCACGGTGTTGAACTTCACCGAAACCGTCTCGGCACCGGCTGAAACGGACGTGATAGTGGTGCTGGGCGGAGACGGCAGGCTGAAATTCAGCGTGCCATCAGGGTTGAAGGTAAAGTAACCCACATATACGGCTTTGTGGGAAGAGCCGACGGGATCAAACTCAAAGAGATCGGAAATGGTGCTTTTACCACCCGTCGAAAACGTGGCAGATGTCGTATTTGCTGGGAATCCGCTAGGGGCACCGTTAAAGCTGCCTGCCAATGAGGTGTAGGAACTGGCGGACGCGGTTGGGATGATGACCACTGTGGCGGAATTATAAACCGGATCCGAAGCATTGGCCGCACTCCATGGCAGAAGGCCATTGATTTGGTAACCTCCAAAACCGTCCAATCCCAGAATTCCCAGTTCGGTTGACTTTAGAACATTTTGACGCGAGCCCGTCAAGTCGTTCGGAGCCGTGTTCGGATTGGCACCGGCTTGTTGATCCGATAGGTAAGATGTATTCGCGGAAATGGATCCAGACGCGTTGTTTTGAATCCCGAATACAGAGAATGACAAACTGTTCACGTCGCCAAAAATTCCAACAACTTGCGAAGCCGGGTCGTAAGCGCTGATTTGCACCGTCCCGCCCGCCACTCTTGCCGCATTGGTCAGGCTGGCAAGATTGCCGAGGTCAACCTCCACGTCGTAGGTGGCACCCACTTTGCTGAAGTCCACAATGAGGTCGCCATCAGCATAGGTATTATTGATGGTCTGGGCATAGGCTGACAAGCCGGCCAGAAACAGCGCAATGGCACCAAGGTTCAACAATTTTTTCAGGTTCATAAATCGGTTGTTTTTCAGTTTCACCCCTGCCGGCAACGTCCAGTCGCAGACACGGGTTTTATCTTCACTGAAGAACTTCCGGTGAACCGGTCAGCCCTTGCTTTATACGGGTTAAACTTGAGCCTCCCCTTTGCGGGGTGGGCAAATCGCCAGCTACATTCAGCTATTCATAAAACGATTCGTTATGTCGTCATATTTTAACATGATTTTATTATTTAGCCGATTCCGTTCGCAATATCGAAATAGAAACATCAAATAAAAATCATTTTATTAACGACTTGCAATGTCGTCATTATCGGCTGAATGTAATTTTTGTCAACAAATTTTTTATCTTTTTCTCGGAGTATGCCGTCAAAAAAATCTGGCGGTTCCATCTTCACCGTTGGGTCGCCGGCCGCTTTATCCACATTTGTATCCAAACAATTCAGAAGAGGACTTTTCAAACACAAAGCAGTCCTGCGCAAACCGGATCACTGCATGTGCTGTTTTGCAAATAATACCATCCGCTCGTCCGCCAAATGTTCATCTGTTGAAAAATTCGATTTTTGAGCCGAATTGTTATTACTGTCAATACCGGTGCTTTTAGAAACGGCCGGATCTTGAACCGCTAAATTGTTGTTATCCACACCGCTGACATAAGGAATGTTTGATCCCAGATCCGAAGGATTATTTTTTTGTGAACTGACGCCATAACCTGCACCAAATCCCGGCGGGCCAGGGATGGTGCCGTCATTGCCATTCATCCGGTTTCCCGAGGTCAGATGCACAGCGCCGTGAAAACGGCTTCCATCCGGCAAGCCGCCTGAATTTGGAAAAGCTGGTTGCCCAGCACTTCCCGGCGTGGTGGGAGCACCGCTGGCTGCGGTTGCCGCGACAAGTCGTATTTCCTGCGTGTTACCATGGTTGTCAAAGGTGATGATGGCGCTTTTCTCATCAATCTTGGTCACTGAAATGTCATCCTCACGCTGGCCTTCGCTCATTATATAAGATTTTTCCCAGGCGGGCTGGCCGGGGGCGTTGTCGGTGGCTTTGAACAAGACTTGGACCTTGCCAAAGATGGATGTGATTCCATTCGGTGTGATGGTTGGCAGCGGATCAGTGGGGACCGGCGAGGCAACCGATATGGATGGATTGAGATCGAAAACATTCCGAGTCACGATCGGCTCATAAGGATTGTCCGGAGCCAGCGTATTGCCGGCAAAAGATTCCGTGGCCCTCGTCAGTGGGATTACTAGGCAAAGCAATGCTTTCCCGAAATAATTCATTGAAAAATATTGCGGCCCGCCTCGACATGTCGAGGCGGGCTGATAAATCAGACAACGGTCAGCGAACTAATGTCATCGGAATCGGTGTTGATGTCGGCGAACAGCCACGTTGACAGGTAGCGTTCCGACGATGACGGCACGACGGCCACGATGGTCTTGCCCTTGTTTTCAGGACGCTTCGCCACCTGCAACGCCGCCCACACGATGGCACCGCTGGAAACACCGATTGGAATTCCGTCCAACTGGTTCACTTCTTTTGAAACCGGGCCGGAATCTTCCTCGCTGACCTGGATAGTTTCATCGAGAATTTTCACGTTGAGATTCGCGGGAATAAATCCTGCACCGATACCCTGCAATTTATGCGGCCCCGGCGCTCCGCCCGAAATCACCGGCGACTTCGTCGGCTCGACGGCAATGGCCTTGAAACTCGGTTTCAATTTTTTGATGACTTCCGCCACGCCCGTGATCGTCCCGCCGGTGCCGACACCCGCGACGACAAAATCCACCTTGCCATCCGTATCCCGCCAGATTTCCTCGGCGGTCGTGCGCCGGTGGATCGCTGGGTTGGATGGATTGGAAAATTGTTGCAGCACCACGCTGTTCGGAATCTGCTTGTTCAATTCCTCCGCCTTGGCAATCGCGCCTTTCATGCCTTTAGCTCCCTCGGTTAATACAAGTTTCGCGCCGAGAATTTTCAATAGCTTCCGCCGCTCGGTGCTCATTGTTTCCGGCATCGTCAAAATCAATTTTAAACCCTTCGCCGCCGCGACAAACGCCAGCGCGATGCCCGTGTTGCCGCTCGTCGGCTCGATGAGGACGGTGTTCTGGGTGATTGCGCCGGATTTCAGCGCGTCTTCAATCATCGCCACGCCGATGCGGTCCTTGACGCTCGACAGCGGGTTGAAGAATTCCAGTTTGAGAAGCACCTCGGCGACTGCGCCGTGTTTTTTTGCCGTGCGGTTCAGCCGCACGAGCGGTGTGTTGCCAATGGTTTCCGTGATGTCATTGTATATGTGTGCCATAACTTTATTTGTTTGGTTGATAGATTTGGTCGAAAATGCCGCCGTCGGAAAAATGCACCTGCTGCGCTTTCTGCCAGCCGCCCGCAACTTCGTTCACCGTGAACAAGTCCACCGGTTTGTAACGTGTGGCATACCTCGCAAGAATCGCTTGATTTTTTGGGCGGAAAAAATGCTGCGCCGCCAGCTCCTGCCCGGCGTCGCTGTATAGATATTCAAGATAAGCGCGGGATACGGCCTCGGTGTGGTGCCGTTGTACGTTGTGATCCACCCAGGCGACGGGATTTTCCGCAAGAATGCTCACCCGCGGAAGCACGACCACTAGCTCGTCGTCCGGAAATTGCTTCTGAACCAGCGCCGCCTCGTTTTCAAACGTCAGCAACACGTCACCGATGCCGCGTTCGGCAAAGGTCGTCGTCGCGCCACGTCCGCCGGTGTCGAGCACAGGGACATTGGCGAATAGTTTCCCCACAAATTCGCGTGCCTGTTTCTCATCACCGGCGGATTTCTTCAGCGCATATCCCCACGCCGCCAAGTAGCTGTAACGCCCGTTGCCGGAAGTTTTAGGATTCGGAATGACGACCGAAACATCAGGACGTATCAGGTCGTCCCAATTTTTAATGCTCTTCGGATTGCCCTTGCGGACGACAAAAACAATCGTCGAAGTATAAGGCACACTCTTGTTCGGCAGCCGCGTCGCCCAGTTTGCTGGAACTAATCCGCCAGTCGTGTTCAAAATATCTATGTCCAGCGGCTGGTTCATCGTCACCACATCGGCCTCGAGTCCGTTGAGGACGGATTGCGCCTGCTTGCTGGAGCCGCCGTGGGATTGGCTGACCGTCACCGTGTCGCCGGTCTTGGCCTTCCAGTAATCCGCAAACGCCTTGTTGTAGTCTTGATAAAATTCGCGGGTGACATCGTAGGAGACGTTGAGAATTTTCGCTTCAGCCGCCGAGACCGCCACAGCCGGCCACAGCACACCTACCGCGAGTAACGCGCACACCGTTTTGTGTATCCAGTTCCACATGGATGTTTATATCTTTTGATTTCATGGGAACTTCCGGTGGTCCGGTCAGCCGCTCGAAAAATTTATGTTCTGTTATCTGGTTCGTTCTGGCCGATTTTCACCGGACGTCTTGTCCAACCGCAACCGTTCCGTTTTCTCAATCTGAATGACGCGCGAATCATGTACGACGATTTCCACCACGCCGTAGCGCAGCGATCCGACCTGCTGGATCACCAGCTCCAGCCATTTCAAATCTTCATTCTCTCCAACCGGTATATTTTTTTGCGCCTCACTCATAAACGATTAGACAAGTCGTTATTAAGTATAAATAAAAAATCAACTTCTAAATAATTTAGCATGAATAAATCTTTGAATGACAAACAAAGACCGTCACGCTTCATTATTGACGATTAATGTGATCGTATATTTTCACAAAGCTAGTTTCTTGTCAACAGCTATAATTTGAAAAATATTGGTCTGCGGACAAGGCTTTATCGTTCGGAAGATTGCCGGTCAACTGATCACCGCCATGAACCGGCGGCAGCAGCCATCTCCGTTCCTGATGGTGTTAATCAATTCAACGAACTGCTTTTGACTCGGAAGCTGCAATTGCTTCAGCCGGATTTTTCCCGTTTGATGTGGACGGCGGGATTGTCGTAACGCGCGCCGGCCTCAACCGCGATGTCCAAAACCAACTTGAATGTTCCGATGGTATTGTTGAAAGCAGACGGAATGGCGGTTTTCCCGAATCGCGCGGCCCAGGCCAAGCCATCGGCTTTGGAGATTTGGGCAACATCCATCTGATTGAGATCGGGCCAGGATTTCAGCAAAGCCGTAATCCTTTCCTCCCGGTATGCTTTGCTTCGCTGTTTGAGCGACTGGTCGCCATTCAGCCGCTCGCGGTAGGTTTGCAGGGCGTTGGCAAAAGTCATTTTTCCCCGCGCAACCGCCGTCTGTGCGGCGGCGCGTTGCCGCTCCTCTTTGTGAAAATCGCCAAGCCGCAGTTTGGCGACGCTGATTCGGTCGGTTTTGAGCGACTTCCAAATCAGCTTGCCGCGAACCCGAATTCGCGCATAATAGTTTCCTGATTGAACGTGGCGAACCAGATTTGCCACGGGCGTTTTTTGCCAGCGTGGGTCTGTATTATCCGATGAATTGGTCTTCATGCGTATAGTAAAGAACAC
>Ga0182016_10004110_pt1 | contig 16257 bp, 16 predicted proteins | sample 712S2MmetaG_FD_120491 | JGI IMG/M metagenome (GOLD analysis project Ga0182016, IMG submission 120491) | Permafrost microbial communities from Stordalen Mire, Sweden - 712S2M metaG | ecosystem: Environmental > Terrestrial > Soil > Wetlands > Permafrost | place: Sweden: Stordalen | collected...
CAGGCATTCGCTTGAGGGCGTGTTCACGGGCGAACTGACGGCGGTGGGCTCGGACTTCGGGCAGCTTGCGATCGCCGCCGGCGCGCAGGGGGAAATCGTCTCGGCGGGAGCGGGCACGGAGGTCCTACAGGGGCGGGCTACGCGGGCGCTCGCCCGGTCGGTGGTCGCGGCGGGGCTGCCGTCCACTCTCACACGGGCTTACCTCGGCGATGTGGCGGTCGCCACGGTGGGCCCAGGGCAGATCGACGTGCGGGTGGAGCGCTGGGACCGCGGCGGCTTTCGCGCGAACCGTGTGGTGCCGGTGGGCGCGGGACCGGTGACGGCGGTGGCGGCGACGATGGACTACCGCTCGGATCTGCTGCTCGCGTGGCAGCAGAGCGGGTCGATCTTTGCGCGGGTGTTGAGGGCGCGCGGTACGGATGACCCTACCCAGCGGCTTGGCCCGAGCGCACCGGAACCGCAGCTGCAGGCGATGATCAGTGACAACAACCACGGGATGGTTGCGTGGTCGAGCATGGCGCCCGCGGGGACGGACGGCACGTCGACGCCCGTGACGACGACGTACATCGACATCTCGGGAGCTGGGGTGCTCTTCGGCGCGCCTGCGACGGTCGCCTCGTACGCCGATCCGGCGGAAGTGGGCAAGACCGTGGGCTCGCTTCAGCTGGTGAGGCTGGCGGATGAGAACGTGCAGATGGCTTGGACGACGGCGGAATACGGTCACTATGTCGTGCGCTCCTCGGCCGCCGTGTACGCGACGAGCCCGCTGACGACGCTGCTGTCGAATCCGGATGAAGATGCGGTTCTGGCGGATCTGGCGGCGGGCCCGGCGAACGAGGTGATCGCTATGTGGACGAACGGACCCCGGCAGGGGGCGAGCTTTCAGAGCGTTCCGAGCCAGCCGCTCCCGAGCGCTTCGTGGGAATCGACGGTTCCGCCTGCCGCGCCCGCTGGTCCGGTGCAGAGTGCGCTCTGGGACGCGCGCACGTCGATCGCCGCCGGCGACCGCGTCGTGACAGGGCCGGCGGAACGGATCGCTCCGGTGGGCCCGATCGCAGACCCGACGGTGGCGGTTGATCCGCGCAACGATGATGCGGTTGCCGCGTGGTCGCTGGTGGGAGCGAGCCCGAGCGTCGAGTATGCGGTGAGCGCGGGCACGAGCGGATACCACCCGCACCCGCCGTCGGCGGCGCGGCTGATGCCGCGGCAGGGCGGCGAATGGATGCGCCTGGCACTCACGGCGAGTGCGTCGGCGGCGAGGCGGGCGCTGACGGCGCTGACGGACTGACGCCCGCAGCGTCCGCGCGCGCTCAGTCGATCGGCGCGAGCGCCTCGTGGAGGAAGTCGACGGTGCGCTCCCAGGAGAGCTGCGCCTGCGCGGCGTCGTAGGTTCCGAGCCGGTTGGTGTCGTTGAAGAATGCGTGCCCGGCACCGTCGTAATAGTCGAAGGTGACATCGACGCCGGCATCGCTGAGCTCGGCCTCGAGTGCCTGGGCTGCTGCCAGCGGGACGAATTCATCGGCGGTGCCGAAGTGCCCGAGGACCGGCCCGTCGATCGTGTGGAAGTCGGGCTTCCCGTGCGGCATGACGTAGTAGTAGGTGACGGCGGCTTTGATCTCGGGGCAGGTGGCGGCGGCCCAGATGGAGAGGCCTCCGCCGAGGCAGAACCCGACGGAGGCGACGCTGTCACCCTCGACGCCGGGCAACGCGAGGAGGTACTGGGCGGCGCCGCACATGTCCTGCTCGGCCTGGTCCATCGAGATGGCCATCATCTTCTGTTCGGCCTCGCTGGGCTCGCTGGTGGTCTCGCCGCGGTAGAGGTCGGGCGCCAGCGCGAAGAAGCCATCCTCGGCGAGGCGGTCGCAGATGGAGCGAATGTGGTCGTCGACTCCCCACCACTCCTGAAGGACGATCGTCGCGGGCCCGTGCCCGCTGGCGGGGGCCGCCAGATAGCCGGGGGCCGTGCCGGTGCTGGTCTTGAACTCGAGCTCGGGCATGTTGGACTCCTTCGCGTTGGATGTGTGCGCCGGCTGCGCTCGCGTGCGCAGCGAGGATACAGCGGCCTCTTGGTCCACGTGCAGGGCGATTTGGCAAGCTGATCGGACCGGCGGCCGAACTGAGCGCATGAGGTGTGATCATCGGTGGGCGCAGAGCGCTGCGGCGCGCTACATACGCGATGCGCACAAGCTGCGATTGGTGATGGTCTGCGATGGCTGCGGGGCGGAGCAGTCGGAGATCGACCTGATCGATTACGAGCCGCACGCTCGCCGGTTTGTCGCTCATCTGGCGGAAATCACCTCGATGGAGATGAACCTGAGCGAGGGTCAGATCGCGAAGGTGCGCCTGGCGGCGCTGATCTGCGGTGTCGGGCGCGATCAGATCAGCCCGCGCGTACTGAACAAGGTCGGCCCGCTGGACGATGCCGAGTGGGAGGAGGTGCGACGCCAGCCGGAGCTCGGTGCGGCGCTCCTCAGCGAGGCGACGTTCGATGACATCCGTGAGTGGATCCTCTCCCACCGCGAGCGCCTGGACGGCCGAGGCTATCCACGCGGCCTGTTCCGCGGGCAGATTCCGTTGGAGGCGCGCATCCTGGCCGTCACACAGGCCTATGCGGCGATGACGAGCGAGCGTCCCTACCGGCTGACGCGTACTCATCATGAGGCCTGCCAGGAGTTGTGGCGCTGCGCGGGCACGCAGTTCGACGTGAGGGTCGTGCAGGCGTTCCTACATGCATCGCTCCACCGCAACGAGCACCTCGCCCGCGCGGTCGCCTGACCGAACGCGAGCGCGGGTGAACCCTGAGAGGGCCTGTTGCGGCGGGTGTATGGTTGGGCGGTGCTTGAGCTTGCGCAGGTCGCGGCGAGCGCGCATGGGCGTAGCGGCAATCTTGATGAGACGATCGGCATACTCGGCGCCAGCCACCGGGCGATGATCATCGTGGACGGTGAGACGGGCATGATCGTCCACGCGAATGACGCCGCGGGGGAGTTGTTTGGAGCGCCGCTGGGCGGCGTCGGCGTGAACCGCCTCGTCCCTGAGCGCTACAGGGAGGCGCACGACGCGCTGCGTAGTGGGTTCATGCGTGATGAGCGCGCCCGTCCGATGGCCGCGAAGGTCGACGTTCTCGCCGTGACGAGGGATCACGGGGAGAGACACGTTCGCATCGGCCTCACTCCGATTCCGAGCACGAGCCTGGTCATAGCGGAGGTGGACCCGCTCGACGCGCGTGTGTAGCTGCGGGCCTCCCCGGCGCTCGGCGGCGCGCGCTTAATGTCAGATCTCGGCGGCGGTGAGCTGGCGGGTGTAGGGACCGGAACCGGTCAGGCACGTGGCCCCGCACCGCGCGGCCAGCGTGAGCGCCTCGCCGATGGCGAGGCCGGCGCCGAGTGCGTAGGTGAGCCCGGCTGCGAAGGAATCCCCGCAACCATAGGAGTCGACGGGATCGCCGGGCAGGGGTGTGCTCGCCCAGCTGCCGCTCTCACCCGAGCGGGTAGTGTAGGAGCCGCCGTGGGCGCCGGCGGTGCTTACCATCAGCTCCGCTTCAGCTCGTGCCTGCTCGGCGGCGTGGCGCTCGAAGGAGTCCTCGCCGCTGAAGACGAGCGCGTCGAGCGGCACGCCCTGCCCGAGGGCGTCGCCGGTCCGCGAGCTGGCAACAAGCACGCGCGCGCCGCGGGCAGCCTGCAGTGCGCCGAGATCGCCGGCGGTGAAGTAGATGGCGTCCATCTCCGAGAGCGCACCCCAATCGATCTGGACGTCCGTCCCACACGCGTGAAGGCGTTCGCCGAAGGTTGTGATCGTCCGCTCGCGGGAGTCATCTACGAGCGAGACGGCCGTGCGCGTCGCGCCATCGCGCGTGACCGACCAAACGTCGACACCGAGCTCACCCAGGCGCCGGACGGCACGGCCCTCGATCTCGTCGTCGCCGAACGCTGTCACGAGCGTGGCGCGGCCGGCGAGGCGGGCGAGCTGTACGGCGGCCACCCCCCCGCCGCCGGCCGGCTCATCGAAGACGTCGTCCGCATGGATGATCTCGCCCGGGCTCGGGATGTGGGCGACGCGCGCGAAGCGAACCCACTCGACGTGGCCCACCACCGCCACTTTCAGCCTGCTTGCCATCACGCCGCGCGGGAGCTCAGCGCCCGAACGTGCGCAGCAGCTGACGGGCGCCGATGGGAAGCGCGGCCAGCTGCTGGCGCACCTCCTGCAGGCCGGCTCGGAGCTCCGGGTCGCCGACCTCGATCGGGAGCATCGAATCCTGCAGCGAGGACAGCTTGGCGTCGGCCCTTGAAACCGCTTCGACGGCCTCGGTGAGGAAGCCCTTCGCCCCATGTGAGGGCGCGCCGCGGGCGGTCGACGCGAACTGGCGCTCCGCCAGCTCGTGGCGCTGGGCGAACTGGGTGTGGGTGCGCTTGGCCGTGCCATAGGCGCTCTGCGCCGGGCGGAAGAGATGCTCTTCGAGCTCTTCGGCCTTCTGATCGTCGAGCAGCTCGTACGCCTCGCCGAGATCCATCAGGGCTGTCCCGATCTCGTCGATCACCTCGGCAAGGGTGTCGAGTAACTGCTGCCTTGCCTCGATGCTCGTGTACGCCATCGGCCCACTGTATTTACACCGGCGCCTCCCGGCGCCGATGAACCCGTATGTGCAACGCGCGCCCGAAGGGCCTTGCTACCCTCGGCAACGGCTCGATGTTGCTGACTTCAAGGCCGGGATGGCCTCCCCGCGGACTCGGTCGCTCGCTTGCCCTGATCCTTCTGATGACCGGCGTCTGCGCCGTCGGGGTCGCCCCGGCGTCGGCTTCTTCCCCGCCGGGTGAACCGGCGGTGATCATCGGCGTGAACGACGGCTCTGGCTGGGGGCCGGCGGATTCGGCGAGACTGCACGAGCTGGGGCTCAACTCGGAGCGGATCGTCGCCGGCCAGCAGCCGTCGATCACCGAATCGATCGCCGCGGGCTGGACGCAGGACCTGGTGATCGCGGGCAACGTCGATGACGAACAGCCGCTCGCGGCGGTCGACATCCCGGCATGGACGCGCGAAGCGCTCGCCCAGGTGGAGGAAGCTGCCTCGAGCGGCGTGAAGCTGATCGAAGTGGGGAATGAGATGTACCTCAAGGGGCCGGCCTGCGCGGGGTGCAAGCGGCGGGCGGAACCGGCCCGCTACGCGGAAATGTTCCTCTCGCTGGCGCGTGCCGTGCGGGACGCCCACGTCGCCGGGGTGAAGCTGCTGTTCGACAGCTACGGCGACTTCGAGGAAGGCGAAGGGGGTCCGTGGTCGCAGGTGTGGAGCGGCGGCGGTTGGCTCGCGGCTGCGGTTGGCGCGGAGCCTGAACTGCGCAGCCTGGTCGGCGGCTTTGGCATGCACCCCTACGGAGAAGCGGGCGAAAATCGCGCCAACGACAGCGGGCCGCTGGCGCTGTGGGTCCAGCACGCGCAGGCGGTTTCGTTGGGGTTCGAACACACCGATTACTACGCGACTGAGTTTGGCGTGCAGGTTGAAGGCCAGCCGAACCCGTCGTCCCTTGCACGCCAGGCGCAGGCGATCGAGGCGGTCTACCGCGAACTGATCGGCTACGGCTTCGTGAAGGGCGTCTGGTACTACCAGACGCACGACGACGATACGGGTCAATGGGGCCTTGTCGAACACCAGGAAACGGGACAGAGCCCGTTCATCGGACGGCCGTCGCTCGCCGTCCTTTCAGGCCTGGCCGAGCGCTTCCAGAGCCCATCGAGTGCCGGCGAAGCGGAACTGACGAGCTCCGGGAGCGGAGCTGAAACCCGCGTCGATCTCGGCGCCTCCGGAATTGTCTACCACCCCCGCCTGCAGTTCGCCCGGCTGCCATGGCTGAGCGGGCCCTATGACTAGCGGTCCGGTCATTCTCTGCCCGGCGGATTCAGGACGAATAACAGGACGACAAGCAGAGGGAACTCGATCACGGCAAACGCGAACGCGTAACCAAATGCGAGGCTGAACAGGCGCCCGCCGACTCGCCGAGGTGCGAGGCTCGCGAGCGCGATCACGGCGGCGATCGCAATGACCGCCGCCACCGCGGGGGACATCCCGGCGGTCACGAGTAGGACCCACACCAGCTCGCCCGCCGCGGCGGACAGCGCGCTGGCGAACGCGACTCGGTGTCGCCGCCCGACCATTCGGCGACTCTAGCGCTGCATGCTTGCCGTGCGACGCTCACCGGGCTCTGCGAGCGAGGGTCCTCCCAGCGATAGGATCGATGGTTGGTAATCCGCCGGGCGCATTCAACTTGAACACCCTCGCCGCCGCTCCCGCTGCTCCTCGCTCCGTTGGCACGCACCGCGTCGGCGTCGTCTTTTCGGGCCTCATGCTGGTGATGCTGCTCGCGGCGCTTGACTCAACGATCGTCGCGACCGCGCTGCCGACGATCGTCGGAGACCTCGGCGGCCTGGAGCGGCTGTCGTGGGTGACGAGCGCCTATCTGCTCGCGCAGACGGCGGTCACGCCGCTGTACGGGAAGCTCGGCGATCAGCTCGGGCGAAAGCGCATCCTGCAGAGCGCGATCGTCCTCTTCCTCGTCGGCTCGGGCCTCTGCGGCATCGCCGGCTCGATGACGGAGCTGATCCTCTTCCGCGCCGTGCAGGGACTCGGCGCCGGCGGGCTGATCGTGCTCGTGCAGTCGACCGTCGGGGACATCGTCTCCCCGCGCGAGCGCGGCCGCTACCAGGGGCTGTTCGGAGCGGTCTTCGGTCTCGCGAGCGTCGCGGGCCCGCTGCTTGGCGGTGTGATCGTCGAGCACCTCTCCTGGCGCTGGATCTTCTACGTCAACCTGCCGATCGGGATCATCGCGCTGTCGGTGATCTCGGCCACCCTGCCGGCTGTCGGCGTTCGCTCCAAACCGGTGATCGACTACCTCGGGGCGGGCCTCCTGGCGGGCGCCCTCAGCGCGATCGTGCTCGTGGCGAGTCTCGGCGGAACGACGTGGGCGTGGGCCTCCTCGCCGACCGTTCTCGTCGCTCTCGCGGGGCTTGTGCTGCTGGCGATCTTCCTCGTCGTCGAGCGCCGAGCCGCGGAGCCCGTCCTGCCGATCGCGGTCCTGCGCGATGAGGTCTTCCGGATTGCGGGCCCGCTCTCGCTGATCGTCGGCTTCGCGCTGTTCGGCTCGGTGACATTCCTGCCGCTGTTCTTCCAGACGGTCTTCGGCTCGAGCCCCACGGGGGCCGGCCTGCGCCTGATCCCGCTGATGGGCGGTCTCGTGATCACCTCGATCGGCTCCGGGCGGATCATCTCGAGGACCGGTCACTACCGCGCGTTCCCGATCGCCGGCACGGCCGTGATGACGGTCGGACTGTTCCTGCTCTCACGTCTGAAGGTCAACACCAGCTCGGGCGCCGCCGACGTGTATCTGCTCGTCCTTGGGCTCGGTCTGGGAATGGTTATGCAGGTGCTCGTCCTTGCGGTGCAGAACGCCGTCGACTACTCCGTGCTTGGCGCCGCGACCTCGGGCGTGACGCTCGCTCGAGGTATCGGCGGCTCGCTCGGCGCTGCGGTCTTCGGGACGATCTTCTCGACCCGCCTGCGCTCGGATGTCCACGGTGTGATCACGGGGAAGCTCGCCGCCCAGGTCGCGGGCGGCGGCCGGCTGACCGGCGAACAGGTCGCGACGCTTCCGGCGGCCGGCAAAGTGGCCTATGAGAACGCATACGTCCATGCGCTCAGCCCGGTCTTCCTCGTCGCGTCGGGGGTCGGGGCGGTCGGCTTTCTGCTGAGCCTGCGCCTGCGCGAGCGCCCGCTGCGGGCGACCGCCGCGACGAGCGGTGGACTCGACGATGCGCTGGCGGCGCCGAAGAGCCCGAACTCGCTCGCCGAGCTCGACCGCGCGCTCGGCGTGCTCGTCAGCCGTGAGCGCAGGCTGGCGTTCAACGAGAAGGTGGCGGTGCGTGCGGGAGTTGATCTGGGCCCGGGCGCCGTATGGGCGCTGACCCGCTTCGGGAGCTACGGGATCGAGGACACGCGCGCGCTCGCCCGCGAGCAGTCGGTGCAGGACGAGCGCATCGCGGCGGTCGAACAGGAGTTGCGCAGCCACGCGCTCGTCGAGGATGCGCCGGCCGGCGCCGTGCTGACTCCGGCCGGCCTGGCGGTCGCCGATCAGCTGGTGAGCGCGCGTCGCGATGAGCTCTCGGAGATGTTGGCCGACCACAGTGGACAGCGCGAGCCCGAGGTCCAGCAGCTGCTCGAGCGGCTGAGTGTCGAGCTCTCGGGCGCCCGGCCCTAGCTGCGGCTCTGGCTCCGGCCTATTGTTCGCTCGATGGCCAGATGGCAGGACGTCAGCCGGTTCGCCCTTGCGCTTGCGCAGACCGAAGAGCGGCTCTCGCGCGGGCATCGCCAGTGGCGAGTCGCGGAGAAGCTGTTCGTCTGGGAGCGTCCTCTGCGGCCGAAGGAAATCGAGGCGCTTGGCGAGCGTGCCCCGGAGGGCCCGATTCTTGGGGCGCGCGTGCAGGATCTGCACGCAAAGGAGGCGTTGATCGAGGACGACCCCCACGTCTTCTTCACGACCTCGCATTTCGATGGCCACCCCTCGGTTCTCGCGCTTCTCGATCGCATCGAGGCGGATGAACTGCGCGACCTGATCACCGAGGCCTGGCGCGCACGCGCGCCGAAGCGGCTCCTCAAAGAACACGATGTCTGAGGTGACGGAGTCCGTCTGGGATTATCCGCGCCCGCCCGCGCTCGAGCGCTCGAGCCGGCGGATCCGGATCGTGTTCGGCGGCGCGGCCATCGCCGAGAGCACTCGCGCGCTTCGAGTGCTCGAGACGAGCCACCCGCCGGTCTACTACGTGCCGAGGGAGGATGTCCTTGACGGCGCACTCGAGCGCTCGACTTCCCGGCGGCCGAGCGTCTGCGAGTGGAAGGGCGTGGCGAGCTACTACGACGTGATCGGAGGCGACGGGCGCCGCGCGGAGGGCGCCGCGTGGGGCTACGCCGACCCGTCTCCCGGCTTTCGCGAGCTCATCGACACCGTCGCCTTCTACCCCTCCGCGATGGATGAATGCACCGTCGACGGTGAGCTCGCCGTGGCGCAGCCGGGCGACTTCTACGGCGGGTGGATCACGCGCGAGATCACCGGCCCGTTCAAGGGGGCGCCGGGCACGCTGGGGTGGTAGGGCGCGGGGTGGCGCCGGGGCACGCCGAGCGCTCGGCGCTCAGGCGGCGGGCAGGAGGACCTCGCGCCGTGTCGCTTCGCGGCCTGCGCCGATGTCGCTGTCGCCGTCGCCGTCGAGCACCGGCGGCGGTGCCGGTGCCTCGGGCGCCTGGAGCTGGACCCACGGCTCGGCCGGACGGCTGAAGTAGAAGCCCTGCACGAGTGGCACGCCGAGCTCGCGTACGACGGCGAGCTCCGCTGCGGTCTCGACGCCCTCGGCGACCAGCAGGCTGCCAACCTTGTTCGAGTAGCCGGCAAGCGCTTCGACCAGCGCCGCCCGCTCCTCGTCTCCGTCTATGCCGCTGATCAGCGAGCGGTCGAGCTTCAGGTAGGCGGGTCGTACGCTTGTGATCTGGCGCAGTCCGGAGTAGCCGGCGCCCATGTCGTCGACGGCCACGCGCGCGCCTCTGGCGCGCAGCGGCGCGAGCACGCTCTCGAGGTCCATTTCGGCGCGGACGAGTGTCTCCTCGGTGATCTCGACGATCAGGTCGTCGAGATCGTCGGGGCTGCCGTCGATCGGCTGCGAGAGGATCGCGACGGTCTGCGGGTCAAGGAGCGCCGGCGCGGAGAGGTTGAGCGACAGAACCATGCCGGGCGGCCGCTCGGCGAACAGCTCGAGCGCGCGCCGCAGGCAGGCGCGTTCGAGCGCGGCGCGCTCGCCGAGCTGCTCGGCCAGGGAGAACCAGTGCAGTGGGCTGACCCCGGGCCCTGAGCCGGCGAAGCGGGCGAGTGCCTCATAACCGTGGATGGTGCCCGTGCGGATGTCGACGATCGGCTGTGCGACCATCGTGATCCCCTCGCCGCCGAGCAGCCGAGCGAGCGCCTCGCGGTCCTCGGCACTGGGAGCGGGCTCTGTGCCCTCGCCTGCGGCGCTCTGCCCGTGTCGGGGCTCTGTCCCAGGGACCCCCGCGCCGGCGCGCTCGTCGCGGTCGGCCACGCGGGCGGCGATGTCCCCTGCGAGCAGAAGTGTCTCGGCGTTCTCCGCCTGAAGCCGCGCGGCTCGGAGCAGGTGATTGAGCTCGCTGGTGAGCCGGCCGCTGGTCAGCAGGAGCCCCATGGCGGCCACCAGCAGGGCGACGTATTCGCCGCTCAGCGACCAGTGCCTGAGAATCGGCAGCGCGAGCGCGATCAACACGACGTTCCGCCCGAACCAGTGCACGCGCCCGCCTCGCGCGAGCACGCCGCTGGCGAGCGCGACGAGCCACAGCACGGTGAGCACGGTCACGCGCTCGGGGCCTAGGCCGATGATCAGGAGGCCTGCGATGGGCGAGAGCGACTCCTCGATCGTCAGCCACGAGAGCCGCGGGGCGGCCAGCTGCACGAGTGCTGTCAGTGCGATGACGACGAAGCCGGCGACCCCGAGCGCCGGCAGCGTGAGGAGATCCGGTTGGGTGAGGATCAGGATGATGCCGGCGAGCGCCGTCGCAATCCGCGTGCAGGCGGCCGTCCGGCGTGCGCGAAGGACGTGGCCGTCGGTCTCGATCGGCGTGGGTGCGTCGAGCAGAGCCATTGCGCGTGGATTCGGCCGCTATGGCCGCATGCTTGAGCGCAAAGGCCCCGTCTCGGCGGGTGTCAGGCTCCCTGCGCGGCGAGCGCGAGGCTGTTCCACTCTTCCCACGTCTGCAGGCGCTCGGCGTAGCGGGCCTTGGCGAGGCCGAGCGGCGCCGCGCCGAAGAACACGCGCAGCGGCGGCGGTTCCGCGTCCACGACCTCGAGGATCGCCGGACCGGTCGCGTCGGTCCTGCCTTTGGGCGTCTGGGCCATTCTCCCGGTCCGTACCCGGCGAGCCTCCGCATAGGCCTCGATCGGCTGGGCGTGCACCGCGGAGCTGCCGCCCCAGTCGGTATCGAACCCGCCCGGCTCGACGAGCGTCACGTGGATCCCGAACTCGGCGACCTCCAGCGCGAGCGCTTCGCTGAAGCCCTCAAGGCCCCACTTGGAGGCGTGATACATGCCGATCCCGGCGAAGGCGACGACGCCGCCGATGCTGGACACCTGAATTATGTGCCCGCTGCCCTGGTCTCTGAGGAAGGGGAGCGCCGCCTGGGTCACCCACAGCGCGCCGAACAGGTTGGTCTCGATCTGCTCCCGCGCCTCTTGCTCTGAGACCTCCTCGATCGCGCCGAACAGCCCGTAGCCGGCGTTGTTGACGACCACGTCGAGGCTGCCGAAGTGCTCGTGCGCACGTGCAACGGCGCCGAACGCGGCCGCTCTGTTGGTGACGTCGAGGGCGAGCGTGAGCACGCTCTCCCCGTAGGTTTCGGCGAGTGGCTTCAACGTGTCCACGTTGCGGGCCGTCGCGGCGACCCTGTCTCCTCTCGCGAGCGCCGCCTCGGCCCACTCGCGGCCGAAGCCGCGCGAGCTACCGGTGATGAACCAGGTCTTCGATGCCAAGATATTCCCGTCCTTCCGATGGTTGTCCTCTGTTCTAGCGAACCGAGCGCCCCGGGCGGCACATTGGGCTTATGGTTCTCCGCGGGATGCGGCAGCTGATGATGATCGAGCCACATCGCCTGGAATGGGCGGAGGTTCCGGAGCCGGACCTGCAGGGTCCGGCTGATGCTCTCGTCAGGCCCCTGGCCGTCGCAACGTGTGATCTCGACGGCCCGATCGTGCTGGGCGAAGCGCCTATTCCGGGGCCGATCAAGCTCGGCCACGAGTGCGTCGGTGAGGTGGCTGCCGTCGGATCGGAGGTCAGCGCCTTTGCGCCGGGCGACGTCGTCGTGGTTCCATTCCAGATCTCCTGCGGCGAGTGTGCTCGCTGCCGCGCGGGGCTGACCGGCAACTGCCTGTCAGTGCCCGAGCGCTCGATGTACGGCTTTGGAGCGCTCGGCGGCGATTGGGGAGGGATGCTCTCGGACCTGATTCGCGTTCCCTTCGCCGATGCGATGCTCGTGGCTGCGCCCCCGCAGCTGGCCCCCGCGGCGATCGCGAGCGCGAGCGACAACATCCCCGACGCCTGGCGGACGGTCGCTCCGCATCTCGCGTCGATGCCCGGAGCCGAGGTCCTCATTCTCGGCGGCGGCGCGCGGTCGATTGCGCTCTATGCGACGGGTCTCGCGCTTGCGCTCGGAGCCCGCGGGGTCACCTACCTCGATGGCGACCCCGAGCGACTCGCGATCGCCTCGGACCTCGGCGCGGATGTGATCGAGGGTCCCCCGCCGTACCGACTGGAGCGCGGCTACCCGATCGTCCTGGACGCGGGGGCGAGCCGGGAGACGCTCGCGTGCGCCTGTCGCTCCACCGAGCCGGGCGGTCACTGCACGCACGTGGGGATTCTCTATGAGCCCGAGACCCCGATCCCGCTGCTTGAGATGTACGGGACGGGCGTCAACCTGCACGTCGGCCGCGCGGCGGCGCGCGCGGATATCCCTGCGGTGCTCGAGCTGATCGCAGCGGGGGGCTTTGACCCCTCGCGCGTGACCGATCGCGTGCTCTCCTTCGCCGAGGCGGAGACGGCGTTGCTTGAGCCGCACACGAAGCTCGTGTTCACGCCCTGAGCGGGCGCTGAGGGCCTCGCGCGGCGGCCTTCCGCGCACTTTGTGCGGACCTTGTGCCTGTTCTATGCAGGTTTTCTCCCGACTTCGTGCGCGGGCGGGTGGCGAAGCGTCCGAGATCGCCGCGATCAGTCAAACGCTCCGTTGACGCGGCCGATGCGCTCCATATGGACATGGGCAGGTTTCTGTGTCGTGACGAAGCGGAACGCCGCAGGATCACTGACGTCGGCAGGGCCCTGCGCCCCGGCATCCCGGTTCTGATCGTCTTCTTCGTCGTCGCCGGTCTGTCCGGCGTCGGGAGTTACGGCTGGCAGGCGCTGCTCCCGACGGCGATCGCGATCGCCGCGTACGCCGTCTTGTGGGCGCTCAACATGCCGCGCCGCGGGCGTCCGGAGTTCGCATATGCCGGCGCGTTCGTGCTCACCGAGCTTATGCTGGCGCTCTCGCTCATCGTCAGCAGGGGATCGCGCGCCAGCTACTTCGTCGTCCTCGTGATCCCGGTGCTGTTCATTTCGGTCCTCTTTCCCAAGCGGGCCGTGATCGCTGCGGGGGCATTCGGCACGGTGCTGATGCTCGCCGTCGCCTTTGGCGCGGACCTGAACGAGGTGCGCTCGACACCGGCGGTCTCGTATGCGCCGGTTTTCGTGCTGATCTCGCTTGTGTTCACGGCGCTCGCCCTGCGCGACCTCGACGATGCGTCGCGACGCTCGGCGTTTGTCGACGATCTCACCCGCGCGCTGAACCGCACTGCGCTCGCTCCCCGCCTGGCCGAGCTCACCCACCAGGCGGCCGCTACCGGCAAGCCGGTCGCGGTGATCGTCGGCGACATCGATCGCTTCAAGGCCGTGAACGACCGGTACGGGCACGTCGTGGGGGACGCCGTGCTCAAAGAGGTGGTCCGGCGCCTCAGCGATTGTGTCAGCGCGTTTGAGCCGGTCTATCGCCTCGGCGGCGAGGAGTTCCTGATTCTCCTGCCGGGCCGCGACACGGCGGCGGCGCAGGAGGTCGCGCTGGGCATGTGGCAGGCCGTCCGCGAGTCGCCGATCGAGGACATCCGCGTGACCATGTCCTTCGGCGTCGCGGCCTGTCCGGGCGAGCGGTTTGACTTCGACTCGCTGTTCGCAAGCGCCGACCGTGCGCTCTACGCGGCCAAGCAGGGCGGCCGTGACTGGGTGCGCTCGGCGCCGGAGATACTCGTCGCGCCCGGCGACCGTGAGGATCTGGACCGGTTGCTCGCCGGCTCGGGAGCGCAGCGCGAGCATCGCGCGCCGCTCCACGTGCCGGCAACGGATCATGCGCCCGTTGAGCCGGTCGGCTGGACGGAGGGCTCGGATGAGGGCGTGACGGGCGCCCGCAGGGTCACCGAGGATCTCGAGCGCGAGCACATTCTGGACCTCAACAGGCGGCTGAGCTCGATCTTCAGGATCATCGCCGTCGGAGCTTTCGCGCTGATCGCCTCGGCGATCCCGTGGTTCGGCTGGCAGCCGTTGATCGCGCCGATGCTGGGCGCGGTCCCGTACTACCTGCTCTCTCGCCATGCCGATCGGTTCCGTTACCCTGGCCGCGCACTGACGGCCGGCTGGGCGCTCTTTCAGACGGCGATCGCGATCGGCTTCATGTCGGCCACGGGCGCCCCGTTGTTCGCTCTGCCGCTGCTGATCCTCATGCTCCCCGGCCGCGCCGCCGTCCTGCGCCCTCGCCACGCGGCGGCGGCCACCCTGTTCACGGCGGCCCTGATGATCCTCGTGGCCTTCGATCTCGACGCGTCTCGCGTCCTTTCGACTCCCAGCGTCGTGCTGTTCCCGCTCGCGCTGCTCCTTGAGGCGGGCTATGTCGGCTCAATCGTCGGCCGCTCGGCCGTCGGTCACCGCGGCGCGGGGATCGTCGATGAGCTGACGGGCCTTCTCAACCGCACGGCCCTGACCGCGCGCGTACTAGAGCTGGACGCCCAGTCCTCCTCGGCGCCCCGCCAGGTGGGCATGCTGCTGATCGACCTCGACCACTTCAAGCAGATCAACGACCGCGTCGGTCACGCCGCGGGCGATGTCGTCCTGCGCGAGGCGGGGGCGCGGATCCGCGCGGCCCTGCGCAGCTACGAGTCGGCCTACCGGATCGGCGGCGAGGAGGTCCTGATCCTGCTGCCGCACGCCGACGTCGAGGCGGCCACGGAGGTCGCCGAGCGCCTGCGGAACGTCATTGGCGGCTCGCCCTGCGGCGGGCTGGCGGTCACCGTCTCGGTCGGCGTCGGCGTGACGGAGCCGGGCGAGCAGTTCGTCTTCGGGGACGTTTTCCAGCGAGCCGACGCGGCGCTCTATGAGGCCAAGCGGCTCGGTCGCGATCGCGTCTGCTCAGACGCGTCGGCGTCCGATTTTCGCGAGCACGCGCTGCTCGGCGTCGCCTGATCAGGCGTGAAAGTCGTCGATGTCGATGCTGATGAGCGTCGGTGCGGGCAGGCCCCGTGGCGTGACTCGACGGCGGGTTGGGATCAGTAGGCCGTCGATCCAGGTGTGGTCGTAGCAGTGATGCTGCGCTCGCCCGAACCGGCCGAGCATCACCTCGGCGGTGTAGTCGAGCCGAGTGAGAATCGCCTGCTCGTTGAAGTGGAAGGTCTGAACGCGGCAGTGCGTGGGTATCCGAGCGGGGAACTCGACGCGCAGGCGCCGTCGCGGCAGCTCACGCACCAGCAGGTCCTCCTCGGCGAAGAGGAATGGTGTGACCATGTAACCCCAGAGTGCGTACCCGGTGAAATGGACGACGTCTGCGACGTCCCACCGCCAGCGCCGAGCCATGCCGGCGGGGCGGGGCTGATCGGCGTCGAAGGTGCCGATGCCATGCAGCTCGACGTGAGGTCGGCGTGGGTCGACGGTCGCGCTGAACTGCCGCATCATCTGTGGTTGACCCTTGCATGGCAGCGCGATGCCGCCGCAGCGCAGGGTGACCTCGATCGACTCGACGGTCTGCCAGCGCGCGAGGCCACCATGGGCGGCGATCGCTTCATCGAGCAGCGGCATGGTTCACAGCTCCAGGTCACTGGGCAGGGGGACCTCCTGCGGGGCGCGGCCGGCCCCGTGTTCCTCCCACGAGGCCCACGCGAGGCCGTCGCGGCCGGAGTGCTCTCCGGCGCCGCCGAGAGCGAGCACCACGACGCGCTCCTTGCCGGCATTGGCGAGCTGGCGACGAACGGCTGGACCGATCCGCGCGATCCGGTCCGCTCCGAGCAGGTGCTCGGCTCCCTCGAGGATCAGAGACAGCTCGCCCTCGAGCACGAGGTAGACCTCCTCCTGATGTGAGTGCGCGTGTATCCGCCCGCGCTGGCCGGGCCTGAGAATCATCAGGTTCATGCCAAACGAGTGCACGCCGAGATCGCGGCGCAGCGTCTGGAAGCGCTCGCTCCCATCGCGGTCGAGCGCGCCGAAGGCGATGTCGCTCTCGCTCACGCCGACGTGAGCACGATCACGGGGATCACGCGGCCGGCGGCCTTCTCGGTGTATTCGGCGAACGTCGGCATGCGATCGACCTGCGCCTGAAACAGGCGCTCGCGCTCCTCGCCGGTCGCCTCGTTGGCGACGACGTCGATCGTTTCCGTCCCAA
>Ga0182016_10004111_pt1 | contig 16255 bp, 22 predicted proteins | sample 712S2MmetaG_FD_120491 | JGI IMG/M metagenome (GOLD analysis project Ga0182016, IMG submission 120491) | Permafrost microbial communities from Stordalen Mire, Sweden - 712S2M metaG | ecosystem: Environmental > Terrestrial > Soil > Wetlands > Permafrost | place: Sweden: Stordalen | collected...
ACCTGAATAGAAGCCACTCGGGATTGCGTCGGCTGGGGTATGCTTGAGTACGTCACCGTTGCTGAGCCCAGTACGATCGCGCCACCGCCCGTCCAGACCCCACCCGGCATCACGACGCCAACCAAACTGAAGTGATCTTGGTCGATGACGCCAATTTGGTACACGCCGGCGAGTGGTAGGCCTCCTACGCCAGTGAGTAAAACCGTTGTGCCAGAAGAGAGGCCGTGAGTCCGGGCGGTTATCGTGACCAAGCCGCTTGTAGGATTTAAGGTGATATCGTCGATGGATTGATCGTGCCCGCATTGGACTGGACTCCCGACCGGTGAGAGGTTCGATGGATTTCCGGCACTGTCGATGTACCGGACGAAAGCGTATCGCGTACCCGTGATTGTACCTAGCCCAGATGCCGTGATCGTCGGTGCCGTGGCCGGGGCGATCACTCCGGCGAAGTCCGCAGTGGCACTCAGGCTATCCCACCGGATCATCGGGTCAACGCCATTGGCCGCCAGCACGATCCCACTCGGGGTCTCACAGAAACTCAATGGATACTGACCGGAGATCCCCTGGAGCAACTTGACGGATGGACCGCCCGAGGTCGAGAACCCTGGAGTACCCAACGTGTTCGGCGGAGACAGGGTGGCCGAGACGACGGCTTGCAGGCCAAGGCCCACCGAGACCTGGGTCGTCGTCTTCAAGAGAGTGATCGATGCCGAGAAGGCAGCGTTCACACTCATTGAGGCCGTGTAGATTCCGGAGTGCTGGGACTGGGTCGGCTGGAGACCTAGCCCGCTCGAGACCGACAGTGTGATCGTGCGCGGGGACGAGGCGGTTCCCTGGAGGCCAAGGCCAGAATGAACACTAAATGTGTGAGTTGCCGTGTTGGTAGCAACCGCCTGTAGCCCCAACCCGACTGCCACTGATAGAACGTAGGAGTGACTCGCCGACGTGGCCGGCTGCAATCCCAGGCCGGATGCGACTGATACTTGATAGACATGGTTCGCCGCGAAGTTTGGGATCGTCGCCTGGAAACCAAGGCCGCTCGATACCGACAGGACTCGCGTCGTCGAGTATGCCGCGGCAACTGTCGGTTGCAACCCCAATCCGACAGACGGTGATACCGCGTAGGTTCGCTGAGCTTTCTCGGAAGGAACCGGCTGAAGACCAAGCCCAGCAGACACGGACAGATAGTACGTCGTGTTGCGAATCGCGCTGACCGTTGGCTGCAAACCAAGGCCAGCCTGGACGTTCAGGACATAGAGATGGAGATGCTGGGCAGTCGGAACAGGCTGGAGATGTAGCCCGGAACTGACCGACAGCACGATCGGGATCTTGTACCCCGACATGACCGGCCGAACGCCAAGCCCAGACGAGACAGAAAGCGTGTAGACGTTCGGCACCAGACCATCCTGTTCCAGGTGAGTAGGTGCACCAGCGTTGGCTGCGGCAGCCAACGCTGGTCAATGCATTGATGCTAGTTTATCGAGTTCACGATCTTCTTGTTTTTGATCGTGTAGCCTTGCACCCCAGATGTATCTCTTGGAATCGATCCCTTGGGAACAATAGCTAGTCTTGCTTCCAGGCTGTCAAAGCTGACCGCTGCACCGTTTCAGTCCGAAATCTCGCCCTTTTATTTTCACCATTCGCCCGTCGGGATGGTGCCAGACAATACCCTCGATATCTGCCTTCGAGAGATACAATCTAAGGCCGCCAAAGCCGGTCGGGCATTCGAGCAAGACATCGGTGCCGTGCGCGACGAGCGAATGGCGTGTGAGTTTTTCCGGATTGCCCTGTATTTTTGGGCCGATCAGTTCGTATGTCCCATCCGGCGGAAAGCCGCCAATATCTGCCTTCCAATTATCGATCGCTTCCCAGTGCCATCGGTTCTCCGGTCCCGACCCCACCGGAAGCCAGCCCGGCCAGTGTCCCGTAACGGGATCAGGTTCTTGAGTAGGCTCAAATCCCGCTGGCGGGGTTTTCCCCGACTTTCCGTCATACCGCTTGAAAAATTGACCTCCGCGAATCGCGCAGCAAGTGCCGTCCCATTTACGGGTGGCGATGCCTTCGCCAGCCTGGACCCATTCAGCGCCTGGAACGATTTCGTCGAAGACGAAATGATCGCCATCGTAATTACGCCGAAACAAACTGATTATTTTTCGCATTCCGTCACCCTTGATCAAGTAATTATATCATGACGTAGTACCGTTAATTGCATACGTGATCTTCAAGACATCGCCCGAGTTGCACGATTGCGGGCTACCAAGTGCCGCCGTGCAATCCAGGTTGCCGCTCGTGCCGTTGAGCGTGTTGCTCGTGGTCATGAAGAAGCCCTTGATCGTCGCCGTGGCATTCATAGTGATAGTGGCCGGCGATGGATTGCTGATCGACTGGCTCGATGCTGACCCGGGAGTCCAGGCGGGGCGAGAAGCGTTGGATGTCGCCACGTTCTCGGACCACCCCGAATGGGAAGCCATGGTATCAGTCGCGGCGAATGCACTGAATCCGCTGTTGTCTACCATGCCAATGTAAAACGCCGTACTCTGGGATGACTGGTTGAAGTAGACATTCAGGATGTCATTCAATACGGCGTTAGGGATGATATTCTTGGCGTACCATGTCTCGAGGTAATTGCCTTCGCTGTCGTACCGATCAATCGTGAACCTTCCGCCGACAGCCAGGCCGGAGACCATGACTTCGCCGTCACCCAGCGGGCCTTTATTCGTGTCGAGCACGAATCCGTAGATATCGCTCACCGCAAACCTCCCTCATACCCACGGGCCTTGCCCGCGTACCAGGACACCAGAACGAAGCTGAGCCAGGATGACACGACCATCCGGGCTGTCTTGCGCGTAGATCGCTATCACGCTTGAGCCGGGATCTCCGCCAGCCACCACCGAGAATTGTACCCACTGTATCGAAGTAGTGCCTATCGCGTTAGTGGCAACCCACTTGGCGTTATAATCGCCGGTCGTGAACTGGCTTCCCACCAGCACGCTCGTCTGCCAGTTCACTCCGTCCCACGTCCAGAGCGGCGTGGTCTCGATCGTGGATCCACCCACGGCGGAGACGGTCAGCGTGGTGCCATGAGTCGGCGTGAACGGCGGGGCGAACGAGATCGGGATCTGGTCGCCAGACCTGTACCGGGCATCAAGTCCACCGGCTGGACCCTGGATAATCACCGGCTGCAAGTTCAGGTTGGCCGAGACATTGATCGTGTAGAACTGGCCAAGGGCGCACATCGGAACCAGACGCAGGCCTACAGACACCGACAGTGGGCGAACCGATGGCGGCGACGGCTTGACATTCTGGGTGTATGCCGCGCCGGGAGCACGCGGTGGGCTGAGGGCGGCGATCGGATAGACCAGGATGCCTGGTGGTTGAATCCGATCTGATACCGGCTGGCTGCTCAGAAGCCCCGCGTACGACGAAGAAACCGATCGCTGTGGGTCCAGGCGGGGACTGGAGATCGTTGTTTTCCCGGAAGGCTGACTCCCATCTGCAGTCACCGGGCGAGACAGCAATCCGACATAGGATGAAGTGCTCGACCTGGCCGATATCCTTGCGAAGTCGGGCCAGTTCGGATGTCCTGGAGTGGCATTGGTGTCAGTGGGAGCGGCCTGGAGCGACACAAAGTACGTGGAAGCGATCGACCGGGAGGACGGAGGAGACCTATCCGGCCAGTACGGAGACGCAGGTTGATTCCTGTCGCCGATGACAGGTTTCGACAGCAGTCCCCGGTATGATTCGGAACTGACCCTGACTGGAATGCGAGCCGCGTCAGGAAAGAACGGATTTACCGAGACCGGGGCCGGCGGCATCGGAAGCATGCTTTGCGGTTGCGAATAGTACGCCGAGATAGCCGCCCGCTGAGGACCAGGAGCTCGATCGGGGAAATACTGGCGATTGACCAGCGTGACCTTGTCTCCGATCTCCGGAGCAACCACGACCTGGTAAGCTGTAAGGACCGCCCTCGACGCAGGACTGGCGAAGTCAGGCCACGAGGGTCGCGCTGGTTGACTTCTGTCTCCGGGCGCAGACCTGGATAGCAGGCCGACGTAGGCCACGGAGGATGCACGTTGAGCGGTGGCGGCGAGAGACGGAAATTCCGGAGAGCCTGCGGGCTGGCTCCTGTCAGCCTGGCATGGCGATGACAGCAGGCCTCGATAAGCGTCGGATGTCGCCCGCAATGGAATGCGAGCCGGTAGTGACATGAATGGGTAATTCGCCTGTGGACCCATGGGAGGTCCGGGCGGAGTCACATTGATCGGTATTCCGACCAATGCCACGTACGCGGACTGAGACGCCCTCGATGCGGCTGGAGCGCGGTCAGGAAATACCGGAGATCCCGGGCTCTCCGGGTCGCCGTAGGGAGGCCTCAGCCCAACATGATACGCATGGTTTCCAGCCCGGAATGGACCAGGCGCGGTCGGCGGGTATGACTGGACGCCTTGGGCCGGAGCATTGAGCGGCAGCCCGAACGCAACCTGGCTAGTCCAGGTCTGATACGCGGAGTTAGAGGTCCGGGGTACAGCGTTCGTGCGATCCGGAAATACCGGAGATGCTACGACCGGAGAACCAGGCGGCTGAACGCCGTCAGCGATTTGCTGGGAAACGATCCCGCCGTAAGCCGAAACAGCGGAACGAAGTGGCCCCGGAGCGACCGAAGGGGCAACGGTCACACCGGGCGGCCTGACAGAATCGGCAATCGCTATCGAGGATAGCAGGCCCTGGTAAGCAGCGTAAGCCGCCCGCTGAGGGCCAGGAGCTCGATCAGGATAAAGCTCTCGAAAATGCTCGGTCGACGAGTCGTCAGCCGGAAGCAAGGCTGGAGTCGACTGGTAGATCGACCATGGCGCCATACTCTGGCCGGCAACCGACCGGTACAGCCACCATGATCCGGCCATGGCTCACTCCGATAGGCGAACTCCAGGCTAATCAGAACTCGGTCCAGACAACTCCATAGTTAGACTGGCCGCTCCCGATGTCGGCACGGCACTCGATCGACGTCGCCGTGCTCATCACGAATTCCTCGCCGGGAGCCGCAAGCCACCGAATGTAGCCGCCGTTGGCGTTCCACGAAAACGACACAAGGCATCCAGCCACAATGGTTGGAAGAGAGGTGTACGACGTACTGAAGAACGCCGCGTTGCCTAGAGACGCGATATAGGTTTGATCGAGTTTCTGCACGCTGCCGGCGGTCCTGGTTGTGCCGACCGCGGAATCGCGGGCAATGCGGGTTCGCATCGCGGTAGAAGACGTGACTTCACCGCCGAGCCACACTTCCTGGATGGTCACCATTTGGGTCGTCGAGGTCGACTCCAGGAACCAATTCCCTTGGCCAACAGTCGGCGAGAATGTGGTCGCACCGCTCACTACGGATCCACCGAACTTTGCCATGACTTACCCCTTCGAGGTCGAGTGGTACTGATAAACAAAGTCGTCAGCCAGGCCACCCGTCTGACGCTTCATCGCTTCTTCCGCCTTGGCGACGAATGGACCCGGGCATTGCCCGGCCTTCTCCATCGCCTCGGCACACCCCTCGCAAATGGGCTCGCGGCACCGAGGACACCAGTAGCGATACGGAATATTCTTTGTGCAACCCTGGATTACGATTGCTTTTACTTGCTGGCAGTGAGGACACGAGACCGTCTCGTACTCCTGCTTCTTGTCGCTGCCAATATTTCCGAAGATCACAACGCCCATATCATGGCACCGAACACGAGATCGCCCCGACCGGAAATCCTGGGACCGTATTGAACAGCGTACCGGCTATATCATAATTCGAGCCGTCCGCCAATGTCCATACGAGCCCGATGCTTCCGCTTTGGACCTGCTGGCAACCAGAGAGATAAGTCGCAGCCGAAGAATTGATCGCAGCGTCCGACCACGCGGACCACGCGGAGCCGTTCCACTGGGTGAATTGAACGGTATGCGACGTATCGATGGCGAACGCCCAGACCGACGTTCCATCAGTCGCCAGAAATATGCCGGAATTTGTCCCGTACGCCAGGCTAGGAATGGTGTTTCCGGCTGACCACGAAGTTCCGTTGAACCGGTAGTGCGTGTAATTGCTGGAGTTGTCCGACAGGGCGACGACGTGAATGTCTGAAGTCGTCCTCGCGACGGCGCCCCAGGCGTTCGCGTCAGTCGTCGTCAGAGCCGAACCAAACACGTTTGATGCCGAGGACAAGGACGATCCATTCCACGTAGCCCACTGAAGATTGGAAAACGACCCGCCGCTTGGAGGCACGACACCGTTGTCGCTGATCACAATCAGGTTTCTTGAGCCGAGCGAGAAGATCGCATTGGAGGTAATGTAACTGCCAAGACTTCCAATCCCGGCTGGCGTCCCGAATCCAGACGTCCATGTCGTCCCGGTGTCGGAATTACTTGCGATCGCGATCTCCTGCTCGCCATTGACATGCCTGCTGATCGCCCAGTATGGAGACACGTCAACCGGGTAGAAGCTGGAGTCCAGTGTTGTCACGCACCCGGACTCAAACGTGTAATCACCCTGCGTGTAATTCGTGCCAGTGGACGCCTCGGAGTTCGTTTGCGTCCAGGTCGACCCGAGCGTGAACCTTGAGTGGTACGTATAAGTGTTCCCGGAAATCAGATACGTGCTGACCATGTGCACGATCTGCTCCGTGTAGGTGGCATTGTACTGATAAGAGAAAGCGAAGTTTCGCCCCTCGGAGTTGTGGCCCTGGGCCAGCGACATCGGGCTTCCGCTTGAAGGTCCAGCCCATGACGAAAAGTCGCTGGACGTCACGGCGGACAGGCTGGCGGTGGACGACAAATAGAACAGCCACCAGTTTCCTAGTCCAGTCTGTGACGCATAGACGAGATGCCCCTGTCCTGGCCTTCCGGTAGCGGTAGCCATCGAGGTCCCGACATTAGCTACGATCGTGTAAGCGCTCATGCCACCCTCGGGTTCTTGCCCATCACCAGGCTTCCGTTCTGAAGCTGAGCGAGCACTTGCCAGCCGTTCACGTTCTGGGTCGCGAACAGGGCAATCACTCCTCCGCCATAGTCGCCACCGGCAACAACCTCGAACTGGACCTGGCCGGAATTAGTTATCGTTGTCGTGTAAGTGCCTGCCTGGTAAGCGATTCCGAGAAACGTCGTCAGCGTCCAGTTGGTGCCGTCTCGGGTCGTGAGCGGCACACGGATGTTTCCGCCAGGCCCACTGAACGTGGCAACGGGAGCAGTGGTCTGTGAGCCGATCGGGAATACGGCGGAGATTGTCGAGCCCAGCCGGAATCGGCCCAGGTCGAGCGGAGCTGACGATGGCACATTGGTCAGGGTCGTGACCGAATAGGTTGACGCTGCCGCGCGGCCGAGACCGATGGCTCGCTCGGGGAACCACGGATGACCGAACGGGCCGGTTGGCGCCACGAGGATCGGCGGCTGATGGAGCGAGACGTCGTAAGTGGCCGCTCGTCGATAACCCGGTGCAACCTGAGGGGATACCACAACTCCTGGCGGCTGAAGCGCGTCGCCGATCTGCTGGTACGAGCGGGCGTCGTATGCCAGTACGGCGGTTCGCAATGGAGCAGGCGGCCGATCCGGGTAAAACGGTGCTGCGGACACGACCAGTGTGGTTGTCGACGGCGTCTGCCATGTCGCAACGTCGTAGGATGTCGCCCTCTTTGCGGAAGGCGACACCAATGGCCATACCTGAGAGCCCGCCGGTTGATTCAGGTCCGCTATCTGGGGAAGCGTAATCCCGCCATACGACGTGACTCCGGCGCGGATCGCCACCGGAGTACGATCCGGGTAGAAAGGGCCAGCCGTGGTGACGATGATCGCTGTCGTTGCCGGCGTCTGCCATATTGCCACGTCGTAGGAAGCTGCTCGAGCAGAAGCCTTGGCTGCTCCAGGCCACACCGGAGATCCGGACGGCTGGTAGAGGTCCGCGATCTGCTGGAACGACAGGCCGCCATAAGACGTGGGTATTGAACGAGGAGGGGCCAGAGTCCGGTCTGGAAGCCACAGATTCCCAGGAGGCTGAACCATGTCGTACTGGGATTGCGCCATGCCGGACAGCAAGCCAGAATAAGAATCAGGGGTCGACCTAGAGAACGTAGCAGCCCTATCTGGAAAAAACACGGAGACTATAGCGCCAGAACCGGATATCACTTCCTGGAAAGACATGGCAACGATCGTAACGACACCGACAGTCGAATTAGCCGATGCCGTGAATGGGCTGGAGGTCGAAGTCAAGTTCAGGGCGTCCTCGGATAGCGTGCCGCACGCTGTCGCCGTCTGTTTCTGCCGTTGGGTCATACCGGTTCCGGCCGTGTACGTGCCGCCGCTGGCGTTCGCCGACGAGCACGCCCACACTAGCCAGCTATTAGACCCTGACAGCGTGAGCGCCGCGGCCGATGCTGTCCCGCTGGCCGCGTAGCCGCCCGTCGCGGTGCCATAGGTGGCCGTACCGGCCTGACTGTAGACGTCGACCGCGAGGCAGATGGCGCCACCCGAGCCGGTTAGCGTACAGGTAATGGTGGGAGTTCCCGCCGCCGTGACGATCGAATATCCGCCCGCGGTCATCGCATGATTATTCGTGCCCGTGTATTTTTGCAGTATCGACGACGAATACGAATTGCCAAGAGTGTCCGTCGCCGCGAACGTGGTGCCAGTGCCACTCGCGTTCAGGAAGCCGCACCCCCAGCAGATGAGCTGCCCGACCGATACCGCCGACCCGAGCGAGACCGCGACCGACGAGTTCGTGCCGTTGAGAGCGGTCTCGCCGCCGAATTGGTGCGCCCAACTCACATTAGGTTTCCATCCACATCGTAGAAACCGCCGTCGACTGAGCACGACGTCGGCTGAGCTGGATCAATCAAACCCTGGACGCTCACCACGGGATTTCCATCAATAGGGCCGAGTTGCACGTAGACTGACGGCGGCGTCGGATTCCCGTTTCCGTCGACGTTGCCGGGGCCGCTCTCCCAGGTGCCCGCCGCAATCGATATGTAATTCTGGCCATCCGTCGAGGCAAGTGCCTGCGTGATAACTGTGAGACCCGCCGTGAGTATGTCCGCGCCAGCCATCTGAGGAGCAACAATGTAAGCGACAGCCCCATTGGGGATGGATTGTGTGGTCGTGAACGTACCGCCTTGATACGTCCCCGCTTCGAGAGTCTGTACAAGTCCCATTAGCATAGCACTCCGTTTTGAGGCTTGCCGGTTGCGACCGTGAAAAAAAAGTTTACGCCGAACACAGCCGAACCTTGCACATCGACGAATGCCTGGTAAACCACGTTAGGCCGATCGAGCACCATGAACGCAAACGCTGGCACAATCTGTCCAGGCCCACTCTGCCACCGTTGACGAGCCAAAGCCTTGAAATTCAGACCATAATCGACTGACCGCTGAACCGTAAACGTGATCGTCTCGCCGGGACTCGTAACCGTCGCTGGCGAGAGGATCGCCGATAACTGCCAGGTCGTTGCCGCAACTGGAGCCGCGACGATCGGGCCGTAAACGCGCCCGCTGTAACTGGCCTTGGATAAATACGGCGGCTGTCCCGATGGAGGTGACGCGATTGGCTGTGGCAATCCAAGGCCGGGGATCACAGTAACGGACATTCTAAATACCCCATCATGAATCAAACTGGACCACCCTGGCACCCAGCCTCACGCGAAGCTCGCCCTGGGGGCCGACGCCCACATTGAGTTGGTGCACGCTCTGGCCAGGCGGAATGTCGTGCGGATCCATATTGGACGCCATGCCCGAAAAGTCCCGCATGACGACGTTAGGACCTTGATCTTGCTGGTTATTCGGAGGCGACGGACTCTTGGTGTCGGCCATTGGATCACCACGTCATCACGATAAGTGCTCCAGGTCCGCCATTCCCGCCATTACCAGATGGCGAGGAGACAGTGGTCCCATTCAACATGGCGGCGCCGCCTCCTCCTCCGCCGCCGTATCCGCCGCCGTATCCGCCGCCGTATCCGCCGGCTCCGGGCTGCTGAGTGTTATCCGTGGTGGAACCGCCGCCGCCGCCGCCAGATCCTCCGATCATCAGCGTGGCCATGCTCCCGATGACTTGCTCTATCTTGTGACTGCTTGAGTAGGTCGTGTAACTCGGGGTTCCTCCACCACCTCCGTTCCCTCCTGGAACTCCGGTGGATCCAACACTGCCGGCGAGCCCGCCAGCCACCGCGGTCCCGTTGATGAAATTTAGGCCAGATCCTCCCGCCCCGCCTGCGAATGCTGATCCTGCCGCCGACAACCCGCCTCCGGCTCCTCCACCGGCTGCCGCCGGATTGGTCTGGCCACTCGGGGTTCCGCCAGCCGCGTACGCCCCGCTGCCTCCGGTTGTGCCCTTCCACAAACCAGGGTTTGATCCCGACCCTCCCGATTGGCCGGAAGCCCCTGAGCCGGGGCCTGCATACAGGAACTCGCCGAATGTCGTGGCGGTGCCGTCACCCCCCGAATTGCCAGACGTGCTATCGGTGGTCACAGCGGAACCGCCAGACCCGCCAGCACCGATCACTATCGGGATCGAACTGGACCTGCAAGTATTAATCATGTCCACGGCGCTGAAGACGAGTTCTGTCAGGCAGCCGCCACCTCCACCACCTCCACCGTACGCATTGGTGGAGGCCGCCACTCGAGCCCCCGAAGCTCCGCCTCCGCCTCCGCCAATGGCTATTACCCTTATGAAGGTAGCCCACGCCGGGATCGAAAAGGTCCCAGATGACGTGAAAAGCGTGAGTTGGCCTGAGCCGGCTCCGGAAATCTCCGCTGCCACCTGATCTCCAAATGTAGCCTTCAGCAAGTTGTAAGTCTGTTGCCCGAACGGCATGGCATGGGACTCCTAACTGTAAGAGACCGTGAGGACCGGGCCGCTCGAAATACCAGCTACCGTGATCCCGTTAGCGGCAGGCATGTTGAACGTGTAAAGCGTTCCGACCGCGGCACTTGCTGGCACATATCCGATCACGGTCCCGCTATTGGTCGTAGCGTTATCGTAAATCAATGTTGGGCCGCCGCTGCCGGTCGCCGTGACCAGCACGGTCGCCAGCCGACCAGGGTTAGCGCTGACGACCACGTTTCCGGCAGCAGACGGAATGCTGACGGTCGAGTCGCCCACGCCTCCGGAGTTGACCATAAGGTTCCCGTTTTGGTCGATAAACAAGCCGACCTGGGGAACCCGGGTGTACTTCGTGAAGTTCGAGGTGGTGACCGTGAACGCGGCTGTCGTCGAGTTGGTACTCTCGGTGATCGTCAGTGTGCCAGCGGCGGTGCCGGTCTTGAGCGTGAACACGATTGTCTGGGGAACGGCCGTATTATTGACCGTGTACCCCGACACGATGGACGCACCAGTTCCGCCCGACAGCGATATCGTTGTGCCGCCCGTCCAGTTCTCCGCCAGGCCGGTCGCCGTGATAGTCACCGTCTGATTGACCGGAGCGCTCGAGCAACTCAGCGTGAACGATGGCGACGCATTAACCGTGAACGCCGCGTTGACGGATGGGCCGTCCACGTTCTCGAAAATCGTCAGCGTTCCGCTGGCCGTACCCGTGTACAGGCTGAGCCAAGCGATCTGGTTGACCGCATCTACTGACTGGGTCGTCAGGGTAGCTCCGGTGCCACCCGTGAATTGAAAGTTGGTGTTCTGGAGCCAGGAAGTGCTGGAGCCAGTCGCCTTGATCTGGAGCGTCGTCCCCGGATTGGCCGATGACGTCCCTAGCGTGAAAGAAGCCATCGGTCACCGCCTTACAGGTTAGCCACGAAATCCTTCATCACCTCGGCGCCGAACGTATCCCGCAACGCCTTCACTGTGGAAAACCCCATGCCTCCGGCGCCTACTCCGAATGCGGCGAGGAAGTCCGATGTCGCTTGCGGGCCAATCAAAGCCATCAGGGCCTGCTTGGTACCCATGCCGACGCCAGCCGAGCTTGTGGCGATATTGGTAGAAATATCCAGGGCTTGAGCCTGGGTGAGGCCAACCGCCTGAATGTTCAGGATCGTCTGGTTTGCTAGCGCCATCACTGGGACTCCACGAGAGGATGCGATTGAACCAGCTCGATGATTTCCTGTGCCATGTCTCGGATGTTGCCCCGAATAGTCTCGGTCAGAGTATTAACCGACGATCCATGCGTCATAATTTCGTCTTTGGTGATGGCGCGATGAGATTGGAAGTTGAGATACGAAATGACCATTCTGTACGTCTTGGTAGCCTCATCGTATTCCATATCAAACTCAGTACCATCCGGAAGCCCGGGGGTCATTCTGAACATGACTTTCGACTCTTCCCGTGTAAGCATCAGTCAATCCCCGCTGGTTGGTCAGGCCCCCACGGCATATCCTTCATTCGCATTCTGTGCCAATGATAATCGCCTTCGGCTCGAAGTGCAAACGACCGACTATCCGCCTCTTTCGCTCGACGAAGTTCGTCGAGGTACTGCTGCTTGGCGTTCGGCTTGTCCTTCATGATTCGCGTCTGGCTTATCTTCCATTCGCATGCACGCAGAAAGCAGTTCTGCATGGCACCCGTCTCGACGTCGATCGGGTCGCTGATCCGGTAGGCCGTATTCGTGTAGGTGACCGTGCTCGGTGTAAGCGGCATCGTGTTGAGCGTAGTCGAATTCGTCACCGAATAGATCACCGCCTCGAATGTCGCCGGGTTATTTCCTGGAACCCACGTCGGCAAATTCTGGCTGGTCGACGTCGGGCCGGTCGCGCTCACGCGGAGCACCGAGCCGACCATCGTCTGGTCGAAAGCAGTCCCCGTGCCGGTCACCACGTTCGAGCTCGCGGTAAGACTCACCGTCCCCTGATTCATGTCCTGCCATAGTATGGGTCTAGGACGCCGCTGGTAAATATAATCCAGGGTCCTGGTGTCAGTTGGCAGAGGACTGAGTCGAACAACAAGTCGGTTAGGATATTTCTGATCTCCGTCGATTGTGTAATTCTGCGGGATTCCCGTGTTGTACAAATACCTGTGCTGGAACAGCCAGTCCTTGGGATGCACGTACTGGAGGGCGCCAAAGCAGGTTTCATAGAGGGACTGATCCTGTGCTCGAAAGTCGATCGGCAGGATATAGGAATCCTGGTAAAGCTGATACGAGGTTCCCGCGGCCAGATCGGCCTGTGGCGCGAGGTAGCCGGTCAACGTGCATGTCGTCGGCGACAAAAGTTGGTCGACCGGGTAGTTCACATTATTGATCGAGAACGTGCCGGATGCGGTCCACGAGGGAAACGTGCCACTGTCCGTCGTGGTCAGCGTGACCAAATACGGGGAAGCGCCAGAGCTGACCTGATACTGGATCGAGCCGTCATTGAACGGGACTTGAGTGAAGATGCGGCCGGTCTTGTAGAAGTACGACCAGTTATGAGCGTTGACGACATCGTTCATCGCCTCGAAGATCGCTTGACGTCCGTCACGAAGTGTTTGCGTGGAAGGAGCCGCGCCCAGGTAGGCGACAAGCGAGTCAAAGCAATCCGCGAATGTCAAGAGGATCATCATTCATGCCAGTTGTTCGGCAGCATTTCAGATAGCGCTGTCCCATCTCGAACAGCGATAACAGTTTTTCCAAGAACTTGCATTGACTGAAAGAACGGATGTGGGTGCATACTGCAAACAGTATCGCTATCCTTGAGTTCTGGAAACTCTTCACTCTCAATCCTGATCGTGATCAGGTTTTGTTGAGCCACATCCACGCTAATACCAGTAATAATTGCATCTTCTGGTATCCCGTATAGGATATGAAGAATAAGATCTGCGTTTATCTGGAACAGCTTGGCTTTCATTCGACACCGAAGAGTTGGTCCAGGTCAGAAATCGACACGCCTTCGATTGGCTCGTCAGGCACGGAGCGAGCGTCGGCACCAGTTAGCCGATTGAACACCAGTTCGCGGGCGTCATCTGGCTTCATGTCAGGGTGGGCGGCCATCACTTCGCTTGTAGCGTTGTCCCAGATATCAGCGGCCAAGGGGATATCAGGAGTTGGAGGGACCGGAACCCCCTTGTGGTTGACGATCCCGTCGATGTTGAGGTTTCTGTCGCGGGCGATGGCCAGCACTTCTGACGTGTCGGAAACCCAAGCACGGGGATCGCCAGGGTAACGGCCGAGACCATAACAGTAGTGTTTGCCAGCGATCGACACGCCCTGGGCGTCGGCGATCCGTTTGAAGTGGTCCCCAAGCTCTGGGCAATGAGCGAACTGGTTATTGTTGCATCGTCCACGGTTGAACGCCTTGTTGGTGCCATTCAGACCAGGGAAACTCCTGGTCGCCAGCATCTCCGCGAAACGCGGCTTGTTGCCCAGGGCCAGCAATTCCTCATATCTGGCCTGGATCTCCGGATCATCGCTGATCCTGTCGGGCAACGAATCAAGGAGATCCATGACCTTGCGGTCAAAAATCTGAATCAGGCTCGGGGCTGGGTCGTTCAGCATGGATCAGATTGGCTTGGCGCCTCGGCTTGTCTCAAGACTGGTTCCCAGTTTTGGAGAGCCAGGCGCTTCCTTGGCACCCTCCCTGGTGTCAGCCACAGGGTTAGACTGCATGCTGTCGCCTGAGCACGGGCCGCATCCCTCGTGGACCGGGCCGCCAGCCTTCTGGATAGACTCGCCGCCAATGTGGGTGTTCTTGAAGTGCTCACGAATTCCCTTGGACACTGGATCACCTGACCCTTCTTTGGTTTGGTGCCGGACCCTAAGATGTTGTTCAGGGCAACCCGGTGGTAGGACCGTTTCCGGGTCCGGCATTGGTCACTCGTCGCGGTTCGGGGAAGCCTTTGGCGTCTCCTTCTCTGGAGGCGCGTTTGCGTACAGGGCTCGCTGCTGAGCCTCAGCTTTCTTGAGAGATTGCACCTGGTGGCTGAATCCAGTCGGATGGTACTTCGACACAACCTTATATCCGCCATTGGGTTGCTTCTGGATCTTGTACGGCATGACTCAGCCCTTATTCTTGGTTCGCTTCATCAAGGCCTCGTTGGCCTCATTGAAACGGTCCTTGCCGGGCGCTGCCGGATTCGGTGCCAGCGCGGGCGCCGTGTTCGGATTGTCGTAGGTGCCAGCGGACTCGTTCGGCCCCATCTGGCCCTTGGGGTTATTCTGGGCGTCCCCTTTTCCGTCGAAGGGGCTGGGCCACTTGCCGTTAATCTTGCTTCCGGCTCGACGGATAGGCGTGTCAGCCATGGGTTCACCTCTGGTCAGCGAGTGTAAGTGCCGCCTTCTCCAGGTTACCCTGGGGGAGTCCCGGCGGCAAGGTGCTCCCATCGCGCGGTTTTACGAGAAGGTGACTCCGGTCACTGTCGGGGTCGTCGGCACCGCGGTCGGTGGCGGCGTCGGGTCGGTGGCGGTCACCGTATTGGAAGGCGCCGAGTCTCCAACCGAGTTGGTGTCCACAAGGTAAAACGAGACGACGTCGCCCGGAGAACTCGGGATCGAGTCGGTTATCGCCGAGGCCGGCAGCGTGTTGGTGGTCAAAACAGGCGTTGTCGCGCCAGCAGGGATCACGCTCCAGTAGGACGTCCTGGATGAGACGGCGTCAGACGGGACAACAGCAGAGAAAGTCGCGAGTGCGGTAGCCATGGTATGGTGAAACTCCTTGCGATGGCGAATTCTGATATCGAAGACTCTGGGTGACCTGGGTACGTGCTTCGGATGATGATTCATTATAGCCTCAGCGGCCCGCTACACTAATGGATCGCTTCAGGAATCCAGAGGTTTCTCCCTCTATGAAAAATGCCCCCACCGTGACCAAGCCTGGCTCCTCAATCGTAAGGCACAGCGAACCATCCGGCCAGCGAGTCTGGCGGATCGTCCGGGGCCATACAATCCATGTCGCGTCGAGACTCTGCCTGCGAGATCCCAGGACAGAGACCGTTACGAAAGCGAGCGGCCGGATCGTCTTATTGCCAATCATGTTCACGTTGACGTAGAGCTCTACGTCGCCCTGAAAATGGTCTCCCCGATGCTTCGGGCTCGGTAGCCCAGTGGCGCTGCCGGCAACAAGCATCAATAGTGCGGCGATCGAAGACTGATGCAGACGGGAGTTTGCATCAGACTCGATCGCCGCTACCATCCGTGATGCCGCAATGACCAGGTTTTCAATCGCTTTCGCAAGGCTCACGATATGGTTCCGGTGAACGTCCCCGCCATCGTGTAGGTTACAGGGGTTGGCGACGGATTCGGTGGAACCGGATTCGGTGGAACCGGATTCGGTGGAACCGGAGTCGGTGGAACCTGGTTAGGCGTCGTAGGATTCCGAAGCCACGCCTCGCCGCAGATCGC
>Ga0182016_10004112_pt1 | contig 16255 bp, 14 predicted proteins | sample 712S2MmetaG_FD_120491 | JGI IMG/M metagenome (GOLD analysis project Ga0182016, IMG submission 120491) | Permafrost microbial communities from Stordalen Mire, Sweden - 712S2M metaG | ecosystem: Environmental > Terrestrial > Soil > Wetlands > Permafrost | place: Sweden: Stordalen | collected...
CGTAGCCCTCCTCACGCAGCACCTTGCAGGCCTGGACGCCCGAATAGTCGAACTCGGCGGCCTGGCCGATCACGATCGGCCCCGATCCGAGGATCAGGATCTTGCGGATGTCCTCACGCCTGGGCAATGAGATCCAGGAAGCGGTCGAAGAGATACAGGCTGTCGTGCGGGCCGGGGCCGGCCTCGGGGTGGTACTGGACAGTCGCGGCAGGGACGTCGAGCAGCCGAAGTCCCTCGACGGTCCGGTCATAGAGGTTGACGTGCGTCAGCTCGGCGGCACCGACCGAGGTCTCCCAGCGCACGGGCTCGTCACTGTCGATCGTGCGTGCGCCGTCGGGTCCGAGCGCGGCGAAACCGTGATTCTGGGAGGTGATCTCGACCTTCCCGGTCGACAGGTCGCGTACCGGGTGGTTGGCGCCGCGGTGCCCGAATGGCAGCTTGAACGTTTCCAGGCCGACTGCGCGGCACAGCAGCTGATGCCCCAGGCAGATGCCGAACACGGGACGACGGCCGATCAGCTCTCGGACGGTGTCAACGATGTAGTCCAGCGCTCCGGGGTCGCCGGGACCGTTTGCGAGGAACACGGCGTCGGGGCCCGAGGCGAGCAGCTCGTCGGCGCTCGCCGTGCAGGGGTGAAGCTCGAGCCGCGCTCCGCGGGCGATCAGTTCGCGAACCATCGAGGTCTTGATCCCGGTGTCGATCACGGCGATCAGGGGCCCGTCGCCTTCGCCGTGAAGCGAGACGGCCTGCGGCGTGACGACCCGTGCGAGGTCCTGCCCGTCCATCGCCGGCTCGGCGGCGATCAGCCCACGGGCCCGATCCTCGTCGGTCTCGCCGGCGAAAACGCCGCCGCGCATCGCTCCGGCGCTGCGGATGTGCATCACCAGGGAGCGCGTGTCGACGCCGCTGATCGCGGGGATGCCGCAGTCGGCCAGCCATTCGAGCCAGCCGCGCTCGGCGCCGGGCGAGTCCTCACTGTTGACCGCCTCGCGCATGATCGCGGCCCGCGCCCAGGCGTGCTGGGACTCCATCGCTCGGCTGCTCGCGCCGTAGTTGCCGATGTGCGGATAGGTGAAGGTCAGCAGCTGGCCGGCGAACGACGGGTCGCTCACGGACTCCTGATAGCCCGACATTCCGGTCGTGAAGACGACCTCGCCGGTCACCTCGGCGTCGGCACCGCAGAGCTCGCCGCCGAATCGCGTGCCGTCCTCGAGCAGCACGTAGCCGGGGCGGGCGCTCACAGAACGAGCCTCTGAACGGCCTTGAACTCGTCGCTGCCCGCGCCGTCGAAGAGCCCGAAGAGCACCGACTCGACGCTGTCGATGACTGCGCCGTCGGCGCGCATCCGCTCGATCGCGAGCAGGTGGTCGAGCTCGGAGCGTGAGCCGCACGCGTCGGCCGCGAGGTGTACCTCGACGCCGGCGGTGAGCAGCCCACGGACGGTGTTCTCGACGCAGACGTGGCTCTCGATCCCGCAGACGATCGCGGTGTCTGCGCCGTCGCGGTCAAAACCGTCGGCGCTGGCGGCAGAGAAGGACGTCTTCTTCAGGACCCGCTCGCCGGCGATGCCGAGCTCGGGTGCGCTGTGGCCCAACCCTTTCGGGTATTGCTCGCTGACGACGGCGCGGATCGCGACGATCCGCGCGGCCGCGAGCAGACGCGCGCTCCCCGTGACGACGCGCTCGAAGCACTCGTAGCGCCGGAAGGCCTCCTGCACGTCGACGACGACGAGCAGCGTCTGCGCGGGTGTGATCCGGCTCACGCGACGCCCTCGCGCAGCAGGTCGTGGACGACGGCGCCCCGGCTGACGGTCACCAGCGGGCGGCCAAGCATCCGCTGCCCCGCGAAGCAGCAGTTCTCCGAGCGGCTCGCCCAGCCGTGCTCTCCGGCGATCCATGAGGCGCCGAGGTCGATCAGCACGAGATCGGCGCTCTCGCCCGCGGCGATCCGCGGTGCTGGCAGCCCGTAGAGCCCCGCGCCGTCGGTGAGGCGTTCGAGCAGCAGCTCGAGCCGCAGGTGTCCGGGCTCGACGAGGCCGGCGTTGAGCGCCGCGAACGCCGTCTCGAGGCCCGTGGTGCCCATCGGCGCCTGTTCGAACGGGACCTCCTTCTCGTCACGGGCGTGGGGCGCGTGGTCGGTCGCGATGCAGTCGATCGTGCCGCTGCGCAGCCCCTCGATCAGCGCCTGGCGGTCGGCCTCGCCGGCCAGCGGCGGATTCATCTTCATCCGCGTGTCGAGGGTTGCCACCGCGGCGTCGGTCAGCAGCAGGTGATGCGGCGTGGCCTCGCAGGAAACGCGGGCACCGTTGGCCTTGGCATTCGCGACGGCGTTTACCGACGCGACGCAGCTCAGGTGCTGGAAGTGAACCCGGCCCTCCTCGTAGGCGGCCAGCTCGGCGTCGCGCGCGACCATCGTCGACTCAGAGATCGTCGGGACGCCCGTCACGCCCAGTGAACTCGCGAGCGCACCCTCGTGCATCGAGCCGCCGGCTGACAGCGTCGGGTCCTCCTCGTGCAGTGCGATCACGCCGCCCGCGGTGCGCTGGTACTGCAGGGCCTTGCGCAGCATCCCGGCGGAGGTCACCGGCCGACCGTCGTCGGTGAAGCCGAGCGCGCCCTCCTCGCGAAGGGCGACCATCTCGGTCAGCTGATCGCCTTGCAGGCCGACGGTGATCGCCGGCAGGAAGCCAACCGGCACGATCGCCTGGCGGTGGGCGGCGTCGCGCAGCGAGCGCAGCAGCGGTGCCGAGTCGATCACCGGTTCGGTGTTCGGCATCGCGATCACGCCGCCGTAGCCGCCGGCCGCGGCTGCGCGCGTGCCGGACTCCAGATCCTCCTTGTGCTCCTGGCCCGGGCTGCGCAGATGTACGTGCGGATCAAAGAACGCGCTGGTCAGCACCAGCTCGTCGGCGGCCACGATCGTGCGCGCGCCTTCTCCGTCCAGGCTCCCGGGAGCCGCGAGTTCGACGATCACGCCGCCGTCGACGAGCACGTCGCGCAGTTCATCGAGGCCGCTGCGCGGATCAAGCACGCGAACCTCGCTGAAGAGCAGCCGTTCAGGAGTGCTCGGGCGGCAGACCAGCTCCGTGCGGCTCATACGTGGACCTCGCCGAGCTGCGCCGGCGCGCTTGCGGCTGTCGGTGATGAGGCCAGCAGCTCGTACAGCACAGCCATTCGGACAACGACCCCGGCCTTGACCTGCTCGGCGATCAAGGCCTGCGGCGAGTCGACGACCTCGCCGGAGAGCTCGACGCCGCGGTTCACCGGCCCGGGGTGCATCACGATCTGGCTCGAGCGCAGCCGCGACTCGTTGATCTGGTAGCGGGTCGCGTACTCGCGCAGTGATGGCACCCACGGCTCGGTCATCCGCTCGTGCTGCATGCGCAGCGTGTAGATCACGTCCGCGTCGCCGATCTCGTCAAGGTCGTATCGCACGGCGCATCCCATCGCCTCGATTTCGCGCGGGATCAGCGTCGGGGGCCCGGCGAGAGTCACCTTCGCGCCCATCCGCTGGAAGGCCACGATGTCCGAGCGCGCGACGCGCGAGTGCGCGACGTCGCCGACGATCCAGATCGAACAGCCATCGAGGGACCCGAGGCGCGAGACGAGCGTGTACACGTCGAGCAGAGCCTGGGTCGGGTGCTCGTGCTTGCCGTCGCCGGCATTTACGATCGCGGCATCGCACCAGCGCGAGACCAGGGCGGCCGCGCCGGCCCAGGGGGTGCGGATCACGATCGCGTCGGGCCGGTGCGCGCTGAGCGTCAGGACGGTGTCCTTCAGCGACTCCCCCTTCTCGACGCTCGAGCCGCTCGCGGCGAAGTTGACCACGTCGGCGGACAGTCGCTTGGCTGCGAGCTCGAACGAGGACCGGGTGCGGGTCGATGCCTCGTAGAAGAGGTTCAGGACCATCCTCCCGCGCAGCGCCGGGACCTTCTTGATCTCCCGGTCGGAGATGTCGGCGAAGTGGGTCGCCTGCCTCACGATCCGTTCGATTGCGGCCCGGTCGAGTTCATCGACCGAGATCAGGTGCCTCATGCGCCAACCCGCAGCCGGCCGCCGTCGATAGCCACCTCGTCGATGCCGTCGAGCTCCGCGACCCGCACGTGGACGTGCTCGTCGAGCGAGGTCGGCAGGTTCTTGCCCACGTAGTCGGGGCGGATCGGCAGCTCACGGTGACCACGGTCGACGAGCACCGCAAGCTGCACGCGGCGCGGGCGCCCGTAGGCGAACAGGGCCTCGATCGCGGCGCGCACCGTGCGGCCGGAGTAGAGCACGTCGTCGACGATCACGACCGTCGCGTCGGTCAGGTCGAAATCGATGTGCGAGGAGTGCAGCACGGGGGCCTGTGGCCGCGTCGCGAGATCGTCGCGATAGAAGCCGATGTCGAGGTCGCCGGCCTCGATCTCTTCGCCGGTGATCTCTTCGAGCATCTCGCGCAGCCGGACCGCGAGCACGGCACCGCGGCGGTGGATGCCGACGATCGCCGGCAATTCGTCGGGGTTGCGCTCAACGATCTCGTGGGCGACGCGGCGCAGCGCTCTCGCGATGTCATCCGCGTGCAGGACCACGCGCTCGTCTTCCATCGGTACTCCTTCCTGGCCTCGCGGGACCGGGTTAAAGGATCTGCGCCCAAGCTATCAGGCGCTCGCGACGCGCTCAATCCCGGGGTCGCCCCGACGCTCAGCCCAGACGACCAGTTCGGGGCCGCCGCGCTCTGGCTGGGGTACGACGATCGTGTCGAAGTCGCGTGGCGCGACCGTGTGCTCGAAGACCGGACGCGCCTCGTCGAGCATTTCGCGCGCGCTGTAGCGGGCCGAGATGTGCGTCAGCGCCAGCATCTGCGTGCCGGCGTCGGCCGCGATCAGCGCCGCCTGGCGCGCTGTGCTGTGGCCCGTCTCCCGGGCGCGCTCGGCGTCCGCCGTGAGGAACGTCGACTCGTGCACGAGCAGCTGCGCGCCGTCGGCCGCGAAGCGCAGCGCCTCGCACGGCGTCGTGTCACCGGAGAACGCCACCCGGCGCCCGAGGCGGCTCTCGCCCATCACGTCAGCGGGCTCGACGAGGACTCGCCGGCCGTCGCGTTCGACCTCGACCGCCTCCCCGCGCTGCAGGCGGCCGAAGAGCGGGCCTTCGTCAACGCCGAGGTCGATCGCCGCCGCGGGGTCGAATTCGCCGGGGCGCTCGTCCTCGGTCAGCACATAGGCGTAGGCCTCGTTGCCCTTGTGCGTCACGGGAATCGATGCGATCTGAAAGTCCGGGAAGTCGATCTCGTCCCAGGGCTCGAGTTCGATCAGGTCGAGCTTGTACGGCAAGCGTTTCCCGTAGACCACGAGCATCGCGTCCATCAGCTGGCGCAGCCCCCGCGGCCCGTAGACGACGAGCGGCGCGGAGCGATCGCGCAACGCGAAGCTCTTGAGCATCCCGGGCAGCCCGAGCCAGTGGTCGGCGTGAAAGTGGGTGATGAAGACACGCTCGATGTCCGGCAGGCCGATCGAGCGCAGGAGCTGGCGCTGGGTGCCTTCACCGCAGTCGAAAAGCAGTCTTTCTCCCCCGCGCTGCACGAGGACCGCGGGCAGGCCGCGGCCACGGCTCGGAACCGAGCCGGCCGTCCCGACGAAGAAGACCGAGAGGTCCACGCCTGCACCGTAGCGGCGCGCAACGTGCCGCGTTGTGCTCGCACGGCGGCGCGCACGGCGCGCCGATCGTGGGTCCGCGCAGAGGCCTTGCGCCGTTGTGCGCGCAGTAACCTTGCCTGCACGCGCCCGTAGCTCAGTGGATAGAGCGCTCGCCTCCGGAGCGAGAGGTCGCAGGTTCAAATCCTGCCGGGCGCACTGCGTCCGCTCCGTTATTCGCTTGACCGCGAGCCAACTCGCAGATAGCTTCGAAAGCGTGACCTTTCGGACGGCCGTGCTTGGCATCGGAGTGGCCGTCGCAATGTGCGTCGCGGCCGCGCCAGCCGCGGCCGCGCCGACGTGCCACACGGTGCAAGTGCACCAGCGGCTCGTGCGGCACGAGTGGCGGCGAGTTCACCGTCGTCGCCCGGCACGCGGCCGCTCGCGCGGACGCTCGCGCCGCCGGTCGTACACCACGGTCCGCATCCGTGTTCGGGTGATTCGCTGGCGCAACTATTCGGTGCTGCGGTGCGGACTGCCTGAAACGGGGCCGCTGGGCTCCACGCAGCTCGTCGAAAACGGCAACCTGGCCGCGACCGCGACCGTTCAGGATCCGGCAGCGGGCGCCGAAGCGTTCGTCACGCCGGAAGCGGGCATGCGGTTCGTTGCCGTGCTCCTGACCCTCACTGACGTCGGCGCTGTGAACGTCAACGGCAATGCAAACGTCGACCTCGCTGTACTCGGCACGGACCACCAGGTGCGCGAGGCGGTCTTTCGAGAACTCGCGGGCTGCACGAACTTTGGCTACGGATACTTCATCGTGGTCCCCGGAGAAACGGTCGCCGGCTGCGTCGCCTTCGAATTGCCCGAAGGCGTCGGCGTCGCTCAGGTCCGCTTCGGCGCAGCGGCGTTCGGGACGCTCCAGGCAATCTGGCGTTAGCCGGGTCGCCTCGCGGGAGCCCGAGCGCGCCTAGGCGACGCTCTGCTCGTGGCCCGCGGGCAGTTCTGCTGCCCCGCCGCTCCCGTTCTCCTGCCCAAGACGCGCCTGCGCCGCGGCCTGATCGGCGTCCATCGCAAGGAGCAGCGGATTGGGGTCGGTCCCGTCGGGATCGAGCGCGCGATCGACGAGCGCTTCGGCCCGGGCGCGTTCATCCAAGACCCTGAACTGCGGGTCTGCGTGCTCGCTGGCTGACCCCGGCTTGGCTTGCGTCATCGTTACCTCAAGGCGCTGATTCGACGCGGGGCCGCGAGGACCTTCCCGTGATCTGCGCAACGCGGCGCGGCCCGATCGAACGAACGTCGATTTTGGGTCGCCAGCCCGTCCGCCCCGGCCGGTTTGTGCTCATCCCCCGCCCCCGTGCTGCCGATCGGTCCGCAGGATGGGACGCTCGCCAAAGATCTACGAGACTTCGCGCGAACACGAGACGCTGATCGTGGCGGCCGTCTCGCTGTTCGGGATGCTGATTGCCCTGCCGGGCGTGATGGTCCTCACCGGTGCCCTGCCGCATGGACTGCTTACGGTTCCGCTCGCGCAGGGCGCGCGCGCGGTCGCGATCGCCGAGGCGGTGCTCGGCGTCGGCTTGATGCTGCGCAACGAGTATGCGCGTCGCCTGTTCGTCGCGCTCGCGTGCATCGGGATCGTCTACTTCGGGGTCGAAGTCGTCAAAGAACACACTGCCCAGGCGAGCCGCTCCGCGGCGGCGCAAGGCGCCCCGCAGGGTGCCGTGGCCGGCGAACAGGGCGGTCCGACGGCTGCGATCCGTGCACCCGAAGAAGGCGGCACTGCGCTGATCGAGCTGTTCACGCTCTTGATCCCCGTCGCCTTCCTGACGCGCCCCGTGGTCCGGCGCGTCTTCCACTGACGCGCGCCTGAGCACAGCGCGTAACATCGCCTCCCCGACCGAGGAGGAATTGCCAGATGACCGTCACCCGCTGGAGCGCGGACCAGATCCCTGACCAGAGTGAGCGCCGGGCGATCGTGACCGGGGCCAACAGCGGCTTGGGCCTGGCCACCGCCCGTGAACTCGCGCGACACGGTGCGTACGTGGTGCTCGCCTGCCGGAACACCGTCAAGGGCGAGCGGGCGGCCGAGGAGATCCGTGCGGCGGCCGCCGGCGCACGGGTCGACGTCGCGCCGCTGGATCTCGCGGACCTCGCGTCGGTCGCGGACTTCGCCGCCGGCGACCAGGCGCGGGGCCCGCTCGACCTGCTCGTCAACAACGCCGGCCTGATGGCGCCGCCGCGCCGCACGACCAAGGACGGCTTCGAGCTACAGCTTGGCACGAACCACCTCGGGCACTTCGCTCTCACCGGCCGGCTGCTCGACCGGATGGCCGATCGGCCCGACGCTCGCGTCGTGACGGTCAGCAGCGGCGCACACCGCGCCGGCAGGATGGACTTCGACGACCCGATGGCCGAACGCCGCTACTTCCGCTGGACGCAGTACGGGCGCTCCAAGCTCGCGAACCTGCTGTTCGCGCTGGAGCTCGACAGGCGCCTGAACGCCGCCGGCTCGACGATCAAGTCGGTTGCCGCGCACCCCGGGTACGCCACTACGAACCTGCAGTCTGCGGCGGCGCCGGCGCTCGACCGGGCGGTGATGAAGCTCACCAACCTGGTCGGCCAGAGCCCGGCGATGGGCGCTCTGCCCCAGTTGTACGCCGCCACGATGCCCGACGTGCTCTCCGGGCAGTACTACGGCCCGGACGGCGTCGGCGAAATGCGGGGGTACCCCCGGCTCGTCGCACCGAGCCGCCAGGCACTCGACGCGGCGGACGCGGCCCGTCTGTGGGCTCTCTCGGAAGAATTGACCGGCGTCAGCTTCCTGCCGGCGGCCTGAGTCGTCAACGCAGCAGGGGCCGGCCGCCTCGCGGCGACCGGCCCCTGTGTGCTGCGTCTCCTGTTCCTATTCTTCGGCGCCGTGGCCGGTGAATTCGATCGCCTGCTGGAAGGTCGACCGGTTCGTCCAGCGCATAGTCGTTTTGACGAACGGCAGCGGCGGGAAGGTGATCCTCACCGGAGCTGCCTTCCAGGCCGAGACGTTCGGACCCTGGGCGGCGGAGAGTTCTTCGACGCCCTGCTGGATCACCGACCAAAGCGATTCGCGGCACGCCGCAAGGCTCCCGTTACCGCAGTATTTCTGCGAGTAGGGCTGCGCGACCGATTCGCCGAGCAGATCCTTGAGGTCCTTGTAGACGTAGCCGTACCAGCCGCCGCCGAACGACGAGCCCCCTGAGTTCGGGCCGTTGTCGGTGCCGCCGGAGATCCCGACCGCTTCACCGAGCTGTTCGCCGAGGACCGGCTTCATCACGGTTTCCGCGATCGGCGAGAAGACCTTCTCGATGACCGCCGCGGCGGGCGCTTTCGGGTACTTCTGGCCGAGCAGGCTCTGACCGCTCGCCGACCACGCGGTGACCTCGTTGACGGCTTCTTCAGCGAGTTTGCTCGGCGCCGGACCGGTTTCGAGCACTTTCGTGATCTCCGGCCAGACGAACCGCGCGCGGAAGTCTTCCGTCGCGGCCTTGTTCATCACCGACACGTCGTTGTAGAGCTTCGCGCCGCTGCTTGGGAAGCCCGTGTACATCTTCACGCGCTGCAGCGGCCCGTAGCCCCATTCGGTCGATGCCGCTGCCCAGCCGGGAGCCGGCTTGTTGTTCCAGTTCAGCAGCAGGCCCGAAGCCGGGTCGACTTCGTGCGGGTGTTCATTCTCGCTGAGCCAGCCTTTCCAGTCGTAGGCCCCGGTGCCGAACGTCGGCAGGCTCGGGTTCGTGCCCGCGGCCGTCTTGGGCAGCAGTCCCGTGGAGAAGAACGCGATGTGCTTCGAGTCGACGTACGCCATGTTGAAAGTCGTCTCGAGGTTGTTCGCCGCGTTGAAGAACTCCTGCGGGTTGTGCACTTCGTTGCTGTCGAGCTCGCTGAAGGCGACCTCGCCCTGGGGCTCGCGGCCGCGGTCCGCGCGGTCGGTAGCCACGGCGTACAACTTGCCGCCCACCTTGACGGTGCCGCTGATCGGGCCGTGGACGCTTTCTTTGAAGTACACCTCGTGTTCCGGTTCGCCGTTGCCGGCGCCGATCGTGCCCGCGTCGATTTCGCTGAACGGGACACACGCACCCTTGTATTCGTAGGAATCGGTCGAGCGCGTCACTTCCCCGCCTTCTTCGGGGTTGCAGAGCTTCTCCAGGAACTGCTGCGTGTTCTCCGCGCCCTCGGAGGTCAGCGACCAGGCAAAGTCCTTGCCGCGGCCGATGAACACGTAGGGCGAGATCGGCGCAACCACGCCCTGAGCGTCAAGGCCCGGAGCGTGCATGTCCGCCTGGAAGACGATCTCGGGATAGAAGTACCCGAGCTGCGGCCCCATCACGGCCTTCGGGTGCCCGTTGGCGGTCCTGCTGGCACCGACCAGCAGGAAGTTCGAGGCGCGTCGACGCGAAGCCTTCAGGACGTTCGTCGCGTTCCTGACCGGGTTGCTGGCCGGTTCCGGTTCGACCAAGCCCGATCCCGGTCCGACGAGCCCTTCGGATTTCGAGGGTTCCTGGTCGTACGGGAATTCGGTGTGGCCGGTCGTCGGCGCTTCGGGGTCGTTGGACTGGCGCAGGTCCCGGTAGATTTCTTCACCGGCCTGTTTGCCGTGGACTTTCTCCAGGCGCGAGAGGAATTCGGAGTTCGAGACTTCCTGTCCGCCGCCGTTGCCGAAGATCGAGCCGATGAACGCGAACCCGGCGATCGCCTGCGAGAGGCCGAAGTGCGGCAGCCGCTGGCTTTCAGGGAGCGTTTCCTCGTAGGCGTTGATCCCTTCGGCCCAGTTTTCGAGGTCGCCGATCACGCGTTCGCCCTGAGGGCCCATTTCTTCGAGTGATTTCTTCTGTTCGCCGACCCAGTTGACGGCGTAGGCGCTTGGCGTGAAGCTGCGCGCTTCAAGCAGCAGGCCAAACGGGTTGACGCCGGGGATGCCGAGCGCGGCCGCGTAGGCCGGGCCGATGCCGAGCTTGAGCAGCAGGCCGCGATCCTGGGCGGCGACCCAGCCCGAGCCGAACATCGCGTCGGCGCGCGTGGCGCCGATGATGTGGGGAATGTCGTGGGAGTCGCGCCAGATTTCCAGACCCGCACGCGAGGTGAACTCCTGGTGGCTGCCTGCGGGGACTCCAAACTTCTCCGACAGGTAATATTTGGAAAGCGATTTTTCGGTCACGCGCCCTTCGTGCGGCGTGAGCGAGTTGTAGATCGCGGCCTGGTCGAATGAGTATTCGCCCGGTATCAGTCCGCCTTCGGCGCCGGGCGCAAGAATCTGCCACGCCTGCCCCGAAAGGTCACCGTATTCGCCGCCTTCGGCGGCCGCGACACCTGTGCTGGCCCCCATCATCACGAGGCCTACTACTGCAGCGAGCGCGAGGCGCAACATGCCCCGCTCGCGAACAATCCCTGTCCAAGTGGCAAATCTGCCGAGCATTCCCTGTCTCCTCCTCCGCAGCCCGCGGGGCCGGCGGTCTCTTGATCTTCCTCCCAGAAGCGCAGCGACTCTACCACCGCCGCCAGGGCGCTGCAATCGCTCGAGCGTCGCTCCCAGCCGCTAGCCTTGTGGAGGTATGTGCGCTGGATGTGCGATCACCGCGGCATCGGCCGCGACCGGCCTACGGACTTGGCTGCAGGCCCGCGGCTACACCTGGCTGACGCCGGCACGGCTGCGCCGGATAACGCTCGCGGCGATGGTCGCCGCCGGCGTCGTCTCGACGGTCGGCTTCAGCGGTTCGACGCCGCCCGCGAAGGCGGCTCAGCACCAGGTCAGCTCGACGCCGCCCGCGCACGCGGCGAAGCACCACCTCGCCGTCCGCGCGACGCGTTAGCCGCCGGCGACTGCCGGCAGGATCGTGACCTCGGCGCCGTCGGCGACCGGCGTCGCGAGACCGTCCAGGAACCGGATGTCTTCGCCGGCCACGTAGATGTTCACGAAGCGCCGCAGCGAGCCGTCGTCGTCGGCGATTCGCGCGCGCAGCTCGGCGTGCTGCTCGAACAGCGCGTCGAGCACCTCGCGCACGCTGTCGCCCTGGACCTGCGCCTCGGCCTGGCCGGAGGCGGCGACGCGCAACTGGGTCGGGATCTTTACCGTGACCATCACGCGGCCACCGCGACCTGGGCCTCGAAGGCCTCCAGTGAGGGCTCGATCGTCACCGACTCGAAACTGCCACGGACGGCGTCGAGCGTCTTGAGGCCGTCACCGGTGATCACGGCCACCACGCGCTCGTCGGGGTCGATCTCGCCGCTGCGCGCAAGCTTCGCGAGCACGGCCGTCGTCACGCCGCCCGCGGTCTCGGTGAAGATGCCGGTCGTGCGCGCGAGCAGGCCGATTCCCTCGCGGATCTCCTCGTCGCTGACGCTCTCGATCACGCCGCCCGTGCGGCGCGCGAGCTCGAGTGCGTACGGCCCGTCGGCGGGGTTGCCGATCGCCAGGCTCTTGGCGATCGTGTCGGGCTTGACCGGGCGGCAGACCTCGTGGCCCTCGCGGAAGGCCGCGGCGACCGGCGAGCAGCCGTCGGCCTGGGCGCCGCTCATCGCCGGCACGCCGCCGTCGATCAGGCCGAGCTCCTGCCACTCGCTGAAGCCCTTGGCGATCTTCGTGAACAGCGAACCCGATGCGATCGGCGCGACGATCCGGTCAGGAGCACTCCAGCCGAGCTGCTCGGCGATCTCGTAGGCCAAGGTCTTCGACCCCTCGGCGTAGTACGGGCGCATGTTGATGTTCACGAAGGCCCAACCGCGTTCGGCGCACAGTTCCGTGCACAGCCGGTTCACTTCGTCGTAGTTGCCGTGCACGCCGACGAGGTTCGTCCCGTAGACCCCGGTGGCGAGGATCTTCTGCTCCTCGAGATCGGCCGGGATGAAGACGTAGGAATCCAGGCCCAGCGCGGCGGCGTGAGCGGCGACGGAGTTGGCGAGGTTCCCCGTCGAGGCGCAGGCGATCGTCTCGAAGCCGAGCTCGCGGGCGCGTGCCACCGCGACCGAGACGACGCGGTCCTTGAACGAGTGCGTCGGGTTGGCCGCGTCGTTCTTGACCCAGACCTCGCGCAGCCCGAGCTCGGCGGCGAGCCGGTCCGCGCGCATCAGCGGTGTGCAGCCCGGAGAGAGGCCGACGCGGCTCGAGAGGCGTCCGGACGGGCCGGGAGGACCTTCGGTCACGGGCAGGAAGTCGGCGTAGCGCCAGATGTTCTGCGGGCCGCCCTGGATCTTGCGGCGCAGCTCGCTGACGTCGCTCGTGGGGAGCTTGCCGTAGGCCGCTTCGAGCGGCCCGAAGCACTGCTCGCAGACGTACAGGGCCTCCAACGGGTACTGGCTTGCACACTCTTTGCACTGCAGGTGGCTGACCGCCATAGCTACTGTCTCCGTTCTCTTTGCTCGGCCACAGGTGTGGCAAAGAGCCGGAGCTCGCCACACATCTATCTGGAATTGGCACCTTCCCGCCGTGGCATTGACGGTGGTTGCCGGGGTTTCATCGGGCCAGTCCCTTCACCCCTCTGGATGTGTCCAGCTATGTGCGGGGGATAATACAGCAGATGCTGCCGTCCTTCCGTCGTCCGGTACCCCGGTGCAGTTGAGCGCCGCCGACAGGCCGGCGGTGCTGTTGATCGTCAACCCGCACGCCGCTTCAGTCACGCGCGAGCGCCGCGAACTGGTCGCCGCGGCGCTCGCCCGCCGCACGGCGCTCGAGGTCGCGAGCACCGAATATGCCGGGCAGGGAAGGGAGTTCGCGGCTGGCGCGGCGCGCGCCGGTCAGCAGCTGATCGTCACGCTCGGCGGCGACGGCACGGTCAACGAAGCGGTCAACGGCATCGGAGCCGGCTCCCGCGTTGCGCTGTTCCCGCTGCCGGGCGGCTCGGCGAACGTGCTCGCGCGCATGCTCGGGATCCCCGGCGAGCTCGTCGACGCGACGGGCATGCTGCTCGGGGCGCTGCGCGACGGACGGCTGCGCAGCGTCGACCTCGCGGCCGTCAACGACCGCCTGTTCACGTTCTGTTCCGGCGTCGGCTTCGACGCGGCGGTCGTCGAGCGCGTCGATGCGCGGCCGGCGGCCAAGCGACGCTTCGGCCCCTGGTTCTTCGCGGCGACGGCCGCGAGCACTTTCCTGCGCGGCTACGCGCGCGGGCACGTGCCGCGGCTGGCACTCGTGGCCGCTGACGGCGAAAGGATCCCGGGCCTGACCGCGATCATCCAGAACGGTCGGCCGTACACCTACTTCGGAAGCCGCCCGGTCGACCTCTCGCGTCACGCCGGGCTCGAGTCGGGCTCGCTGGCCGGCGCGGTGCTGACCGACGTCTCGCCGCTGGCGCTGCCCGCGATCGCGCGCCGCGCGCTCAGCTTCGGCCGCGCGATCGCCGAGGACCCGCGGGTTGCGGAGATCGCCCCGTCGGCGCAGGTCACGATCAGCGCCGAGGGCGAGGAGCGGTTGCCGCTGCACGTCGACGGCGACTTCATCGGCCGCGTGCGCGAGGCCCGCTACGCGGTGCTGCCGCGCGCGCTGCGTGTGCCGCTGGCGCTCTACTCGGCGGCGCCGGGCGTCACGCGGTAGGCGTCGAACACCGACTCGGTGTTGCGCAGGCGCGAGATCGCGGCCTTCAGCGCGTGCGTGTCGGCAATCTCCACGACGAAGCGGTTCTTGACCATCGGCGGCATCGAGAGGCAGCTCGCCTGGACGATGTTCGCCCCGGACTCCGAAAACGCTCGCGAGAGGTCCTCGAGCAGCCGATGGCGGTCCCACGCGTCGACCTGGATCTCGACGGTGAAGGCTCTCGATCGCTCGTTCTCCCAGCTGACGTCGGTGAAGCGCTCGGCGTTGCGGGCCAGCGCCGCGATGTTCGGGCAGTCGCGCCGGTGGATCGTGATGCCGCGCCCGAGCGAGATGTAGCCGACGATCTCGTCGCCGGGCACCGGCAGGCAGCATTTCGCCAGTCGGACCATCACCTCGTCGACGCCCTCGACGCTGATCCCGTACTGCTCGGAGCTGCGACCCGAATTCCGGCGCGAGGAGCGCGTTCCGAGCGCCTCGACGGTGCGCTCGGCTTTGTTGTCGGCGGCCTCGCCCTGCTTGAGTCGCTGGAGCACCTTGCCGACGACCAGGCGCGGCGAGACCTTCGCGCCGCCGAGTGCGATGTAGAAGTCGTCGGCCTTGCGGAAGCCGACTTCGCGGATCACGTCGGCGAGCAGCGCCGAGCCGACGATCTTCTGCGCCGGCAGCCCGGCTTTGCGCAGGTGCTCCTGGAGCAGCTCGCGCCCGGCGTGCTCGGTGTCCACGCGCGACTCCGCTTTCAGGAAGGCCTTGATCTTGTTGCGCGCCCGCGTCGTCTTGACCAGCGCGAGCCAGTCGCGTGAGGGGCCACGCTCGCGCTTGGAGGTCAGGATCTCGACGATCTCGCCGCTCTTCAGTTCGTAGGAGAGCGGCACGATCCGCCCGTTCACTCGCGCCCCGACGCAGCGGTGCCCGATCTCGGTGTGTACCTCGTAGGCGAAATCGAGCGGCGTGGCCCCCGCCGCGAGCGAGCGGACCTCGCCCTTTGGCGTGAAGACGAATACCTCCTCCTCGAAGAGGTCGCTCTTGAGGCCCTGCATGAACTCGTCGGGGTCCGAGAGTTCCTGCTGCCAGTCGAGCATCGAGCGCAGCCACTTGAGCTTGGCGTCCTCCCCGGCCTCCCAGCTGCCGTCGCCGGCCTGGTGCTTGTAGGCCCAGTGGGCGGCGACGCCGAACTCCGCCATCTCATGCATTTCGCCGGTGCGGATCTGGATCTCCAGCGGCCGCCCCTCGGGACCGATCACCGTCGTGTGCAGTGACTGGTACATGTTGAACTTCGGCATCGCGATGAAGTCCTTGAAGCGGCCGGGCAGGGGCTTCCAGAGCGAGTGGATCACCCCGACGGCGCCGTAGCAGTCGGTCACCGACTCGACCACGACGCGCATCGCGGTCAGGTCGTAGATCTCGTTGAACTCGCGGCCCTTGCGGGTCATCTTCGAGTAGATCGAATAGAAGTGCTTGGCGCGCCCGGCGATCTGCGCGGTGATCCCGACCGCCGCGAGCTCGCCTTTGAGGTACTCGCCCGCATCCGCGACGTAGCGTTCGCGCTCGTCGCGCTGCTGGGCCACGAGCGCCTTGATCTCCTGGTACTTGCGCGGGTGCAGCGTCGCGAAGGCGAGGTCCTCGAGCTCCCACTTGATCGCGTGGATCCCGAGCCGATGGGCAAGCGGCGCGTAGATCTCGAGCGTCTCGCGGGCCTTCTCGATCTGCTTCTGCTTGGACATCGCCTCGATCGTGCGCATGTTGTGCAGGCGGTCGGCGAGCTTGATCAGGATGACCCGAACGTCGGTGGCCATCGCGACCATCATCTTGCGGTAGTTGTTCGCCTGCGCCTCATCGCGCGACTGGAAGGTGATGCCCGTCAGCTTCGTGACGCCGTCGACGATCGCGGCGATCTCCTCACCGAAGCGCGCGCGAACCTCCTCGATCGACGCCGAGGTGTCCTCGACGGTGTCGTGAAGCAGCGCCGCGCACAGCGCCTCGGTGTCGAGCCTCATGCTCGCGCAGATGCGAGCGACCCCCACCGGGTGCACGATGAAGTCCTCGCCGGACTTGCGCAGCTGATCGGCGTGGTGCTCGCACGCGAACACGAA
>Ga0182016_10004113_pt1 | contig 16254 bp, 16 predicted proteins | sample 712S2MmetaG_FD_120491 | JGI IMG/M metagenome (GOLD analysis project Ga0182016, IMG submission 120491) | Permafrost microbial communities from Stordalen Mire, Sweden - 712S2M metaG | ecosystem: Environmental > Terrestrial > Soil > Wetlands > Permafrost | place: Sweden: Stordalen | collected...
GCACCAAATCGCAGTGCATGGCGGTTTCATCCAGCTGCGTCACCCACGCCGCCTTGAACGGCACTTTCTGGAGGTTTTCGGAGAACTGCATGAACGCAGGCGCGCTGTACACCGGATTGGTGCCGTGGATGAGAATCGAGCGGCACTGTCCCGAGGCCATGCTCTGGTTCAATTCCAGCAACGACTTGGTGTCACCCGCCGTGGGCGCCAATTGCGGAAACGGCAACTCCGCCGCGCGCATCACCGTTTTGCCCTGATTCTGCAGAACCACGTTGAGCAGCGCGATGGCCGCGACATTCTGCGATCCGTGCGCATGCCCTTGCGGGTAGCGCCCGGCGAGCACCAGGCTCGGTGCATGTTCCCAGAGCATGGCAGCGACGCGCGGTATGAGATCACCGCGAACGCCGGTGATCCGGCTCACCTCCGCCTGATGGTACGGTTCAATGAGCGCGACCAGAGCGGGCGACAAAGTGCCTGCGGCCTCTTTGCGCTGCAGCAGCTCGCGCGCCAACCCCAAGGCAAACACGCCTTCCGTCCCGGGAGCGATGACGATCCAGCGATCCGCGTTGGCCCCGGTGAGGGTCATTCGGGGCTCGATCTGCACCAGCAAGCCGCGCCGCGCTCCCCTGCGGAACCGCGCATATTGCCGCGCGGCGGCCACGGGCGACTCGCCGGCGCCGAGAAAATCGTCGCCGAACGACACGATCATGCCCGCGCGGTCGATCAGGGTCACCGGGTCAGCCACGCCGAACAACTTGCGGTTGACCGATGCCGCAACACCGGTCGACAGCGCATCGTAAGTGACATGATCGGTGGCGCCTCCGGCCTCGACCAGGGCCCGCAGCAGGATTTGTTGATGGCCGCCGGTCGGTCCCGTCAACAACACGCGCCGGCCCTGCTGTTCGCCCGGCGTGAGCGTCGCGCCCAACAGCTCCATCGCCTGTTCCCAGCTCGCCGGTTTCAATGCCCCGTTTTGCCGGATCATGGGCGAAGTCAGGCGGTCCGGGTTGTAGTGCTGCTGCACCGCCGCCTGTCCCAGGCCGCAAATCTTCCCGCCACTCGACGCCGACAGGGGGTTGCCCTCCAGCTTGAGGATGCGCCCTTCCCTGACGCGACCCATGATTCCGCATCCCGAGCCGCACTGCGTGCAGGTCGATGCGTAGTAGATGCCGACGCCGGGTACCACGAAATTTTCCGGTTGAACATAGGATTCAACCAGCTCAACGCCCGATTCGATGGAAGTGTGGCCGCAGCCGGTGAGCGCCACTGAGGCTCCACCGAGGCCGACAATTTGCATGAAATCCCGGCGGCTCAAACCGCTGCCGCTCATCGAATTTCCTCCGTCTTGGACGCGTCGCGACTTACTTGTGGCATTGCCAGCAATCGTTCGGCCCGTGGCTCGTCACATCGCTTACCGCGTTGATCTTGTGGTCCTTCTCATGACAACTGATGCACCATCCCATCGAAATCGCCTTGACCCGCCGCGCGGTGGTCATGGCTCCCACATCGCCGTGGCAGTAGCCGCAGGCCTCGCGGGTCGGACGTCCCTGATCGAATATGAAGCGCTGAATGTGGCGCTCGTGATTGAAGCGGACGAAATCAGGCAGATCGTGCACCTTCCTCCAGGGGATAGCCTGTTTCTTGTCCCAGTAGTCGAACAGCAATTTGATCCGCGGTTTGTCTTTGACCTCCGGGATGCTGTTGTGACAACCGATGCATTTATCGAGGCGCGGGATCCCGGACACCGCGCTGCGGCGCGCGTAGGTATGGCAGTACAGGCAGTCGATGCCCATCTTCTGCACGTGAATGTAGTGAGGAAACTCGATGGGCTGGGTGACCACCGGCCCGAGGGCATAGTAGCCGTCGCTCGTCTGGCTGCCGATGGGGCCGCCCTGGTGAAAAGCTTCGCCGGCGGCTACCAAGCCGCCGAACGCGAATGGAACGAGCAACGCCACGCATAGCCCAACCCGAGCGCGATGGGTCTTGAGCAGCCTCGACACCCCATTTAAACGCACGCACCTCTCCCCGCCGCGTGTCGCGGCTCGAATTTATAAGCAGTCACGTCAGCTCGCGACTGCCTATTTCACGATTCCCACCCTCGAGGCCCGGGCTTTCAGGCCCGGCGCCTCATGTCATCAGAAGGGTTGGGGATTGGGGTTCAGCACGAATCCGTTGCAGTAACAGTGCGGGCAAATCTCAGTGTCGCCCGGATAAAGCTTGCAGCCGTTGACCGCAGCATCGTTGTGCGGCTTGTCCTTGTTCGGAACAAAATTGATGCACTTGCTGCATTGCTTGTCGCCATTCGGGTGGTCCTGAAACTTCAACGCAGCGCGCACCGCGGCGTTCTGAGTCGCAAAGGCTTCCGTGCTCAATCCCACCAGCGGCGCGACCGCAAGGGCCGTCACGCCCGCCTTGATCACTGTCCGCCGTGAATGTGTTGCTCTGTCATCCATTAACTTAACCCCCTCGAAGAAGCCCATGATTTGAAAGCGCGCGGCTATTGTGCCGCCGTTTTTATTATCAGACCGGGTGCGCGTAGGTGTCAATAAGAGTTGTCACTTACGCGACGCAGTCGCGCCGGGTGGAGACGGCCGATGGATTGCGGAGCGTGGTATGATACGCGGGTGATTTGCGCTTGGCGCGCAACCCAACGCCGAGAGGCACTCCCTCGAATGCAACTGATCGAACGTGCCCGCGCTGCGGCGACAGCCCCTGGAGTTCCTGCGGGGTTCCCCGCCAGCACCACTCCCGCACGCGCGAATTCCACTCGCTATCACGGCAGGCGGCGGCTGGTGCAGGCCATCTCGTTTGCCCTCGCCATCCTCGTGCCCGCATCCGGGCTGTTCCGCATCGACCCGAGCGCCGGCGCCCTGGTGGTGCTCGACCGGCAGATCTGGTTTGCAGATTTTTTTCTGGTGGCCGGGTTGTGGATCATGCTCGCGAGCGCGTTGGTGATGCTGTACTCCGTCGCCGGCACGGTTTTTTGCGGCTGGGTGTGCCCGCAAAATATCCTTGCGGAGTGGGGCAATTTCGTCACCCGCAGGTTTCTGGGACGGCGCGCGAAGGTCGCCATGGACGGCAGCGCCCCCGTGGTTGCGACATCCAAGGACAAGGCGCTCAACTGGTTCTTGTTGGGTGCGGCCCTGCTCGGGGCCTCGCTGCTCGTCGCGGTGGTGCCGCTCTTTTATTTTTATGCGCCCGCCACCGTATGGTCGTTCGTGACCTGGCGTTCGGACCCGAAACTCGCCGCTTCGCTGCATTATATTTATTTCGTTTTCGTGCTGATCATCCTGCTCGACGTCGCCTTGATCCGCCACTTCTGGTGCCGCTTCGCCTGTGTGTACAAGGTGTGGCAGCACAGCTTCCGCACCCGCGAGACGCTGCACGTGAGCTACGATGCCAGCCGCGCGGATAGCTGCAGCAAGTGCAGCTACTGCGTGAGCTCCTGTTTCATCGAGATCGATCCGCGCAAAATTGCCGTCTATGACAGCTGCATCAACTGCGGTGAATGCGTCGATGCGTGCAATCGCTTGCACCAGAAATCGGCGCTGCCGGGCCTGCTGAAGTTTGAGTTCGGCGAGCCGGCGGCGCAAAAAGAATCCCGGGCCCGATTCCGCGACAATGCGACCTCGCTCGCGGCGCGCAGTAAGTGGACGCTCGCGCTGGGCGCGCTCGGTGCCTGCCTGTTCGTCTATGGCATGCGGACCTGGGAACCGCTGCACGTGGTGGTGTATCGCGCCGAAGTGCAGCATCAGCCCGGCAACCGCGACTACCGAATCGCGATTTCGAATAAGTTGTATCACGATCGAAAAGTGCAGGTGCGCGTGACCGGACTGCCGGCCGAGGATTACACGTTGGGTGCAGCGGAGCTCGACCTGCCGGCGGCGGGACATGAATCGGTGATGCTGTCGCTCTCGGACAAGCTGTCGCACGGATTACACGCATTCGCCGTGGAAGTGACGGCCCCGGGCTGGCACGACCGGTTTGCGGTTCAACATCTTGCAGAATGAGGGCGCCACGATGGACGACCAGGAAAAAGCCGCCGATCTCGGCACGGTGGAATCGCGGTGGGGCGCGGTGGACGCGGAACACTTCGGCTACGCCTCCGATGGGGATCGGAAATTAAAGCGCGGGCTGGAAGATTGGGAGCTGGTGGAGAAAATTCCGGAATCCCAAAAACCGGTGCCCTATTGGTTCTTTGCGATCGCCGGAGTGGTGCTGCTGATCGGCATCGGCTTGAGCTTTCCGTTCTGGGGCCTTCGTCCGGGTGATACGCGCCCCTGGCTGGATTGGGGCTTCCTCATCGCCCTCGTCTACATTGCCGTTGCCGCGCCGTTCGTCTGGTTCATGGTCCGCATGTACGGCTCACAAAGAGCCGGGCGCCTGGACTCGGATCCTGAGAAGGACAAGCAGACGAACCCGGCCGATGACGGCTGAGCCGGCGCGCGGCCCGCGGGTCTATCCTCGAATCGCGCTAGCCGCCTTGGCCCTGATCATGTCGGGTTGCGGCGCCGCCACCCAGGACTCGCCCACCGAGTATTTGCGGGATCGGCGCATACATGTCGAATCTCGCAGCTACAGTGCGGTGCCGGGAATGCGCGAGCTGCTCGTATTCGTCAACCGAGGCGCCGAACTCCCGGCGTGGGATTGCCGGATAGATATTCGAACCTCCGATATGGATTCATGGAAACAGGCGATCGAAGACGGTCGTGTGGGCGTGTATCGACGAGCCGCGAAGGTCGACCAGGAACATCCCGTTCTTCAGGTCTGGATCCGTGCCGAAGGGAGCGAAACGGTATTGCGTATTCCGCTTATTCGGAAATCCGCGCCACCGGCAACGGCCGGGACAGCATCGTGAGCGTGATATTGGCGAAGTAGGCCAGGAACCCGCCAGCCATCATGGTCCCTGCAATGGCGACCCAGCGTCCATACCAGTGGTGGACTGCCGCTATCGCGGAAGGATCGGTCAGCAGCAGGTTGCCTTCCCAGATGCCGAATATCATTTGGATGGCGTAAAAGCCGTAGACCCCGACCGTCATCAACCAGAACGAATGCTGGATCAAGCGCAGCGAGTACAGCGGACGGCCGCTTAGGATCGGCAGCAGATAGTAGGTGACGCCCATGATCAAAGTGACCACGCCCCCGACGAGATTCATGTGGGCATGCGCCAGGGGATCGATCATGTGGCCCGGACCCCCGTAGGGGCTGCCGATCGAATCGAGCCACGCCCTGATCGGCGGCATCACCTGCAGCATGCCATGCAGGGTGCCAATGAGCAGCGAGAGTGCGGAAATGAGCAGGAATTTGACCAGGAAAGGATGGTACGCAGCGTCCCCTGGCGTCGCGTGACGCTCCGCCAAGCTGGCGGCGACGGGATTCGCCGAGTTGGCCGGCGAGCCCCACGCCTTACCGCCGGTCAGCACTCCCAACCGGGCAGCGGGTGACTGCATGATCCGCGCGCCGCTCGCTTTATTCCACAACCCGCTTCATGCCGAGGCTGAAGAGCGCCCCGGACACCAAGATGCCGCCAACGAAAAGCACCACGGGGATCAACATATAACCTAGGTTCATCTTCGACTCCTGATCGCGATATCGCCCTCACCGCGCGTCACGCAATGCCAACCACGCGCGCGAGATATATAAGTTTGATGGTAGCACGCGCGCGCTCCGTTTAGTAGCACGCGCGCGCTCCGTTACAACCCGTCCCGCGGCGGCTTGAGGCGCAATATGACCCCGCCCGGCTGCTTGGACATCACTTCGACGCGAGCACCGAGCTGTGCAAAGTTATTGGCCAATGCCCGACTCTCCAGGCTGTCGGCGAGAATGACATAAGAGACGCCGTGCATCATGGCCAGCTGACTGTCCGGGTCCTTGGCGGCGGGAGGCAAGGGCAAAGCGCCGCATTGACAGGCGATCGAGGTGCGTGCCGGCCAGGGACTCGCCACCAAAACTGGTGCTGCGTCGCCGGATGGTGGCGCGGCGCTAGCCGGCGCGGCGCTAGCCGGCGCGGCGCTAGCCGGCGGGGCGCTAGCCGGCGCGGCGGCGGCCGGCGCGGCGGCGGCCGCCGGGGCCGTTGCGGCGGCGGTGCCTTTGAGTTCGTTCACGCCGACCGCGAACTCCCGGATCAAATCATCCTCGGCGGACAGCAGATTCAAACGCCCCACCTCGAACTCGGCTCGGTTGGTGCGCATGAAGGCGGTGCAGATCACCACCAGGAGCACCCACAGCCATCCGCGCTGCAACAGCAGCCCTCGTCCCTTGAGCGGCGTGCACACGCGCAGCAACCAAGGAAACCCCGCGTAGAGCAACAGCGCAAACATGAGCAGCGCCCAGCTCCTGTCGGCGGCCACCACCCCGAACACCACGCCGAGCATCAGGGTAGCGCCGGTCAGGTCCGCCATCAGCCGTCGGCGCTCGTGCAACGCCACGGCCGCCGTCATCGCGATCAGCGCAAAGCCAAACAGCCACGCCGCGACCGACAGCGGCATGTCCGGTCGGCTTCCGCCGAACACGGCGGCGGCGGCGGAAAGCGGGTTCTGTTCGAACGCGATACCGCTCCAGCCGCCGCGAATGACGAGCGTGAGGCCCACGATCAAGGGCACTCCCGTCAGGGCAATTTGACGGTCGCGCCGCTGCTTCGGCTCGGCCAACCAGTAAATAATGAGCGCGACGGGATACGCGAGACCCGCGGGATGCAGGCTGACAGCTGCGCCACACAGGAATAATTGGGCAAAGAACCAGCCGCCCAGGGTGCCGCGTTCGCGGCTCAGACGGCCATTGAGCCAGGCGGCGGTGCCGCAAATCGCCAGCAAGAAAGGCGCTGTTGACAGGGAATTGATGCAATCCACGGTCAGCGGCGCGACCAGCAGCAGGCCGGTCGCGAGCAGCGCGGCTTCCCCCTGATCGTCCCGAGCGCGCCAGGTGTAAAGCAAAGCGCCTGCTGCCGCCATGACCAGCAATGTCAGCAACTTCGCGGCCATCACCTGCCCCGACCACAAAACGGCGAGCGGCAGAAAGAAGATCAATCGGATATCCGGCGCACCGAGTGTGATGGCCGTGCTCGGAACCTGATCTGCCATGGACCACGCCAGCAGCAACGCCTTCGAGCCCTCCTCCGTCAGGCCGTAGGGGCCGGCGTGCAACGCGAAACCCACCAACACGGCCCAGGGCAGCAGCAGCCAGCCGGCCGACGATCTTAAGTGCAACGCGCGCAATGTTGCAGAGAAGCTTTAGAGGACGCTCTGGATGGCGCTCTCGAGTTCGTTATAGAGCATCGAGCCCGCCTGTTCGTACCGAACCACACCGCGCCTGTCGATGACGAACGTCCACGGATCGCCGGGCACTTGGTACGCCTTGTACGCTTCCGGATCGACGTACTGATCCAAATGAATGAAAATCATTCTTGTCTGGTATTCCTGCATCAGCGACTTGATCATCTGCAGCTGCCGATCGCACGGCGTGCAATGCGCCGGCGTCGCGAACTCCAGGAACACGGGCTTGCCGGTGGCGAGCGCCTGATCCACCGAATATTCGTACATCCGTTCATCGGGCTGCCGGTACGTGGTGATGCGCGAGACATCGCCACCTACGTCCGCCAGCGTTTTGGTGTGCACTCGCGGGGCCACCTCGCCCGTCCTCAAACTCATGGACAAGTTCAGGGACTGTTGGCTGCCGCCGCAGGCACCCAACATCAACAGGGGAAATCCCATGAGGAATGCCCGAGCCGCCGGCCCTGGCATGGCTAGTTACCTTGGCCGGTTTTGTAGATGTTGTATCCCCAGATGATGTTCGCCAACAAGACGAGCGTGCCAAATGAGCCGACCGCCGCCATCAGGTGTGACACGGTGCGCTCGACCTGCTCACCGGGATCGTATCCCCCGATAACGCCCGCCAAGGTGAACAGGCCGACCATGCCGATCAGCCCTACGTTGTGCATCCAGAAATGCACCTTGACCAAACGCAGGCTGTAGATCGGACGATTGACCAGACGCGGTACGAAATAATAGATCGCGCCGAAAATCGCCATTTCCACCCATCCCAGGAGATTGATGTGCCCGTGGGCGAGCAGAATCAGCTTTCCGTGAGGCGCGGTATCGACGAACATGCGCAGCACCGGAACGCCGCCCATCACGGCACCCCAGGAAAAGCCGATGATGGCGTAGACGATGCAGGCGTAGACGAACAGCAGCGTCATGCGAGTGTATTCGCTGTCGCTGATCGCGGCCGCCGGGGCTGCGGTCGCAGGCATTCCAATGACTGTGGCGGACATATTAATGATCCTCTTGAGGGGCGGAGGGCTTCTCGTCCCGCACATCGTGGTACTGGGACTTCCAGGTCGACGGCGCCCAAATTTTCACCATTTCATCGATGAACCCGGAGTGCGCTTCGGCCGGCAGGCGGGCATCGGGCGACCCCTCCTTGGCCTTCAACTCGGATAGAAAAATTGCCAGGGAATGCAAATCGCTTTCCGGTAAATCGGCGACATAGGCCGCTGGCTTGCCGGGCCCGTGCTCCATGGTTTGCGCCCCATAGACGCTCTCCGGATGATGCAGAAAGGCAACCAAATAATCCATGCTGCGCAGCGAACCGACACCGTCCAGACTGACCCCGTTATTGGTGCCGTTGCGCACCGCCCGATGACAGTTGGTGCATCCCAACTCGCGAAAACGCTCCGACCCGACGCGCCCTTGCGGGGTGAAATCGAACGTCGCCGCGGAGGCATACATCTTCTTGCCCGAGTGTGCGCGATAAATCTCCATTCCGATGAAGCTGATGACCGCAAACACCACGAAAAGTGCCGCAATTCCAAATAGGATTTTCTCGCCCAACCGCAAGCTGCCGCTTTTCATCGTGTTTCCGCCGACCCTCCACGCTACCCATCATGCGCTATCGTCCAATCGCTGGCTAAGAAGCAGACCTCGTGAAGAGCGCGGCGTTCCCCAAGGCCCGGGCTCACTGAGTGGTGATGGGAACGCTGCCGTCCCCCATCGTGGTGGGCGCGGCCGTCGCCAAGAAGGTGGCGATATTATCGATGTCGCTATCGGTCAGGTTCTTGGCCATCTTGCGCATCATCGCGTAAGGATCGTTGGCGCGGCTCTCGTCGCGCCAGTTCTTCAGCTGGTTGGTCAGATAGACATATTTCTGCTGGCCGATTCTCGGAAACAACGGTGCCGCTCCGCGCCCATTGTAGCCATGGCAGGACGAGCAGGCCGAGACTTTGCCCAGGACCCCATATTTTACGATGGACTCGCCCAGGTAGCGCTCGCCGATGGAGGTACCGGCCTCCTTCAGGGCATTCAGATCCGAGAAATCCGGCGGCCCGTCCAGGGTGCTGACATAGGCCGCGACATCGCGCCGATCCTGCTCGGTGAGGCCTCCCGCATAGACCACCATGACCGCACCAGCGCCGCTGGGCACGCGCCTTCCGTTCGCGAGGTCGGACAGCTGCTTGACCACATAGGGATACCCGATATTCGCGAGCCGCGGCGCTCCCATCGCGTCCAAGCCCCAGCCGGTGGCGCCGTGACAGGTCTGGCAGGCGGTGACCGAATCGCCTTTGCCGTTCTCGAATATCGCCTTGCCACGCGCGATCGAAGCCGGGGACAATTCGTCCGGCTCCACACCAACTCCCGCCTCGCTGGCGCGAGCCGCGTGGGACCAGAAAACCACCATGCCGGCCAGCAACGCAGCAACCGCCACTTTGTTCATCAATGCAGGTATGACCTTCATCGTAATCTCCCTATCCTCGCCACGCACTCCACCCCTTGCCTATCGGAAGCGGTCGGAAGCTTACTACGGTTGTACCCTTGGTATCCAGAAGCGCCACCTGCGGCTTTCCCGTAGCACGACATGCTTTTCCGCAGCACTACGGGCTTTCCTGTAGCACTACAGGCTTTCCTGTAGCACGGCATTCGGTATGCTAGTCTTTACCACACACGGGACTCGGGGCGATGGAGCGACTCGTGATGTCCCGAAGGACATCGCATGATAGAAACGATCGGGTTCATATTGTTTATCCTGGCGGTGATTTTCGTCGCCATGGGGCCAAAGTCGCCCGACAAAAAGGAGAACGATTCCGATTCCGATCCCGAGAAGAAGTAGGCGGTCGATGCCGGCGACAGCACGGCTGCCGTCGGCTCGGCACTTCGGCTTGGCGCCACAAAGCGCCCCGGTTACCGGCCGTACGGTCCAACCGCTGTATCATCGCTGGCAACCCCGGGGTACACTCGAAGGCGGGGAAAATTGACGCATGACAATAATCAGAGGTTTGCCATGACAGCCATGCCAGCTACCGGCGAAGTTCGAAATCTGAATGTCAACGTAATGCGCGTATCGGTCGGCCGGCCCTTCGCGTGGTTGTCCCGGGGATGGACGGACATGCGCCGGAACTGGGGTGCGAGCCTCGGCTACGGCGGATTGATCGTTGGCCTCGGCTGGACGGTGCTCATTTTCTGCGGCACTCACCCATATTATGTCGCGGCGGCCTTTTCCGGATTTCTGCTGGGGGCTCCGATCATTTCGGCCGGATTCGCAGAAATGTCCCGTCGCTATGGAATCGGTGAACGCGCGACATTCGACGACTCTCTGGCTGCCTTTTCCCGCAGATCCGGTTCGCTGTTTGCATTCGGCGCGATACTCGCGGTGTGCGCCGCCGTCTGGTTCGCGGTTTCCGCGGTCATGCTGGACACCGTATTTCACGTAGCTGCGCCGAGCATGCGGGAAACCTTGTATCGCGGGTTCCTCGACCAGCTGAACCGGGATCAGGTGGAGGCGTATTTTGCCGTTGGCGGCGCGCTCGCCGCCCTGGTGTTCGTTCTCTCCGTCGTGTCCGTTCCGCTGATCATCGACAAGGGCGCCACCCCCGGGCAGGCGATGGGCGCCAGCGTGCATGCAGCGTTCAGCAATATCCCGGCCATGATCGTCTGGAGTGCGCTGATCCTGGCACTGACCGTCATCGGCTATGCACCGCTGCTGTTCGGTTTGGTGATCATCGGACCGCTGCTTGGACATGCGACGTGGCACGCTTATAAGGACATGATCCGCTAGCGTCTAAGCGAATCCCACGATGACGACGATGAGGATTCCCAGCGGACACACGTAGCGTAGCGCGAACCGCAGCAGCCGCCGCGACATGGCGGACAGACCGCTGAACTCCGCCTCCGGGATCAAGCGATCCATTCTCCAGCCGACGAAAATACTGACCAGGAACGCGGACACCGGCATCAGCAGGTTCGCGCTCAAGAAATCCAGCAGCCCGAACAAATTCAATGTCGCGAGCCGCGGGATCGCGGCGAGCGGATGCCATTGCGCCCATCGCCCGAACGACAGCACGGAGACCTGCCCGAGCAGCCAGCAGATCCCCGTGCAGAGGGATACCGCCGCCGGCCGACGCATACCGGCGCGCTCGACCAGCCAGGCGGTCCAGGGTTCCAGCAAGCCGACCGACGGGGTGAAGGCGGCGAGAATGAGCAGCGCGAAAAACAGAGTGCCGATGACACGCCCGCCCGGCATTTCGGCAAACGCCACCGGCAGGACCTCGAACACGAGCTGCGGTCCCCCGGCGGGATCGAGACCGTAGTGGAACACCAGCGGAAAGATGGCCACGGTCGCGAGCAGCGATACCGCAAATATCGACCCGATGACCGCAAGCACCGCGCGCCGGAGCGACTCGCCGGCCGGCATGTAAGCGCCATAGGCGATCATGATGCCGGCGCTGACGCCGAGAGCGAAGAGTGCCTGGCCGACGGCCCCGAGCACGACCGCCGGCGACAGCCGGCTCAGGTCGGGGGCGAAGGCAAACTTCAGCCCCCGCGCCACATCGCCGGTCGCAAGGGAATACGCCACGAGCACCAGGAGAATGGCAAGCAGCGCGGGCGCACGCCAGCGATTGGCCCATTCGACGCCCCGGTTCACACCCCGCGCGGAGATGAGCGCGACCAGTGCGAAGAAGCCGAGCTGCCAGAGCGAGACCGCGCGCGAGTCGGCGATGAAGGCATTGAATTTGGCGGCGGCGGCCACCGCTCCGCCATGGGCATAGTTGCCCGTCAAAAAATACCAGGTGTACGCCAGCACCCAGCCGGCGATCATCGTGTAGTAAGAGCCTATCAGGAAGCCGGCGACCGAGCCGGTCCAGCCGACGACATTCCACCGTCGGCCGAAGCCGAAGCGCGCGGCGATCTCGCCCGCCGCCTGCAGCGGATTGCGCCGCGACCAGCGGCCGATGACGATTTCGGCGACGAGGACCGGGGCGCCGAACACCAGGCAGGCGATCACGAAGACCAGGATGAAGGCGAATCCGCCCCCGGCACCCGCCAGATAGGGAAAGCGCCAGATGCTGCCGAGGCCGACCGCGGCGCCGACTGCGCTCAGCGAGAACGCCAGATCCGTCGACCAGCGCTGTCCGCTCACGTCGCCAGGTCGCCGCAGCCCGCGCCGATCATGGAAGGATCGCCATTGCGCGCGCCGGGAAGCCCATGCCTTTCTCCGGCGCGGGCGAAATGTTGTTCATCTTGCTCTCCCATCGCCCGGTGGCAGCCGCTTCCGTTGGCGGTCAGGCTGTGCGGGAAGTGTACTATGAAGCAGCCAGTCTCGTCGGTCGCATCACCCGGGCAGTTATCGCTCGCACGGTCCGCGAAGCAACAGCCGTCGAGGATTGCAAGCCTAGCGTCGAGCTTGGAGGCTCGATGACTGGGGAAGCCAGACCTGCCGCCGGATCAGCGGCGAATGCGGTCGACCGGGTTGAGCGATCGCGACGTAAAAATACGAACGCTGCGATCGCATTGGCCGCGGCAATATTCGAACGTACAAGCGCGTCGCGCGATAGCCGGAGGGAAAGGTTTGGATCGCCACGGCCTCAGGCACGTAGTCCACGCCGGGTTTCGCGGTCGCGGGTTCGGTCCACCATGTGAACGAGCCATTTTTTTGCAGCAGGTTGCGATGTAGTCGAATCTCGGCGAAGTGATCGTCCGATTTCACTGGAGTCGGCTCAACCGATATCGTCAGAGGCATCGACTTCAGCGCCGCCTTGGTCCGGGACTCACCGTACCTAACGGGCTTGCTCGTAGCATCGGTCGCAGGCGCCGCGACGGCATCGCTCCGTGGTTCCCCGTCGGGCGTTGCGGCGGCGAGGTTCCGATTCGCCGCCAGCGGAAGCGTTGCAGGCGCGTCGATCGCCTTGACCGCAAAAGCCGACCGGAAGTGTGCCAGCACCACCGCGGTGGTCAACGTCATGACCAGAAACAGAGCCGCTGCTTGCCACGGTATCTTGGGCCGCACATCATCCGGCTGCGTGAGTTCTTGCAAGGGCGTCGCCGAATCCTCCCGGACGCCGCCTTTGATCAATCGTTGCATCCATAAACGCACACCGATCGAACGCCCGCCACGATGCCAGGACAGCCCTTTCTGCAGAGCTCTCCACTGCCGGCCGGTCAGCCCGTCAGGGCGCGCCAATGGCACACGGTAATCCCGGGCCAGCGTGGCAGGCCGCGATCCGAAGGGATGAGTTCCAGCCAACAGCTCGTAACCGATGCAGGCGAGCGCATAGAGATCGTCGCGCGGATCCGCGCGACGACCCTCCAGCTGCTCGCAGCTCGCATAGGCAGGGGCGTCGGTGGCGGCGAACCCGGCATGATCGGATCGCGATTGCGCCGCCATGAACCTGTGCGCAGCACCGAAGTTGAGGATGCGGAGCTCACCGTCGGAGGTTATGAAAATACTCCGCGGGCTGAGACCGCCATGAACAATTCCGCGAGCGTGGGCATGTGCGATCCCCGCCCCGAGCTCGCCGATCAGCTCCCAAGCCAGCGATCGTCGCATCGGCCTCGGACGCAGACGTTCCAACACGCTGCTGAGCGGCTCGCCGTCGAGCAGCTCCATGGTGAAAAAAATCACGTCTCCGTCGCGGTCCATCTCGTAAACGTTGACTATATTCCGGTGGGATAGAACTTGCGCGCCGTGGAACTCGCGACACACGTTCGCAACAGTCTCCGCCGAACAATCTCCGCGAGCGTGCAGAATGTTCACGGCCACATATTGAGAAGCCTCGGGCAGCGTCGCTCGAAAGCGATCGAGTGCCTTGAACACAGCCCCCGTGCCGCCGGTGCCGAGCCGGGCCTGCAAGACGTATCGATCGCGCAGAACTTGGCCGACGGCCAAGGGCGCCAACGAGCCGCAGTCCTGCGTGTCCCGATCAGGCATCGCCGGGTCCCGACCGATCGGACGTTCATTCGTGGCATCAGACATAGGTGGCACCCGGCAAGCGCGGCCGCCAATTCGAAACCAAATGGGTCGGACCGCAGAATCGAGAGTAGATTGTCGCGATTGGGCCGCGTTGTATGTAAGAAAACACCCCTTTCGACCGCGGGTGCCGGCCCGAGCTTGAATTCGAGCGCGCGTCCGATGCACTATGCGCTGGGAAAATCACTCCCTGGGCTTGCGTATTGACCGATCCATCCGGTACAGCCATTGATGAGCGGCTCGATGTTGCGGCATTGAACCGCTGGATGAGCGTCCATGTGCCGCAATACAGGGGGCCGGCAGCGATCGCAAAGTTCGCCGCGGGCCAATCGAATCCGACCTATCGGATCGAGGCGGCATCAGGAACCTACGTCATGCGCCGGAAGCCTTTCGGCGCGCTGTTGCCGTCGGCTCACGCAGTCGACCGTGAATACCGGCTGCTGCAGGCACTGCATCCGACCGGCATTCCGGTCCCGGAGCCTTTCGCGCTCTGCACCGACTCGAGAGTCCTCGGCGCCGACTTCTATGTCATGGAAATGATTGCCGGACGGAGCTTTTGGGATGGCGCGTTGCCCGAATCGACTGCCGTGCAGCGCCGCTCCATCTACCAGGCGATCATCGATGTGTTGGCGCGGCTGCATTCCATCGATCCGGCGGCAGTCGGACTGGGCGACTATGGCCGCCCGGGCAACTATTTCGAGCGCCAGGTGCGCCGCTGGACTCAGCAGTACCGCGCTTCGGAAACCGAACACATCGAGGATGCCGAGAAATTGATGGCTTGGCTTGCGCTCACCTTGCCGGTACAGGACCGCATATCCATCGTTCACGGCGATTATCGCATCGACAACCTGATTTTTGCGGCTGATCGACCGGACGTGCTCGCCGTACTCGATTGGGAGCTGTCCACCCTGGGTGACCCGCTGGCCGATCTATCCTATCTGTTGATGAATTGGGAGATGCCCCATGACGGCACCGCCGGGATTGCGGGCCTTGACCTCGAAACGCTGGGCATTCCAACGCTCGGGGAGGCAGTGAACCGCTATGCCGCCGCGACCGCCAGGCGCGTCGTTCCCGATCTGAGCTGGTACTTCGCCTACAATTTATTCCGGCTGATGGCGATCGTTCAAGGCATACGCAAGCGCGTGGTTGACGGCAACGCGTCCAACGCGCAGGCCGCGATCATGGCGGAGCGCGTCCGTCCGCTCGCCGCCCAGGCCTGGGCTTGCGCGGTTAGAGCAGGTGCGCCAGCCGCGAGGATTTGAGCTACGGCAAGGAATTCCGGGTTTTCGGCATGCGTTCGCGCGCCACCGCCCGCGCTGCAGCGATGATGCGCGAGTCCTTGAGCAGCTTTTCGGGATAGTACGCGGTGTTCCCCGCATGCATGGCACCCACATTGGTGAGCAATGCAATCACCACATCCTCGCCCGGAATCCAACCCACCGCCCCGCCAAATCCCAACACGTTGCCGGTGTATCCAATGAGCTGCTCGCGTGCGTACCGGTCGAGCGCGAGGCCTTGGCCCATATCCTCATCGGGGTCGTCCGTCGCTCTGAACGCCACCATGCGCTGAAGCGCCGCCGCACTCACGACCTGACCGTCGCGCAGATCGCGCACGAACAGCGCGAGATCGCGAGCTGTCGCAAGAACTGCGCCCGCAGTCCACTCGGTGGAAAGATTCGAACGCGACACGTCGATGAGCGGACCGCCGATGCGGCGAAACGACGAATGCAGGCCCGCATCGCGAACGAAATCGGCCGTACCAAAATGGTAGCGGGATGGCACCCGCGCCGGATCGACCGGTTCGAACCCCTCGAAGCGAATATCCGTCAACCCGCGCGGCGCGAGCAGCCGCTCGTGAATTTCCCGCACCGCATCGTGACCGGTCACTTTCTCGATGATCAGGCCCAGCAGCGTGTAGTTGGAATTGGAATACCCGTAGCCCAACCCGGGTTCGTTGGTCGCCCGGTCCCGTCCGCTCCTGAGATAGTCGAGCGCCTCGGTCTTGCCCCAGATGTGCGA
>Ga0182016_10004115_pt1 | contig 16250 bp, 10 predicted proteins | sample 712S2MmetaG_FD_120491 | JGI IMG/M metagenome (GOLD analysis project Ga0182016, IMG submission 120491) | Permafrost microbial communities from Stordalen Mire, Sweden - 712S2M metaG | ecosystem: Environmental > Terrestrial > Soil > Wetlands > Permafrost | place: Sweden: Stordalen | collected...
CTGGCGAGATCCAAGATAGTGATAAAATATTATTAGCGTTCTTGTATGGATTCAAATATAATATAGCTAAACATATAACAGATGATATATATCTTCCCATATATTCAATGGGCACAATAGATACAAATTCTGTTGTCACGCTCGGTAAAATAGGATATTTTAATATGACAACAGCAAAAGAATCTGATATAAAAAATTACATAATATATATGAACGAAAATGTAGAAAATAGTACGATATCATCTATTTCTCCGATAAATCCAATACTTATAAAACAAATAGGTTATGTGTATACTTTAGATTATATGTACAATCAATATAATAATACTAACAACGAAACAGAAATAAATACACAAATAAATACACAAATAAATGCGAACGAAATATCGAAAAATGATTCAGATATTAATAATTATATTAAAATACGTGTTAATAGATCATATAAAAATACAGTTGATGATATATGGCGCGATATTGTATCATATCACGATTTTAGCATATGGAATCATTTGGTCGATGTGTACAGCGATAAAAAATATATATATGCAAGAAAAGAACATGATATAAATTACACAACGATGATAAATTTCGATGATGCTTTATTTCTTGAAGAAAAGAGGATGGAATAATAAATAATAAAAATTGATAAATAATTAATTAATTAAATTTATTAATCAAATATTGTAAAATATATTTATAATATGAATGTAATTCAAGTTATAAATTTAAAATCAAAATGTTGTAAACAGAAAGACAAATTTTGGAATGATTATGATCAATCGTCGACTGATCATAGTACTCAGATCTCTACTGTAGATTTTGATGGAATTAATCAAAAATTATTAACCCCGACAGTGCACAGAATATGTAACGGTTTATTAGTAGAACACGACAATATATATTATGTAATAACATGTTATCATTTCATAAAAGATCACAATGAATTATATGCTTCTATTGTTACATTGAACGGAATAGAATCAGTTTCATTGAGGGAAGTCGGATCTATAAAACAGTATGATTTTAGTATCCTAACTTTTCAAATGGATGCACTACGAAATAAACCAAAAAAAAATAATAAAAAAATTAATATTTCATTGAGTGATATACAAAAATCAATAAATAATCCAGAAAGAAATAAAATATATCTTGAATATGTAAACAATGTTGATTTAGAAAATGATAAAATATTTGCTATATGTACAAATGTTATAAATACTAATTTTGGATCAAATTTGTATCCAAATATACCAGCGATTAGTATCAAACTAGCTTTTATTAAAACGAATATTCCTATTAGTGATACAGATTGTGAAGGTTTAAGTGGATGTATACTTAGCAATAAAGACAATATATACGGTATGGTATCACATTACGATTATAAAACAAATAATTTGATCGTTATATCATCTTATTGTATTGAAATTTTTTTCAACTTAATAATAAAAGATAAACCGTTGAAAGGTTTATATGTGAAGACGACATTATGCGAATTTGATAAAAATAAAATGGGGAAATTTATAACATCAAATTATGGAATAAGTTATGAAACAAAAGAAGGTAAAAAAATTAAACTAAATAAAAACGATATAATTTATAAACTTGACAACAATAAATTTGATAACAACGGAAAAATTATTATTGAAAAATTAGGAATTTATGTAAATATTGATACATATATAATGTTAAATAATAATGACTATATTAAAATTGAGTATTATAAAAAAAAAGGATCAGAATATGTGAATGTTATAGAAATAATCGAAAAAGTTAATCTTGATATGTATCTACTATTTGATTTCGAACAAAAGAAAGAATTTATTAATTATAATGGATTAATAATAACAGAACTAAGCGAAAATTTATATTCTTATTATGAAAAAATAAATGTGCATTTTATCGGAATGATAAAATCATTATATGAAAATTGTATTGATGTTGATTATTATAAACCTGTTGTAATAATTGATGTAAATTATAATGGTTTGAGTGACGATACGATTCATATGTACTCTAAAATCGGATTGCCATTTATTAAAACAATAACTTCCGATAACATGGATACTACTGTTGATCCGGATCAAAATAATCAAGATCATTATTTATCAATAATTACACACTTCAATAACGATAAAATAATTGATCTCACACATTTGAAAAAATTAATTAGAAATGATGTAACAAATGCAAGTGTATTCAAAATATCCGTCGAGATAAATAAATCGTATGAATTATTGTTGAATAAAAATAATGTGACTAATAATCGAAACACATCAGATGATATAACAGCAATGTTTAAAAATACATTGTCTGTTTTTTAATTTATAATTCACTGAAATAATTATTATCAATATTTTATATTTTTTAATAAAATTAAATTATATAACTTATATATAACCGATGAGCATAAATATAAACCCAGTAGTTTGGGGCCCATCAGCATGGAAATTCATGCACTATATAACATTAAGTTATCCAGATAATCCCTCGGGAGATGACAAAATAAATATCCGCAATTTTTTCACCTCAATTCAACATCTATTACCGTGTGAGAAATGTAGATATCACTTTAGCAATTATATAAAACAATATCCGTTAGATGATAATGTCATGAGATCACGTCATAATTTATCGAATTGGTTACTTGTAATACATAATAATGTAAATAAAAGTTTGAATAAACCAATAATGACATACAATGAAATGATTAAATTGTATCTACCAGAAAATATAAAAGAAAAATTTACGACCGAATCAAATAATTCGATTATAGAAAATATACAGACCGCAATAATAAATATTGATACAACACTTTTTATAACAATATTCATAGTAATATTAATATTAATTCTTATGCTTGTAATTCGCATTAAAAATATGTGAAATTTGATAGATTAATTAGGTAACTAACATACCAACTTCGCGTCCTAATTCTTTCAAAATGATATCAATTTGTGATTCTGTAAATTGATCATTAAGCCAATCATTTATATCTAGACCAGCAGCTGACAATATAATGTCACGAATATCAATAATGTTTTTAGCATAATTTCGAATTAAATTTTTAAAACTAACATTTTGTGATTTTATCGATGAAATCATTTGTTTTATCAAATCATTTCTATTAACTGTTCTATAAGTAAGACGCATATCGACATACCACACAGCCCACAACGCACAAAATCCACCAGGATCTCCTATTTTTTTCTTTCTTCGTTCGCTAACATCGAGAAGTTGAAAACCTATTTTAGGTAAATAATTTTTTGGACGAATATATTTGATATTTTCGTTTAGTTCTTTAAATCGTATTTCGAGTATATCATCGAGTAACGACGGATTATAATTTAATCCTGTTGGTGCACTGGATCCATGAGGTTCAAAACGTTCGACTTCATTTGTTGTTTTGTCATAAATAATATAATTTGCATGACTTCCTTCTCTCATTTCTATACCGAGAGGTATAATAATATATCTATTATTTTTTCTTTTCACACATTTTCTAAAGTTATCATAAAAATCATCCATGAGATACAATTTATGATAAACCCACACTATTTCAAAATTCAGGAACTCGCAGTGTGTGTTCATAATTATACCAATCGATTTATAAAATTTACATAATTCCTTATTTTCAGAAAAATTTCTAGAAAATGTACTACACGCATCAGGATATTTTTTTAATAAATAAATAAGACCTATTAATATGTCAAGTGTACTACCAGTAAATGTACACACATTTAAATTAGTTCCTTCTGAAATATTTATGCATATATTACCCTGTTTAACAGGAAAAGATTTACTACAATATTTAACATTTTTTTCGTTATACATATCAAATAATTTTGATTTGATAATCGTATGACATACATCAGAATTTTCATCAAAATTTTTATTTAATTGTTTCTTTACATCTAGTTTAATTAATAAATCTTTCGACGAATTATCAAGCGGGAGTTCTTTTTTACACATATTTTCCCATTCATTTGTCCATACAACATCTTTATTTCTTAATCTATACAAATAACTGTCACTAACCATATTCATGAATAATTCTAATTCACTCTTTTTAATATAGTCAACTGGTCGCTCATTTATTTTATTCGCTACAAAGATATCTAATTTTTTTTTCTTTAGAATATCAATATAATTTTGCCACAGATTTTTATAACATAATATATGTAAACATGTTTCTCCATCACTATCTTGTATATTTACATTACTATCACCAATAAGGATATTAAAGTATTCATCAAAATTAGGTAATTCTGATATTAATACAAGATGTAATGGTATATGTCCATCAAAATTCCATAAGTTTAAATTTATTTTTTTGGACTCATTATTACCACTAGACATTATCATAATTAGACATTCCAAATTATTTTCACTCACGCAATAATGAATAGCTGTATTTCCAACCATGTCTTGAATATTTGGATCAGCGTCGTGAGATAATAATAAGCCAACTAAATCTCTGTTGTTCAAATTAACACAATAATGTAAGGCAGTAAATTCGTGATCATGATCCTGAATATTTACATTTATGTTATTGTCAAGTAATAATTTAACTATATCGATAAGTTGTAAATTACAAGCCATATGTAAAGCAGTTTCACCCGAATTACAACGAGCATTGATTTCTACATTATGTGTTATTATGATATTGCATATTTTATATGTTCGTGTATACACAGCCAAATGTAATGCATTATAACCCTTTCTATCAATAACATTTGGATTTGTACCGTACTCTAATAATTTTTCCAATGCAGTATAATTATTATAAATAATTGCATAATGAAGAGGTACATTATAATTTTTGTCCCTAATATCTATGATAGATATACCGATATGATTTGAGTTGTATTTCAATAAGACATCAATAATTTCTAAATAATCATATTTTATTGCTATATATAAAATGGACCTTTCTTCACTATCCGCAATATCAATGCGTGCACCCCCATCGATTAATAAAGTGACAATATCAATCCTATTATATAAAACAGCATATGTAAGAAGATAATTATTATATTCATCACGAATATTCAAATCATAAAGTGATCCATCACCTATTTTCTTGTGTAATTGTTCCCATTGATGATTTTTGAGAAGTGTAAATAGTATTTGATTATCTTGTAAATTACTCATTTCAACCATATTATTTGTACTATCTAAAAGTACTTCATTTGAGTACATTATTTGTTATTCAATTATAATTAATAAATATAAAATATTAAAAATTGAAATAACATAATTATTCTACATTAAAATAAAAAATACATTACACAAGAAAATTTACTAAATATATTTTATGTGTTAAAATGTAATCCACTGGATGATAAATATAGTATTGAACTAAAATTTTACTATTTGAATATTATCAAAATATTCAAATTAAACTTAATAAAGATAATCAAAAAGATAAAAATAATTAAGACAATGTCATGCCAGTATCCTGTTTATCAACAACATGAGTATTTTTAGAATTTTTCTTTCTTTTAACAAATATTTTTTCAGTTAATTTATCTGTATCTGCAGTAATTGTGGTTATAGCAGTAACTGTGTTGTTGATTATAGTTGTAGTCATACTTGTGTTAGAATTTGTGCCATCTGTATGATAATCTGAATCTTGTAAAACTGTATCACCTGTAGAAGAATAATATGATGATTGTGTGTCTCCATTTATTTGTTTATCATAATTTTTTCGTTTAATTAAATTTTTTTCTCTATTACTGTATTTAAGTTTAGGATTAGATGAAAAGTGTTCTTCTTCTGATGAATATTTTTTCGATTCAGATAAAGTGTCTTTTCTCGTTTCAGAGTGCGTATTTTGTGTTGAATATGCATCACTTGATTCTGATAAGAATTGTCCCATTGTTACCTTTTTTATGTATTTTTCTATTGCAAAATAAGTTTCTGTTCTTAGATTTTGAAAATACATAAAATGACCTGAGGGATTTGTTGTTATATTTATTTCAGGATTATGTCTAGTAATAATATCCTGAATATCGCAGAAATGTTTTTCCTTTTTAAGTTTCTGAATTCTTCTGGCCAATTTTTCTTTTTGTTCAAAAGAATAAGTTAATTCGGATGATTTATCCATAATAATTACTTTTACAGAAATGTAATATTATACAATTATTACAGATAAGATTTATCCGATTGTTGACTCACTTTAGAAAAAACTTCATGAAAAATTGAAATCATATTTGTTTCTTATAAATATTATCCATATGATGATTAAAACAAATAAATCACTCAGATGGAAACAGCAAATCCAAAAGATCTACCCGCAAAAAAAATTAATTTTTCTGAATGGTATCGTTATGTTGTATTTGAACTAAATTTGTTGAAATATTATGATGTTAGTGGATGTTATGTGATGATGCCAACAGCAACTAAATTTTGGGAAATTATACAAAGTCATCTCGACAAGGAATTTAAAAAACATGATGTTGAAAATGTATATTTCCCTCTTTTAATATCAGAATATAATTTATCACGCGAAGAATCCCATATTGATGGATTCAAGGCTGAAGTCGCTTGGGTTACACATGAAAAAACAGAAGATGAATTAAAATTAAATAATCAAAATTATCAAAATAATCAAAATAATCAAAATAATAGATTAGCTATCAGACCAACAAGTGAATGTGCTTTTTATCCGACTTTTCAGACAATAATTAAAAGTCATGCAGATCTTCCATTGAAATATAACCAATGGTGTAATGTTGTAAGATGGGAATTTTCTACTCCAACCCCATTCGTTAGATCGAGAGAATTTTTATGGAATGAAGGTCATTGTGCTTTTAGTTCAGAAAATGAAGCACATAATAATGCAATCGATATGATCAACGTATATAAACATTTTTATCAAAAAGTATTACGTGTACCTGTTATTTGTGGAAAGAAAACAACAGGTGAAAAATTTGCTGGTGCTGATGAAACATTTACTATCGAAACATTTATTCCTGATGCAGGAAAAGGAATTCAATGTGCTACATCGCACAATTTAGGACAAAATTTTTCTAAAATGTTCGATATCAAATTCCAACAAAATGATCAAAACGGTGGAACAGAATTTGTTCATCAAACATCATGGGGTTGTACAACACGTAGTATTGGAACAATGATAATGACTCACGGAGATGATAAAGGATTAGTTTTACCATCAGAAATTGCTACTTATCATATTGTTATAGTTCCAATTTATTCAAAAGATACTGAAATTATTATTAATGAATATTGTCAAAATGTAACCAATTTATTAAAATCATTTGGTCTACGGGTTCAATATGATAATACGAGTAGACGTCCTGGATGGAAATATAATTATTGGGAAGAACGTGGAATACCCTTACGTTTTGAAATAGGGAAAAAAGAAGCAGGAGAATTAGCTGTCATGATTTGCAGGCGAGATACAAAAGAAAAAATAAAAATACCACTAAATACAATAGACGAAATATATATGAAAAATCTTTTATCAGACTATGATAAAAAATTATACGAGAAGGCAATTTATCTAATCAAAAATTCAACAATTAAAATAAATTCAATCAAAGATATCGGTAACAATATTGAAAATATTGATGTAACAAAATTATATTACGGTAATTTGTGTGAAAATATCGACTGCGAAAAAATTATTAAACAAATGAAAATTAAACCACAATGTAGACCTGATAATGAATCTACCGACTTGTTTGGATTTGTTGATACAAATAAAAAATGTTGTGTTTGTCAATGTGATACAGACTTGGTTTGTGTAATTTCAAGAGGATTTTAATTTATATAAATAAACATCAAAAAAATTGATACAATAACTAATATAAACATTTAGTCATTACAAAAATATATTAAAGTGTATTTATTCTACGTGCCCAATAAATGAGCGATAGCAAGTTGGATGATCAAATAATTGTATGGCAAAATGAACAAGATAAACTAAAACAACAAATTAGTTTCAATGATTCCTTCCAATTAGAAGATATTAAATACATCGGAGGTGTTGACATAAGTTTTGAAAAAAAAGATCCCAATAATGCGTGTGTGTTTATTGTTGTTATTGAAATGCCAAAAAATGAAAATGATGATACGAAGATTGTCTACGAGGATCATAAAATAATAAGATTAACTGTTCCATATATAAGTGGATTTTTGGCTTTCAGGGAAGTCGAACATTATAAGGATTTAATTGACATAATGAAACAAAAGGTTCCCCATTTATTTCCACAAGTGATATTAGTTGATGGATTTGGAACATTACATCATAGAGGTTTTGGTTCTGCATCACATTTAGGCGTTGTGTGTGATGTTTGTACGATCGGATGTGCAAAAACATTGATTAACATGGACGGATTATTTGAAAAAGATATTAAACAGAAATTTAAAAATGATCACAATTTAAAAGAACTTGATTTAGCAGGTTCTTCTGGAAAAATACACGGAAAGGCATTGTTGACTGGGAATTCTAATCCAATATATATATCTACTGGACATAAAATATCACTAGAAACTGCCGCTAAAATTGTTAAAAAAATTAGTAAATATAGAATACCTGAACCAATTAGACAAGCCGATATTAGATCGAAATTGTACTTTTAATAATTTAGTATAATTTATTCCCATGAGATTTTCACACAACCGAAACCATCTTCTTGATACACATCAGATACATCGATTAATGTCAATCCAGAGAATCTTTCGTCATTTTTTATTCTATCCATTAATTCACAATGATATGCAGAAAAAATTTCTATAGAATATAATCCTTGGTTAACCGCTTTTTCGATCTCTTCAAGAGCTGTCGCGATTCCTTCATTGACTTCTTTTTCCATTCTCATTTTATATTCATCAGCTAAGTTTTTATTTTTTTCATCATTTACTTTACGAGTACGTTCGCGAAGTACTTGTGCAACAGTTTTTTCAGATACATTTTGCGCATAAGATGTCGAGTTCATTTTTTATTTATATGATAATAATTTATTGTTGCCAATCTTTATATATCATTTAATAAATATTGAATTAATAACTTATATTTAAACTAATATTAATAATTATCAAATATACTTATCCAATGGATTTTTATAAATTTCCTCAAACACCTCATATTTACAATTTGGGAGCTGCAACCAGAGATGACTCATTATTAGATACAAATGACATTAATAAATTTTTAACAAATGAAATAACTATCGAGGAAAAAATAGATGGTGCAAATTTAGGTTTGAAAATGAACAAAGAATACATCATTGAATGCCAAAACAGAGCAAAAACTGTTAACTCGTCAACACAAACGCAATTCAGTAATTTAGATGTGTGGATTAAAAATAATTATGCTGATCTTTTCACAATATTAGAAAATCAGAATTTGATATTATTTGGTGAATGGATGCAGGCAAAACACTCAATTTATTATACTAATTTACCTTCATACTTTATAGCATTTGATATATATGATATAACCTTAAAAGCATTCTATTCAAGAGCAAAATTTAATGAGGTGATGTCCCAAACGTCGATACCAATTGTAAATGTAATATTTAAAGGTATCATTGGATCAAAAGATAAACTAATAAATTTATTAAATATTGATTCAGCTTATAAAGACACTGAAGATAATAATAAAGTGATTGAAGGTGTTTATTTAAGATTAGATGATAAACAAAGTGATACTTTATTAATGAGATGTAAATTGGTCAGAGCTGAATTTATTCAAGGCATTACAACTCATTGGAGTAAAATAACTATGGTTAAAAATATAGTGAAATATTAATTTGCAAAATAATTTAATTCATTATCAGCTTGATCAAAATATTTTTGTTTTGCATTTGTGTCTAAATCATTAAATGATTTAAACTTTATACATATATAACATCCATGCTTTTCGCGTTTATCTAACAAAATTTTTCTACATGAGGCACTGTAAAAACATTCAGCAAGTAAATCTCTGGAAATTTTAAATTTATCATCACAACATTTATTATTTATTAATAAACGTTTTTCTGCTAATTTAGTTTCATCATCTTTGTTTAATACGGATAAACAGTATGAAATGATATCTTGTTCCATGGTAAATATCATTATTTAGTTATGTATACTAATTGTAAAACTTTTATGTTTAAATATATTTATTGATTTATTGATATAAAATTATGATGTTATACATATATTATAACGAAATAAATGCAAACCATATGTAACACACTGAATGAAAATCTGGAATATTACACACAATTCATAAATATAATGAATAATTCAATAAATTTTGGACAATTATGTAAAAATATATCAAAAATACGAGATACAATTATAAAAGGAAAATGTTTTGAATATTTTGCACAATTATTTTTTTATTTTGATGCAAGATATTCAAATATTATAAAAAAATGTTGGCTACTTAATCAAGTTCCCTTAAAAATAAAACAACATTTAGGAATTCCTGATGTTGATATAGGAATTGATATAATAATCGAAACATCAAGTGAAGATTTTATAGCTGTTCAAGTAAAATATAGATCAAATATGAACGATGTCATATCATGGAATGAATTAAGTACATTTTATGGTTTAACTTATGGCATTTCTAAAAAGTTTTCAAAATCAATATTTTTTACTAACACGATCGATGTAAACAAACATGTAAGAAATATTTCTAATAATATAAATATTTTGTATCATTTCCTTAACGAAACAAATGATAATACATTTTCTAAAATCCTCGGATATGTAAACAGTCTCAAAAATAGTGATATTAAAATACTATTACCAAGAGATTATCAACAAGAAATAATAAATAAAGCCGTCGATTATTACAAAAGCGACGTTAATGGAAGATTATATATGCCCTGTGGTACTGGTAAATCACTCGTATCACATTGGATAGCAACAAAAATAATAAATAAAAAAATTTGTATAGTTGTACCATCATTGCATTTATTAAGCCAAACATATAATACATGGGTAAATCAGTCATATAATGCAAAATATTTATTGATAGGATCCGATGCTGAAGTAAAAGAAGACGATAATGGATTAATAATCACTACTAATATCACTGAAATTAAAAAATTTTTTGATGATAATGATGATCATAATATAGTTGTCATAAGCACTTATCAATCATCTGATCAATTGGTTACTGTTTGCAGTGAAAACAATATAACTGTAGATTTTTGTATATTTGACGAAGCACATAAAACAGTTGGATCAAAAGATAGGGTTTTTACATGTATGTTGAATAATGATAAGATAAATATATTAAAACGATTGTTTACCACAGCAACAGAGAAAGTTTATAATGGCGAAGACGATAATATTTTATCGATGAATAATGAAGAAATATATGGAAAAGTAATATATTCTTATTCATTAAAGAAAGCAATAGAAGATAAACAATTGTCGGACTATCAGATTATTGCACCCATCATAGCAGACAATTTATTTTATAAGATGGCGGAAAAAAATAAATTAGTTATTGATAGCAGTATTAGTCTGAATTCTATTGAAATAAGATATTATTTAACGGCATACTTGATATTAGAATCTATAAAAGAATATAAATTGAAACATATATTGACATTTAATAATACAAATAAAAATGCAAAAATAATAAATGATATTATAACAAAAATGGCAAAGCAAATGAATATTAATTGTAAAACATATTATATGACGGGAGAGACTAGTATTAAACATAGAAAACAATTAATTGATCAATTTATAAAGGATGATATTGCAATAATTTCAAGTGCGCGAATATTTACTGAAGGTGTAGACATACCGATAATTGATGGTGTATGTTTTGTTGATAATAAAATATCAGTAATCGATATAATTCAATCAGTTGGTAGATGTTTAAGATTACACAATGATAAAAATAAGAGTTACATAATAATTCCAACAATAATAAACACAACAGAAAATGATAACTCAATTTTTAATCTAAATCCAAATGATTTTATAACAATTAAAAGTGTATTAAAATCAATGGGAACAATAGATCAACGAATTATAGAACAATTTTCATCAAAAGATCATGGAAAAACAATGAACAAATCAAATAAAAAATTTAATGTTGTTATAAAGAATTTTGAAGAAAATGCAAATATAGCTATTAAAGTTGATGATTTAGAAACTAAAATTAATATCATATTATGTGAAAGATGGGGATCAGTAAATTGGGAGGAAAACAAAAATATATTATTTGAATATTGTAGTGAATTTAAATGTGTTCCTACACAAGTCACGGAATATAAAGATAAAAAAATAGGTGCTTGGTTAAGTGGACAAAAACAATGCATAATAAATGAAAATAGTGATGTATATATACAATTATCTAATAATGAATATGTTAAAAAATCGTTGGATGATTATATTACATTTAAACAAGAAAATGAAGGTACGGAGCGAATTGAATTTGATGAATGGAAAAATTTACTATTTGAATATTGTAATGAATATAAATGTACTCCATCACAAAAACAATTATACAAAAACAGAAAAATAGGTTTATGGCTTCAAAATAAAAAAAATGCGATGAAGGATACTAATTGTGAAATTTATATTAAATTATCAGAAAATGAATATATTAAAAAATCAATAGACAAATGTCTTGGTACAAAAGACAAAAATAAAGGCAGGGAAAAAAGGGAATGGAATGATTGGAAAAATATGTTATTTGAATATTGTAATGAATATAAACGTATTCCAACAAAAAATACACAATACAAAAATTATAAAATAGATCAGTGGTTCCAATTTCAAAAAAAATTTATTAAAAGTACAGAAGACGAATTTTATACAAAGCTATCAGAGAATGAATATGTAAAAGTGTCACTCGATGAATATTTAGATAAAAAAGAAAATTCAAAAACAGAACTTATAAAATGGAATAAGATGAAAAATTTATTGTTTGAATATTGTGATGAAAACAAATGTATACCTACGAATAAGACTAATTATAAAAATGAAAAAATCGGATATTGGTTAAACCACCAGAAACAATACACTAAAAATATTGATGATGATATATATATAAAATTATCAGAAAACGAACTTCTAAAGAAATCATTTGATGATTATTTCAAAAATAAAGAAAAAAATGAAGATAAAGAAAAATTAGGATGGGAAGAATGGAAAACATTATTATTTGAATATTGTGATAAAAATATAACAACACCAACTCGAAGTACCGAATATAAAAATATAAATATAGGACAATGGTTACAAGATCAAAAGAAAAAGATAAATAATGAAAAAGATAATATATATATAAAATTATCAGAAAATGAAATTGTTAAGAAATCGTTGGATGATTATATAATTAATAAAATAAAAAATAAGAATAAAAGAAAATTAGAATGGGATGAATGGAAAAATTTATTATTTGAATATTGTAATGAAAATAAACAAATTCCTACTAATAAAAAAGAATACAAAGACATCAAAATAGGACAGTGGCTTCAAGATAGAAAATTTAATTTAATTGATAATAAGGATATTATTTATATTAAACTATCAGAAAATGAATATGTTAAAAAATCCCTTGATGATTATCTAGAAAATAGAAGTAAAAATAAAAAATAAATTAGTGTGAACTAAACAAAATTAAATTATTTTATTAATAAAAATATATTAGTATATAAATATATTAATATACACTATATTTGTATAATATGAACAATAAAATAGATATATCAAAATCTGTTAATAAAATATATGAAGCGGATGACGATACATATCAATTACCATATAAAAGAAAAGATGTACCAGGAAATGTATTAAATGAGGATATTGATATTGAGTCTAAATCTATACCCCAAGATGCTCCGTATAATGATTTACCGGATCCGGAGAATATAGATGAAGATTATGATAGTGATGAATCATTTGATTCGGATATAGATATTGATCCAAGTAAGGGGTCATATTACGATTCCGATACTGAAATAGGTGTTGATATACCAAATAGTGAGATAAACAGGATAAATAGACCTGGTCAATACACACATGATTCATCATATGATAACATGGCGAGCAAATTGGATGAAATAACATTGATGAAACAGAATTTTGCATATCCCTATCCATCTGATCCAGAATTGCAATATAAATTATTCCAAAAGGCTGAATTTTATGCTCATCGTATACCGCCACGTCCAAATGTTGAAGATTATAACGATATTAAAGAACATCGAGACAATATTTGCGCACGTAATTTCACACTCCATGAACACCAAGCTATGTTGAGTAATTATATCAATCCCGATACCCCATACAGAGGTGTTTTGATCTTCCACGGGCTCGGAACAGGCAAAACATGCGCCGGGGTCGCTATATCCGAGACCTTCAAAACCATGGTGCAAAAGTATAACACGAAGATATATATCCTTGTTTCTGGTCCTTTAATTAAAGAAAATTGGAAAAGTCATTTATTGAAATGTACGGGTGAAACATATCGTAAATATCAAGATCAAAGTATATATATTGATGAAACAGAGAAAGCAAAATTAGATAAAAATGCAATGAATCAAGCGTTACAATATTATCGTTTTATGAGTTACAGAAGTTTTTATAAAAGAGTTTTGGGTGAAAAGATTGTTGAAAAGAAAGTAGTCAAAGGTTCGAAAGTTCGTGTTAGTTATAGAAAAACTGATGAAGGTGAATTCGAACGTGATATTGCGGTTGATAGAATATATAATCTTAACAATACAATTATACTTGTCGACGAAGCACATAATTTGACTGGAAATGCATATGGTGATGCTTTGACACACATTATACAAAACTCAATGAATTTAAGGGTAGTATTACTAACAGCAACACCCATGAAAAACTTGGCTGATGATATTGTACCATTACTCAATTTCTTGAGACCACAAGATGATCCTATGGAGAGAGAGAGAATATTTGATAGTAACAAAAATCATACAATGACTTTCAAGGAAGGGGGGTTAGATTATTTAAAGAACATGGCACGTGGATATATATCACATGTAAGAGGTGCTGATCCATTAATTTTCGCAAGAAGAATTGACAAAGGTATTAAACCTGATGAATTACTGTTCACAAAATTAGTTCAATGTAGAATGTTACCATTCCAAAGAAGAATTTACGATAATGCTGTTCGAGAGAAGGATGATACACTTGACAGAAGATCTGAAGCTGTCGCAAATTTTGTATTTCCTGGTTTGACTCCAGACAGAAAAGGAATAGATGGATATTATGGTCGTGTTGGTGTAAACATTGTCAAGAATCAATTAAAAACTAACCATGATTTATTGAATAAAAAATTAGGAACGGACATATTAAATATTAAAGACAATCCGAGTGATTTGATTTATATAACTGATGATGGAAAAACTATAAGCGGGAAATTACTCAGAAAGGATAATCTTAAATTTTTCTCGATAAAATTCTATAAAGCATTAAAAAAACTAAGTAGATTAGTGTGGGGTAGAAAAGGGCCGAGATTAGCGTTTGTTTATTCGAATTTAGTAAAGGTAGGTATCGAATTATTCGAACAAATTTTAATACAAAACGGTTATTTGGAATATCAAGACAAGGTTGCGTACCAAATAATGCCGAATACAATATGTTATTATTGTGGCAAAACATTCAAAGAACATCAATTGATGGATCAAAATAGACAAGTATATTCAGAAAAACCACAACAAGGTGGAGCTGATAAATCAAATATTTTATCACCGGAATCTGATATGGATTCTGGCACAGAATCCGATATTGAGTCAGATGCAGAATCAGATATTGATACAGACATTGATGCCGATGTTGATAGTGAAGCACTTGGTGATGTAAATCATCCACAAAAAATCATATCGCATGATATATCAGCTTCATCAACAGATTACGAAGGATATAGACCTGTAACGAAAAAAGAGAGAAATAATATACCCCAACATAAATTTTTTCCGGCGACTTTTATTTCTGTGACAGGTAAATCGAGTGAAGAATCAATGGAATTTATTCCAGAAGATAAAAAAAGAATGTTAGATAATGTATTTAATTCTGTAGAAAATAAAGAGGGTAAATTCATTAAATTAGTACTCGGCTCTAAAGTTATGAACGAAGGTATAAGTTTGGCTAATATCGCAGAGGTTCATATATTAGATGTATATTTTAATTTGGGTAAAGTCGATCAGGTTGTAGGTCGTGCAATTCGTTTATGTTCGCATTACAAACTAATGAACGAGGATAATAAATTTCCTTTTGTTAATGTGTATAAA
>Ga0182016_10004116_pt1 | contig 16248 bp, 15 predicted proteins | sample 712S2MmetaG_FD_120491 | JGI IMG/M metagenome (GOLD analysis project Ga0182016, IMG submission 120491) | Permafrost microbial communities from Stordalen Mire, Sweden - 712S2M metaG | ecosystem: Environmental > Terrestrial > Soil > Wetlands > Permafrost | place: Sweden: Stordalen | collected...
GAACTGGGCTGGAAGCCAAAGTACACGCAACTGGATGATATTGTCAGGACCGCCTGGGTCTGGCATCAGAAGCGGTACTCGCTTTAGACTGGCTCAAGCATCTCCTTAAATATGAGAGAATTCCGACGCGGGAGTCTCTCGCAACTGGAGTCACCAATGCGCTTGGAGTTGGCCTTGCTTTGCTGCTTGATATTTGGTGGACTGGCATGCGCTCAAACTAACGCTTGCTCCGTCTGCCCAAAGCCCGAGTCAGGCCCATTCAATCAGAAACGCGACGTCTGCCTTTCGAGCGAACAATTGGCTGCACAAGTCCTTACCCGTAAGCTGATTGGATCGCCGGCTCTGAATGAACCCCACATGAACAGCCAAGGAACTGTCGTGACCTGCCTGTGTTTCGAACAATCGGGCAAGGTCACAGACGTTCGCATTCTCTCTGGTCCGGCCATGATGCTACAGCTGTGCTGGAATCTGTGAAGGATTGGATTTTTCGTCCAGTCGCACGACTTGGACGACGCTACGGCGGTTGCGGGGCTCTTCGGATACGCGTCGATATGGATGACTCCGAAGTGAAATCAGCAATCGAGGAGTGATTTTAATTGTAGCTACATATGAAGCTTCTTTCGAAGTTATGTTTGTGGTAGAATTGAGATGGCTTTGGAATCCGAATGGGATCCTGAAAAGGCCAATACGACCCTACGAAAGCACAAGGTTCCGATTCTCATGGCTTGCGAGGCCTTCAAGGATGGCAATCGGCTTGAATTTCCGGACTTCTCCAGCGAATACGGCGAGGAACGGTGGATCGTATTGGGCCGGGTAGGACAAACGATCCTCTCGGTTGTTTTTACTGAGCGCGGAGAGCGTATCCGTTTGATTTCCGCAAGAAGGGCGGACACTGATGAGCAACGAACCTACTGGACTGGTGGTGCATCGGCTTGATCCGGAAAATCCTCCGACCTTAACTCCAGAGGAGCAGCAGGCTTGGAAGGAACTCCAGGAGATGCGCGACGAGGACATCGACTACAGCGATATCCCCCCCCTGCCGCGCACGGGTTGGCGACGCGTTTCCGATCTCATCCCTGCGGAAAACAAGCAGCAGATCACCTTGCGCCTCGATGCCGATGTGATCGAGTTCTTTCGCAGCACCGGGCGCCGCTACCAAAGTCGCATCAATGCGGCTCTTCGGGACTATGTGAACGCGCAGAAGAGAACCGTTTCGCGGAGCTGAAATTGCGTCTGTCGCGCTCCTAGAACAGCTTCCCCTTGAACAAATACACCAGTTCAATCACCAAAATAATGACCACCGTCAGTTCCAGAAAAAATGCACGGCTCTGGTTGAACTGATCGACCATGAACCGATAAAGTTCCTCGGCCGTGTGCACCTTGCGCGTGACCAGGTCTTTGTAGTCGGGCACGCCAACCTTCGCTGCCGCCAGCCGGTAAAGCCGCGCGGAAAACATGTCGCTCAGAAACTTGATGGCGTTGTCGGAGTGCTCGGTTAGCTCAGCCACATCCAGCAGCACCGTGTGCAGGCGTGTCGCTGAGCGCGCCAGACGCCACTGCGCGAAAACGCCCGTGCCTTCGTCCATGAGCTTGTAGACGCGCTCCAGTTCTTCCGTGAGCAGATCGTCGTAGTGGCGAAATTCGAGCAGCTGCGAGTTGGCGTACTCGAGCAACTGAATTGCGGTTTCAGCGCCGGTCGAGGAGTCATACAAAAATGCTGCATTCCAACCGATTACTGTAAGGTCGTTGGCGTAATACGAAATACGCGATTGCATGACCTCGTTGATCTCGCTGTCGGCCAACTGGCCGGTGTCTCCGCGGACCACCTGCGCAATGCGCGAGCCGTGCTGCTGAATCAGCTCAGTCACACTTGGCGTGCCGGAAATCTCGATGATGTGGAAGATAAGGTAGTCTTCGCTGAGCCACTCGTCGTACGGCTTGACCAGGGCCGGTGCGGCGCGTTCCAGGCTGCTGCGGACAATGGCGGTGGCCTGCGCCGCGAAATCGACTTCCCAAACCCAGCGGCTCGCCAGGCGAATAAGCTTGCTCCAGCCATCCGAAAAAGGGAGCTCGTAGACCACGCTGACTACGCCGTAGTCGTAGTACTTGATTTCGCCTTGCAAACGCTCGCCGGTCTCCAGGACCAACGTCTCCAATGGCACAACCACTGGCGGTCGCTGGTAGCGGACATAGCTGGGCGCCGGGTGCTTGAGGCTGGGCTGTAGAACAGTGCGGGCGCGGATAATCTCCTGCAAACGATCGAGGCGAATGGCTTCGGCCACGTCAAATTGGAGCAGCACCAGCACGGAGCCGCGCAGGCTGGTTTCGGGATTGGCGGAGTCCGGCACGATGGGATGATCTTACCGTGTCAGGGGGAGGGCAAGTTCAAACACTTGTCGGGTGCGGGTGCCCCTGGTCTCGCGTTTGAGACCAGGGATCGCGAGACCAGCGATCGCAATTCCGCACCGTCCCCGTACTATCGCCGGCAGCAGTCGTGTCGGAGTAACGGGACGTAATAAGTGTCCAGCCACCAGGTAAGCACGAACAGGATAGCCATTCCGGCAATAGCCCAGAAGAACACCCGCACCGGAAGCGTTGCGAACAGCGGCTCGTTGGCCGCGGGGTCGGTGCGCGAGTGCCAGGCGTAGAGCAGGCCGCTGGAAAAGCAAATGCACCCCGCGACGCACACCCGCAGCAGCGCCAATTCCAGGCGCTCTTCCCAACGGCTCCCAGGCACAAAGAACGCGCTCGCTAGAACCGGGTAAAGCGACAGCATGCTTAGGAAGAACGAAAGCGGCCTTGCGAGTTCGAGGAGCATGGGTGGGCTCCTTTGGCTTGGAACGAGAGACTCAGGCCTCAACAAGCAGGGCGCAGGAACCTCGCTCGCATCCATTCTAATCCTGTTTCAATTGTTAGCGCGATCATGGCTTTCGAGCCCTTCGAACAAGGGGAGCAGGTCCCGGCCGCCGTGCACGACCCTCTCAATACGCACTGCGTTCTGACGGATACGAAAGAGCAATACACGCAAGGCCTGGCGGGGACTGTCGTTTGCGATGAAGTCGGCTATCTCCGCAAGGTCGCCGGGCACGTGCGGCGATAGGCGGAGGCGCACTAATGGCCGGCCGACTTGGCCAGGGCTTCATACTTGGCTTCCAACCGATCGAGAACCGGGTCCGGCTCGAGACCTTCGGAACTGTCAGCCACTGCCTCCAGCCATTTCTTGCGAAGTCCGGCGAGGCCCTGTTCGCGCAGGTTCCGTTTGTGCGTCCAGTCCCGAAGCGCGTCGCGGATGACCTCGCTGTTCGAAGAGTATTCGCCAAGGTCAACGGCGCGGCGAACGAGTGCAGCCATTTCTGAGGGCAGTGCGACACTAAGCTTCTCGATAATAGGCATGAGGTGTACCTCAGTAGGAATATACCCTACCACGCTTCAGCTTGCCCGATTTCAGGCTAAGCCACCAGAGTGCCGATTCGTTCGTTGACGATGCCAACTTTGTCCTGACTTGCCGAGTGTGTGTCTGTGCCGGTAAAGTGTCTCCCACGCGGAGTCTTTTCGGAAAAGACGTTTTCCGGAGGGCTGCACGTTGAGCCCATTTTTTCTTCCCCAGTAAGGACGTTTTCATGTCTTCAGTTCCCATTCCCGCCATTGCCAATCAGGACATCGACTCCACCCTACGCGAAAATCGCGTATTTCCGCCTCCCGAAGAGTTCAGCGCCAAGGCCCACATCAAGAGCTTTCAAGAATACGAAGCGCTCTACAAGCGATCCATTGACGATCCGGAAGGCTTTTGGGCCGAGGCGGCCGCGGACCTGCACTGGTTCAAGAAATGGGAGACGGTTCAGGAAGGGAATTTCCCGCTGGTGAAGTGGTTTGTGGGCGGCAAGCTCAACCTCAGCTACAACTGCGTTGACCGGCACGCCCTTGGCCAGCGGCGCGATAAGACGGCGCTGATCTGGGAGGGCGAGCCTGGTGAAATTCGCCGGCTGACCTATGCGGAACTGCACGTCGAGGTACAGAAGTTCGCCAATGCGATGAAGGAACTGGGGATCAGGAAGGGCGACCGCGTAGCAATCTACATGGGCATGACGCCGGAATTGGCTATTGCCCTGCTGGCCTGCGCGCGCATTGGCGCTGTGCACTCGGTGATCTTTGGCGGATTTGCGGCGAATGCCATCGCCGACCGGGTTGCCGACGCCGGATGCGTGGCCATCATTACACAGGATTCGAGCTACCGCCGCGGCGGCGAAATCAAGCTCAAGCAGACCGTCGACGAGGCTATGAAAGGCTGCCCCACCGTTCGCCACGTCATCGTCTACCGTCGCACCGGCTCCGAAGTGACAATGATCGGCGGGCGCGACTGGTGGTGGCACGATATTGTCGAGAACGCCCCGACCGAGTGCCACGCCGAGGCGATGGATTCAGAAGATCCGCTCTACATCCTTTACACCTCAGGGACGACCGGCAAGCCCAAGGGCCTGGTCCACACAACCGGCGGCTACTCTGTGCAGACCTATCTGACATCCAAGTATGTCTTCGACCTCAGGGACGAGGACATCTACTGGTGTACGGCGGATATTGGCTGGGTGACCGGGCACTCGTATGTTGTGTATGGGCCGCTCCAGAATGGGGCGACCGTGCTCATGTATGAAGGCGCGCCCAACTGGCCCGATTTCTCGCGGTTCTGGAAAATTATCGACGACCACCAGGTGACCATCTTCTACACCGCGCCCACGGCGATTCGCGCGTTCATCAAGTGGGGCGACCAGCATGTAGAGAAGCACAAGCTGGACTCTCTGCGGCTGTTGGGAACGGTCGGCGAGCCAATCAATCCTGAGGCATGGATGTGGTACCGCGAGAAGATTGGCCACAACCGCTGCCCCATTGTCGATACCTGGTGGCAAACAGAGACAGGCGCGATCATGATTGCTCCGATTCCGGGTGCCGTGCCCACCAAGCCGGGGTCGGCGACGCGCCCGTTCTTCGGCATCCAGCCCGAGGTCGTGACCAAGGAAGGCGAGCCTGTGCCTGCGGGACACGGCGGCCTGTTGGTCGTACGCAAGCCGTGGCCCTCGATGGCGCGGACAGTTTATGGCGATCCGGAGCGCTACGTGAAGACCTATTTCAGCGATGTGCCCGGTTGCTACTTCACCGGAGACGGCGCGCGCATGGATGCAGATGGATACTTCTGGCTGATGGGCCGCGTGGATGACGTGATCAACGTCAGCGGACACCGGCTGGGAACCATGGAAGTGGAGTCGGCGCTGGTGGCGCATCCCAAGGTCGCCGAGGCTGCTGTGGTGGGCCGGCCGGACGAACTGAAGGGGCAGGCCATCTCTGCATTTGTGTCGCTCGAGAGCGGCAACTATCCCAGCGAGCAGTTGAAGGACGAGTTGCGGAAATGGGTCTCGAAAGAGATCGGCTCTCTGGCGCGGCCGGACGATATTCGCTTTACCGAAGCGCTGCCCAAGACGCGGTCCGGCAAGATCATGCGCCGCCTGCTGAGAGAACTGGCTACGCATGGGGAGATCAAAGGCGATACCACGACGCTGGAAGATTTCACAGTGATTTCCAAGCTGCGCGAGGCGGAAGAGGGCTGATCGAGCCCCCAATTTAGGGGCGAACGGAGGCGGACTATGCGGCGTTTGCGTTATGGCGTGGCTGTTAGCCTCGATGGATTCATCGCTGGTCCCAACGGCGAGTACGACTGGATTGTTCATGATCCGGCCATCGACTTCGCAGCCATGTTCGCGGAGTACGACACGCTGCTCATGGGGCGCAAGACCTACGAGGTTGCCAGCGAAGAGGGCAAGTCATGGGACAGCTTTGGACAGCGTTGGGTCGTCGTCTCGACCACGCTCAAGCCCCAGGACCATCCCGCCGTCACCATCCTCAACAGCAGCATCGAAGAAGCTGTAGCGGCGATGAAGGCTGAGCCGGGAAAGGACATCTGGCTGTTCGGAGGCGGCGTTCTGTTTCGCGACCTGCTCGATGCCGGCCTCGTGGACACGGTCGAACTCGCCTTGATGCCGGTGATGATCGGGAGCGGCGTGCCGCTGCTGCCGGAAGGGAAGCGCCGCAGCCTGCATCTGGACGAGAGCAACGCATTGCCAAGCGGCATTCTGATGCTCAAGTACTCCGTTGTGCCGGAAACAGGAGGAGCCTGAGATTGGGGCTTGGAGTCGTTTCGGGCGCACAATCACTTACACCGAGGCCTACTGACATAGCTGCGACCAATCCCTGATTTCCGTCCGGGAGTATCTGAAGACCCATTAGAACCGGTACACAGCGCCGACCGAGGCCCGGGAGTTCCACGTGCGGTGCGGCGAATTTCCCAGTTCAGGGGTATTGTTTCTGAGAGAAAACGAAGCCCCGATGTAATCGCCCGAGGCCCGCAGAGCCAGACGCGGGCTCAGGTTGTACTCGAGACCGCCGCCCGGCCCTCCGGCAAACGAAATGTTGGGGGTTTCGCCCTCTCCGCCGGTGTGTTCGCCGCCCAGCAGCGCATGAAAGAACCCGTTGAATTTGCCGTAGACATTGGCATGAATTTCCGGCCCGAACATCACCGCGGTTATCGAAGGATTGCCAGGGTTGCCGGGGCTCCCGGAACCCAGCGGGTACTTCAAGTATTCCCCTTGTGCGGTTAAGCCGAAGTATTTACCCCAGTTTCGGGTAACAGAGACATTCACGCCCCCTAAGGAATAGCGCGACTCATTGACCTGGTTGAGGCTGGAGTAATCGAACCCCGCGTAGACCACATATTTGTAGGTCTTGTCCGCCTCATCGGTGGAGTGGGTTCGGGATGTGGGGGAAACCTGGCACGTAGACGCCAGGGGCAAGAGCGCGGCCGAAACCCCGGCCAGAATAGAAAGCAGGAACATCCTCTTCAACTTGAAACTCTCCTCAACACCGTGCTGTGGCTGGCTTTCGCGGGCATTTCTTTCCGATGTCCCTGAAGCAGCGCTGTGAATGAAATCCTGTACCTACATAGACTATCCTCTAACCCCTGCTTCGAAGAAGTCCGCAGACAAACCAGATCCCGGGACGCAGCGCGGATTCAACGGGTTTGCACTGGCACCGGATCGGATAGCCTGACGAGTTTGCCCGGTTTGTCTGATACTGTGACGGCCAACCCGCCGGGAAGGTAGCGGGCAATGACGTTGGGCTCAGCCCAGTCGAGTGTCCAGCCGTCTTCTATCGCTACCAGGATGTATTGGCCGGGAACCACATCGCGCAGGGAAAAGCTGCCGTCGGAGTCGGATTGGTCGCGGCGAAACAGAGTCTGGAGTGCGTTCAAGTCGGCGTAGGACTTCGCAGCGGGAACCAGGACCACCATGACTCCGGCCACTCCTTTGTTGTCCCGCCGGGCGAATCCTTCAAGACGAGTCATCCCCTGGCTCACTGAGGCAATGATGGAGAGCGCGCGATCTTGAACGGTGATCGAATTCCCAGCGCTTGTGCGGTTACCCACGGTGACGGAAACGACCGGCAACTGCCTGCCTTCGCTGTCAACTGCAAGCTGCCACTGTCCCGGCGGAACGCTGGGAATTGTGAAGGCGCCCCGGATACACGGTGCATGAATCCCGCTCTGGCGATGCGAGCTGTCCATGGATTCCAAGCTGACGTTGCCATCGTCGGTCCAGGCCGCGCCTATGGCTGTTTTCAGCGTGCCGTGGACCGACACGGTAGCGGCTCCCAGCGCGGGGTCTATCTGTTGGCTGGCGGCAGCGTCGAATTCCAGAATGCGCGGAGGATCGCCCTGCGACAGTTCATAGTGGCCAGGCGCGACTCCGTTGAACTCAGTGGTTCCAGTCTGCATTGCGTCCAGAAAGCCTGCGCTCACTGACCCGACAGTAACGCCGAAGATGGTCTGGCGCAGCTCGGCGCGGGCAATCGATCCGTCCTGCTTGCGGGGCGTGTCTACCGTGATATGCAACGCGGGTGTCGCATGCAGAGTGATGTTGGCTTCTTCGCGGCTGCCCCCCGCAAGCACAATACGGGTGGCTGAGCCTTCGTCTGTAGTGGAGTCGAAGTAGGTGACGGGATAGACGACGTCGAGCGTGCTGCTCGGATCGGCGGTCCCATCGCTCTGGCCGGCCTTGGCGGAGTTGGGACTCAACCGCCTCGAGGGATGTAGCGCGTACCAGGGGTCGGCTGTTACAGCGAGCAGATATTCTCCGGCCGCGAGGTTGTTGAATTCGTAGGCGCCGGTGTCGTCGGTGGTGGCGTTGTCGGCCTGCCCGATGTGGCCTCCCGGTTTTCCATCGCGGGATTTTAGGAAAAGCATTACCCTGGCGTTCTCGACCGGTTCGCCGCTTTCCGCCGTGATCACCCCGTGGAGGACACTGCCGGGGACAAGGCGGAATGTGAGGTTTCCCGTCGCGAGCCCAGGCCCTGTGACGATGGCTGAATTGTATTCGTCGTGCTCGTCGTAGAAGGCGGTTCGGTATCCGCGCTTGGAGGCCGTAAGCTGGTACTTGGCGGCAGGCAGGCGTTCGAGTGCGAAGCGGCCTTCGCTGTCCGATTCGACTGCTGCAACGGTGTGGCTGTCTTCCTCAGAGAGGGCGGCCACTGTGGCGTGCCGCAATGGTTCGCCCGTGGTAGCGTTTACGACTGTTCCGGAAATGGCGTAAAGGCCAGTGGTCGAGGGCGCGGTATGAGTTGACGATTGCGCGGGCGCTTGTGCGAATCCCGGCGAGGCCGAGATCAACATCGCTAGTGCAAGAAGCGTCGGGGTGATCAAACGAGCCGTCGTCAATCCTTTCCGAAATCTATCCGCCATCCCCCGGAGCTTTGTAACAAATCCTCCACCGGCGTTTCCGACCCACCCATGATGAAACTGCTCCGTGCCCCGTTCTTGCGCCTTTTTTCTGGCGCAAGGGCGGGAGACCACGAACCCCAACCCGCCGTTTCGTTTTAGCTTCGTAACAGGCCATAACTTCAGTCGTGCCGAAACCGCTATGCAAAGGAAGTGGACGTTACACCTTGCGGAATAACTCGCGTCGGAGGGAGGCGGGGGTTTCAACCCCCGCGTAATGCCGGAAGAATCAACGACGGCTTTAGCCGCGGACGGGAACTCTCTTCCAATGTCGTTCGAAATCAATGGTTTTTCCGCAGCCTGTTCAGCCCCTTCGGAACGACTCTCCGATTTGAAAGGGCATGGCTTTAGCCGTGCCGCTACGAGGCCAACAGAATCCCCGGGCTTCAGCCCCCGAGGGAATCGATTCGAGGCAGCGACGCGTTCCTCCGGGGCTAAAACCCACGCCGAAATTGCGGCACTGCCAAAGTCGTGCCCCGCTTCAACGCTACACGAGTCCTCAACCTGGTTTGGTCCCCCCGCATTTTCCAAAGTCAGCATCAGTGTCCCGGCGCCTCCAGAACAAGATTGGTCGTCGTACCGACAGCGATCGTGACCTGCTGCCCGGCCACCGGCAATGCGGAGAGAGCAGCGGGGTTGCGATACTCCAGATGCACCGGCGAGTCGAACATATAGACGTGGTAGCTGCCCGGCGTGAGCCCGTCGAGCGAGAGGGTCGCGCCGGACGATGGATGCATGGTCATCGGCGGCAGGTTCTGTACGGTGTCGAAGTCCGGAACCACATACACGGTATAAAACGGCTCTTCCCCGGGTAGGAAGCTGGCCAGCGTCGGCGGTAGCGTGAGCGCCAGCGTCCCGCAGTCGTCGCTCAGCGTGAACTCCATCGGCGGAGGAGGCGAGGCGAGGCTCATGGGCAGCGGCTCATGGGCCAGGTTAAAGCTGCCGGCGATGAATGAGCCCGCGCACAGTCCCTTGCGCGGCAGGACGGCGTTGATCCAGTACAGTCCAGGCTGCGCTGAAAAGGTGATCGTATCCGAACCGTTCTCCATCGCCCACAGGCTGTCCCCGCCATTCAGCGTTATCCCGTCCGCTGCGGACACCCCCAGGTTGACGAACTCTGCTGCATTATTGCCCGATAAAGCCGCGCTGGCCGGCCCGTCGCCAGTGTGTACAAGGCGCAAATGGACGCTGGCAGTCTGCGGCGGTCCAAGCGGGACGCGCAGCCCGGTCACGGCGTGGCCCGCTACTGTGAACCCGGTTGCCCCGACCAGAGCGTTGGCGCGGTTCTGGCTATTGCTAAACGAGAGCTGCTCAAATCGAAAGTCATTATTTGACGGGGAGCGCGCAAATCCGCGAACCACCAGCGAATACGTTCCGTCGGGCAAATTGGCTTGCAGGGTATGGGTCGTTTGATCGTACTGCGCGAAGTAGGGCAGCAGGTGGCCTGAGGCGTCCATCACCGCCGCTGTGTACCCGCCTTGCTCGCCTGTTTTTCCGGTGCCGGTGGGATCGGTTTGTGTTGTGGCAACGGCCGTGACTGGGTAAAAAGGCTCCAGAGGGAGCGAGAAATTGGCCTCCGCTTGCGAGCCACCGCTGAGCCGGATGCGTGACGCGCCGGCGAGTTCCCGCGCATCGGGATAAAACACGCTCGCGTAGCCGTTTCGCGCAACCTTGGCAGCGCTACCTGCGGCCACCACACTCACTGCCGGGTCACTCTCCAGAGCAGGCAACGTATACACGGCGTAAATGCCGTCGGGGAGGCCACCGAAGCGATAAGTTCCATCGCCATTCGACCGTGTGAAAGCCTCCTGTGCCCATGTCGCGCGGCCAAAACCCACTACCTGCTTGAGAAGCATGACGTTGATGCCGTCCGCCGGGTCGCCTGTGGAGAGCTCAATGCGGCCGTGAATGGCGCTGTTGGGCGAGAGCGAGAAGACCAGGTCCGGCATCTGCGCGGCAACCAGCACGCTGTGCGCCGGACCCTCGGCCTGACGGCCCGTTTCTTCCGTGGCATAGGGCCGATCGCGAAAGCCCGGCTTGACGATGCGAAATGTCTGCGGGCCGATGGGCACATTCGGAATCTCGAAGTGGCCCTCGCCGTCGGTCAGTGTGCCAGTGTCCGCGTCACCTTCAATCTGCACCAGTGCGCGGGGGAGCGGTTCTCCGGTGACCGCATTTCGGACTGCGCCTTGAACCGTTGCGCGCATTACCGCAGGAGCAGCGGTTGGCTGGTCCGATGGCTGAGGGGGAAGAGGTTGATCCTGCGCAACCAGTCGGCCGATCCCGGAAAAGATTGCAACAGACCACAAACAGGTGATCGAACAAATCCGCATCGCCCGCCGGGTATGGACTTCCAGAGTGCCGTGCTGCGCGCTCGTGCGGTTTTGGGTTTGCCGAGAGTCCACTCACCATTTTGACCGCTCCGGCGCGAGAAGGGAATCCGAAGGCTCAAGAAAACTCTCACCCCAACACTTTTCAATTCCGCTTCAGCTTTGCGCAGCACTTTTTTGGGCCGTTGTCTCTTCCAGGTACCACGGGATGTTGATCACGATAATGCGGCGGTTTCCACGCATGAGGAGGATGACCTTCAGCATGTCGGCGCGGCGGTTGTGGAGTAGATTCTGCCACCAGTGGCGCACCACCAGTTCCGGCACCAGCACGCAGATTTTCTGGAAGGTCGTCTCTTTCTCTGTCTTGAATACGTAGTCGACTACCGGCCCCAGAACGTAGCGATAGGGTGATTTCAGGATTTCAAGCTTGGGGATGCACTTGCCGGCGGCGCGAAGCGGGCCTGCTACGTCGCGTTCCCAATACTCGCAGATCTGGTCCGGCTCTTCGGCGACCTGCACATGCAGGCAGCGGATATCGTTGGACATGGAGAGCGCGAACGAGAGCGCCTTCTCAGAGATACGGCTCCAGCGGTCGATGGGGAGCACGACGATTGGCTCTTTGATATCTGCCGGGACAATGGGCCTGTCGAGGTTGATCTCACGGCTTACGCGATCGTAATGCCGCTTGACGCTTCGCATTACCAGGATCATCACCAGAATCAAGAGCGCCGTAACCCAGGCGCCATCCACGAACTTCGCCACCAGCACAACCAAAGCAGTGATGCCCGTTGCCACCGCGCCAAGTCCGTTGACGAACATGCGCAGGTGAGTCTTGCCCTGGCGCTTCCAGTGCATCACCATGCCTGCCTGCGATAGCGTGAAGGCCATGAATGCGCCGATCGCGTAGAGGGGAATGAGCCGGTCCGTTACGCCGCGGAAGATAATCAGCAGCACGGCGGTTAGCGCAACCAGGACGTATATTCCCCAGGAGTAAAGCAGGCGTCGGCCGCGCAGCAGAAATACTCGAGGCATGTAGTCGTCGAGTGCGATGGCGCGGGTCAGTCGAGGAAAATCCGCGAAGGCGGTGTTGGCGGAGAGAGCCAGCACCAGCAATACCGAGGCAATGGTCAGGTAATAGAAGAGGCCGTGTCCCATCACTGCGCGCGTCAGCATTGAGAGCACGCTCTCATAGCCGGCTCCATCGGGGTCGGTAGCGGCGATTCCGTACGCGCGGCACAAAAGCGCAATGCCGGCGAGCAATACTGCCAGCAGAACAATGATGATGGTCAGGGTGATCTTCGCGTTCTTGCGCGTGTCGTCGCGGAAGGCCATTACGCCGTTGCTGACTGCTTCGACGCCCGTCATCGCGGTGCAGCCGGAAGAGAACACTTTGAGAATCAGCCACCAACTGAAGGCGGCTGTGGCCATGGGAATTGCCGGCAGCGGCGTAACGGGGTGCGGATGGCCGCCCGTGTGGAATACCTGCCAGGCCCCGACAGCAATGACGATTAGCAATGTGCCGGTAAAGATATAGGTGGGAATCATGAACACTACGCCGGTATCGTGTACGCCGCGCATATTAACGATGGTGAGAATGAGCAGAATCCCCAGGCAAAGTTGCAGCGTGTAAGGCTGCAGATTGGGAGCGGCGGAAATGAGAGCGCCCACGCCGGCAGAAATGCCAACGGCTGCGGTGAGAATGTAGTCGATCATCAGCGCCGCAGCCGCCAGCAGGCCCGCGCCCTCTCCAAGATTCTGCGATGCAACCGTGTAGGACCCGCCACCATGAGGATAGGCGTCGATCGTCTGCCGATAGCTGAAAAAGACAATCGTAAGCAGTGCCACGATGGCGGCGCTGACCGGGACAATGTAATGAACGCCCAGCAGGCCGAGCGGGATGAGCAGTGTTAGCGCGGCTTCCGGGCCATATGCGGCGGAACTTAAAGCATCCAGGCCGAAGACCGGGATGCCTGCGATGGGGCCGATATGCTCGGCGCGTTCTTCGCTGGTTGCGAGCGGGCGGCCAAAAAGAAGATCCTGGATGCGGGTCGTGATTGCCATGCGCTGTTTTGTCCGGCGGCTATGAATTGGAAGGGAAGAGCCGCCGAAGGCATTGTCTCACGGTCGAGGCATGAACTTCACGATTCCGGCACTGGTGTTTGTGCAAGACATCAGGCGCCCTCGCGCATCGGTTCACCGATCAGAAAGTTCATTCTCTCCTCCTGCTGCTCCATGGATTCGATGAGCTTGAATTGCGTGCGGCAGCGATCGAGGTTTTGTCCTTGACGATGCACTTTGTAGTAAGTGTCACCGGCAAGATAGTCGGTGAGGAATCGGATGCCTTGCTCGAATGTAATCAGTTTTCCGGCGAAAACAAGATGCCGCTTCTCCGCTTCAGTAAGGAAACTGCCGGCTGCTTCGAGATAGCCGCGCGCCAGTGCCTCGAACATGGGAAACTGCATGCTCACTTTATCGAGATCCTGCTCGTCCTCGTCGACTGGGCTGGTGCCCGTGCGCACCATGTCGCCAAAATCGTAAAGCGCCAGGCCGGGCATAACGGTATCGAGGTCAACAACGCAAAGGCCCTTGCCTGTTGTGTCGTCGAACATCACGTTGTTGAGTTTGGTGTCGTTATGGGTGACACGCTCTGGCAGGTTGGCATCGATCAAAACACTTGCAATGGATTGATGGGTAAGCGCGAATTCGACTTCGGCTTTTGCGCCACTTGCGCGGTTGGCTTCGTCGGCTGCAAGAGCCCTTTCAAATGCAGCGAACCGTTTCGGCGTGTGATGAAAATCAGGAATCGTATCGTGTAGCCTCGGCGAAGCCAGCCCGGCAAGCATCTTCTGGAATTGTCCAAATGCTTTTGCCGCCTCGTACGCTTGCTGCGTCGACTCTACAGTGTCGTAAGTGCGGGCGTTCCCAATGAAGCAGTACGCACGCCAGTCGTTTCCCTCACCATCCTGGTGCCATGCGCGCCCGTCGCGCGTGGGAATTAGATTCAAGACACGCCGCGTGCTGTCGGGCTGGCCATCGAGTTGCGCGGCCAGATGCGAGGTCACTCGTTGGATGTTCTCCATCAGCGCGGCAGGGTTGCCGAATATGCCGGTGTTGATGCGCTGCAGGAGCATGCGCCTCGATACGCCGGACTGATCGAAGATAGCGCAGTAGGTGTCGTTGATATGACCGCTGCCATAAGGAGTGGCGCGCAAGAAATCGCCCTCGATCTGAAATTGGCGCGCGGCATTGGCGGCGAGATGTTGTTGATTCATGGCCAGGGTCTGTCATGAATCATAATCGCCTCCAACCGAGTCTTGCTTCTGGGCGCCATGAAGCCTGGCAGGCGGCGGAAAGACTCAACAAGGTGAAGGGTACGGGCTTCAGCCCGTACATAAACCCCGTAATATCAACTCGGGCTTTAGCCCCGAGGGAACCCTCTCCAGATTTCAATACGCATTCCCGAGTTTTTCAGCAGCCTGCTACGGGTTTGCAGCGGCTGTGCTGCTTTTCTTATGCAGGAATAGCTGCCTCAAATCCGGCGAAAACTCGTGGAACGTAAATGCCAGCGCATCGTACCCAATATCGAGCCCCCAATTGCGCACAGCATTGCCTGCCGTCCGTTCCACGCTCGGATAATAGAACTGGGAGACGCCAACCGAAGCGGCCCCACCCCCGATTTCTGAGATATTGAAAGTGGATTTGCCCGAATCCGTTCGCGTCACCACTACCCTGCTCAACGCGTACCCGGCTCGCTTCCACCGGCTCCCCCCCGCCCGTCCCATTGCGAAGTAACGGGAATCCTCGTGGGTCGCTTCAGGAAATATGAATTCGACAAAATAGTTTTCGACTGCCTGGTCCGCGGCAGCGTGCCAGTAATACCGTGCATACCCCGCCGCTCCCTGGTGAAACTCCGGTGTCGACTTCGTCCCGAATGAAAATCCCGCAATCATTCCGGCGAAAAACAGCGAAGTGTAGTCGAAATTATCCTCGGTTGCAGTCATGAACTTGTCTTTTATCGACTCCTTGGGCACCTTAGCGCCCGCACTCACCGAGCGGAAGTTGGGCAGCACGCCCCAGATCCGCTTCGCCTGCTGGTCGTCGCCTTGCGTCGCAGTATTTGCGCCGGGCTGGCTCTGCTGCCCTTGGCCTGGCGCCGGCGCATTGGGTAGCTGGGAAGATGAGGATTCGGTTGAAAGCGCCCCCGCCGGATCGGTTTGCTGAGAAGTGCTTTGCTGCCCGATGCAGACTTGGCAAAACACAATGCTCACGGCAAATGCCAGCAATTGACCCGCCCGTGAGTTGAAATATCCCATGATCCCCCTTGTGCATCTTTATGCACGTGTGAATTAGACGAGCATTCCATCTGGAAGGGTGCATGAATTGATTGCTCGGCCGCCACACCCCGTTCGCTGTTTCTCACCGCACCGGCGGCGCGCTTCTTTCCCGACCGACCTGACCGATCCAACAAAGCGTACACATTGAATGTGTACTTGGTTGGTTTGAGTGAACAATCTTCGTACGCTTTCAATGTGTCTGCGGGTTAAAATATTGCTATGCCGAGGATTGCTGTCGAAGACAACAACCGTATGTCGCTGCGGATCAAGTCGGCGGAAAAGATGCAACTGCTTCGTGCAGCAGCACTTAGCCATACCGACTTGACTGACTTTGTGATTCGGAACGCGGTGCAGGCGGCGCGCACGGTAATTGCTGATGCGGAAAACCTGAAGCTCTCCGAGCGCGACAGCCTGCGTGTCCTGGATGCCCTTGAGAATCCATCGGAGCCAAATGCTCGGCTGATCGCTGCCGCCCGATCGCTTCCCGCGCAGCCATGAGTTCGATGACGTGGCACGAAGAGCCGATCCGCAGGCGCCATAACGTCGATTCTTTCGACTGCGGCGAACCGGCTCTGAACGAGTTTTTGCGCCGCCATGCCTGCAAAAGCCACGAGTCGGGTGGTTCGAAGACGTTCGTGGCCATCGACGACAGCGACGGGAAAACCATTCTTGGTTTCTACAGCCTGAGCCCCGCGACTATTTTCTGCGGGCTAACCGGGGTCCATGATTGGCGTACCCAGAACTCCGTGCCCCGTTCTTGCGATTTCTC
>Ga0182016_10004123_pt1 | contig 16238 bp, 12 predicted proteins | sample 712S2MmetaG_FD_120491 | JGI IMG/M metagenome (GOLD analysis project Ga0182016, IMG submission 120491) | Permafrost microbial communities from Stordalen Mire, Sweden - 712S2M metaG | ecosystem: Environmental > Terrestrial > Soil > Wetlands > Permafrost | place: Sweden: Stordalen | collected...
GGCGACCGCAAGTACGGCGAGGACGAAGCCATCGTCGGCGGATTCGGCCGCTTCCGCGACGAGACCGTCTGCGTGATCGGGCACGAAAAAGGGTCCGATACCGATAGCCGCCTCAAGCATAATTTCGGCATGGCGCGGCCCGAGGGCTACCGCAAGGCGGCGCGGCTGATGATGATGGCGGATCATTTCGAGGTGCCGGTGATCGCGCTGATCGACACCGCCGGCGCCTATCCGGGCATCGGCGCCGAGGAACGCGGCCAGGCCGAGGCCATCGCGCGCTCGACGGGAACTTGTCTCGCCATCGGCGTGCCCAACGTCGCCGCCATCATCGGCGAGGGCGGATCCGGCGGCGCCATCGCGATTGCGACCGCCAATCGCGTCTTGATGCTCGAGCACGCGATCTACAGCGTGATTTCGCCCGAGGGCGCGGCATCGATCCTGTGGCGCGACACCGCGAAAGCGCAGGACGCGGCATCGAGCATGAAAATCACCGCCCAGGATCTGGTGCGCTTCGGGGTCGTCGATGCGATCGTGCCCGAACCCACCGGGGGCGCACATCGCGATCCGGCGGCCGCGGTCGCCGCTGTCGGCGAGGCGATCGGCAGCGCGCTCGCCGAAATGCGCGACCTCGACCGCTCCACGGTTGTCCGTCTGCGGCGTGAAAAGTTCTTGGCCATCGGACGGACGCTGAGTTGACAGCGAAGTTGCGGGCGCCCGAATGCCCCGACTTTCCGCCACAATCTCGCCGCGATTAAACTCGCCGGACGGCTTAGCCAGTCAAATGGCTGGATTTAATGGCCCAATTTGGCGATAATTTACCATTCATTTAATGCGTAGGTGGTCAACCGGACTGCAGTCGGCCGGTTGCCTTGCGAAAGCCACCTCTTATGGGTAACGATTAGGCGAGTGGTGGCACGGGGATGGTTCATCTGTCGGGGAACATTACCCTAATCCGCGCCTGTATCGTCCGCGCATTGGCGTTCTGCGCGATCAGGTCGCGTGTTGTTCTGACATCGGTCGGACTTGCCGGTGCGCTTACGCTTGCCGGCTGCTACAGCGACGACGGCTATCAGCTACCGACCCGGGCGATGAAAGAATTATCGCCGGAAATGATTTCGCTGCTTACGCAGAAGAACATGCCGAAGGATTCGCCGATCCTGATCCGCGTGTTCAAAGAGGAATCCGAGCTCGAAGTCTGGAAGCAGGATACCACCGGGCAGTATCAGCTGTTGAAGGTTTATCCGATCTGCCGCTGGTCGGGCGAACTCGGCCCCAAGAAAGTCGAGGGCGACCGCCAGGCGCCGGAGGGCTTCTATTCGATCACGCCGGGCTTGATGAATCCCAATTCCAATTATTACCTCGCCATCAATATCGGCTTCCCCAACGCCTACGACAAAGCGAACGGCTATAGCGGCGCATTTCTGATGATTCACGGCGATTGTTCGTCGCGCGGTTGTTACGCCATGACTGACGAGCAGATCGGCGAAATCTATTCGCTGGCCCGTGAAGCGTTTCTCGGCGGCGAGAAAACTTTCCAGATCCAGGCCTATCCGTTCCGCCTGACGCCGGCGAACCTCGCCCGTCACCGCACCAATCCGAATATGGATTTCTGGAAGATGCTCAAGGAGGGCAACGACCACTTCTTGGTGACGCATCTCGAACCCAAGGTCGACGTCTGCGAGCGCCACTACGTGTTCGACGCGCAGCCGCCGGCGGGTTCCACGAAGCCGCTCGTCTTCACGCCGAGCGGCCATTGCCCGGCCTACGAAGTGCCGCAGGAGATCGCCGGACCGGCGCTCGAGAAACAGAAGAACGACGACTTCCAGCTCGCGCAAATGGTCAAGGAGAACGTTCCGGTCGCACCGGTCGTGATGGGAACCGACGGCGGCATGAACAGCTTCTTCGTCGGCAAACTCGAGGTCACCCAGCCGGTGCAGGACAATGAAGGCCGGCTGCACGCGCCGCCGATCCATCCCGGGATGCCGCCCCCCACCCTGAGCGGCCCGCGTGAGGATCCCCAAGCGGGAACTGCTGTCGCCTCCAGCGCGAGCACGTCACGCGGCCTGTTCGGCAATCTGTTCGACTCCAAGCCGAGCGCGCCGCAGAGCCAAGCGCCGCAGGCTCAAGTCGCGTCCGCAGCACCGAGCAATGACAGCCATTCGAGCTTCTTCGGCAATCTATTCAAACCGAAAAACACGGCCGCTCAAGAAGCGCCCGCCCCGCAAGGAACTGTTCTTGCCGGCTTGAGCCCGACACCCAAACCCGCGAAAACCGAAACCGCGAGAGCGGAAGCGCCCAAGCTCGAGCAACAGAGGCCGGAACCGCAGAAGCCGGAGCCGCAACAAGCAAGCGCGCCGCAAAAGCCTGCGCCGCAGATCGCGCAAGCGCCGAGGCCCAAACTGCAACAGCCGCAGCAAGACGCCGCCGCCGCGCCACAGCCGGTTAACACCGGTAGTCTGATCAGGGGTGCGCAGCCGGTGGTACCAGTCGGCTCGTTCGACGGCCGCTGGGCGGGACTGCAGTAATCAGGAATCGGCAGTCGGCAAGCAGAACTCGCTCCTGCGCGGTCTGGATTGTCGGCCTTTATCTACTGATCCCTGTCAGACGTATTTCCCGTGGCAGTGTTTGAATTTCTTGCCTGAGCCGCAGGGACAGACTTCGTTGCGGCCAACTTTGCCCCAGCTTTGCGGATCCTTCGGGTCCCGCGCCGAGGCCTGCGGCACTGGCGCTTGGGGAAGGCGCGGCTGTGCTTGAGCCGCGGGAGCGGCACCGGGTGCCGCCGGTCGATTGCCGATGCCACGGCCGGTACTGTCGCTACCAATACTATCACTCCCGATACCATGGCGCGCCAACGTCTCCGCGCCGGCCATCGCCAGCGCCATCTCGTCCTCGCCGGTCATCGGATCGGCCTTGTGCGCCGACATGGCGGGCAGCGCCTCGGGCTGTTGCGGCGGCGCCGCCTGAATCTCGACACGCATCAATTGCGCCGTCACCGCTTCGCGCAGGCTCTGGCTCATCGCTTCGAACAGGCTGAAGGATTCCGCCTTGTATTCGTTGAGCGGATCGCGCTGGCCGTAGCCGCGCAAGCCGATCACCTGGCGCAGGTGATCGAGCATAACGAGATGCTCGCGCCAGAGATGGTCGAGGGTCTGCAGCAGGATCGACTTTTCGACATAGCGGATGACGTCGGGGCCCCATTGCGCGACTTTGGCCGCCATATGCTCGTCGGCACGCCGCTCGACGCGGCTGAAGATCTCCTCGTCGGCGATGCCCTCTTCCTTGGCCCATTCGTCGACCGGCAGATCGAGACCGAGCACGCGCTTGAGCTCTTCACGCAAGCCCACCGCGTCCCATTGTTCCGGGTAGGCGTTCTCCGGCACGTGCTTGGCGACCAGATCGTCGATTACGTTGTGGCGCATATCGGCGACCACCTCGCCGACGGTCTGCTCCTGCATCCATTCGACGCGCTGATCGAAGATCACCTTGCGCTGATCGTTCATGACATTGTCGAACTTCAGAATGTTCTTGCGGATGTCGAAATTGCGCGCCTCGACCTTCTGCTGCGCTTTTTCCAGCGCTTTGTTGATCCAGGGATGGATGATCGCTTCGTTTTCCTTGAGCCCGAGCTTGGTCAGCATGCCGTCGAGCTTGTCGGTGCCGAAGATGCGCATCAGGTCGTCTTCGAGCGACAGGAAGAATTTGGAGTGGCCCGGATCGCCCTGCCGGCCGGAACGGCCACGCAGCTGATTGTCGATGCGGCGGCTTTCGTGCCGCTCGGTGCCGAGCACGTAGAGCCCGCCGGCGGCGAGCGCCTTTTCCTTCAGGCGCGCAACCTGGGCGCGGATTTCGGCCGCCCGCGGCGACTTATCGCGCTCACCCCAATCCTCGACATGGGCCAATTCCTGGCGGATGCGCATATCGGCATTGCCGCCGAGCTGAATGTCGGTGCCGCGGCCGGCCATGTTGGTGGCAATCGTGATGGCGCCGGGCACGCCGGCCTGGGCCACGATATAGGCCTCCTGCTCGTGATAACGCGCATTGAGAATGGCGAATACCTTGGCCTTGGAGGCGCCTTCGTCGCCGGAATAGAGCGCCGCAAACGCGTTGGGGTCGGCAAAGTCGTGTTGCTCCCAACCGTGCTGGCGCAGCATTTCGGCAAGCTGCTCGGATTTCTCGATCGAGGTGGTGCCGACCAGCACCGGCTGGCCGCGCGTCTTGCAGTCCTCGATCAAGGTCAGGACGGCGCGGAATTTCTCCACCGAGGTGCGATAGACCTCGTCGTCGTCGTCGAGGCGCACCATCGGCCGGTTGGTAGGAATTTCCAGCACTTCCAGATTGTAGATGTCCTGGAATTCCTCAGCCTCGGTGAGCGCCGAGCCGGTCATGCCGGAAAGCTTCTCGTACATCCGGAAATAATTCTGGAACGTGATCGAGGCCAGCGTCTGGTTCTCCGGCTGGATCGGCTGATGCTCCTTGGCTTCGAGCGCCTGGTGCAGTCCTTCCGAATAGCGCCGGCCCGGCATCATGCGGCCGGTGAACTCGTCGATGATGACGACCTCGCCGTTGCGCACGATGTAGTCCTTGTCGCGCTGGAACAGCTTATGGGCGCGTAGGCCCTGATTGATGTGATGCACGACCGAGACGTTCTCGACGTCGTAGAGCGAATCCGACTTCAGAAGACCGGCATCCTTCAGCTGCTGCTCCATCTTGCTCATGCCGATTTCGCTGAGATTGACCGAGCGCTGCTTCTCGTCGAGCTCGTAGTCGGCCTTGTCCAGACTGGGAATGAACTTGTCGATGGTGTTGTAGAATTCGGAGCGGTCGTCGAGCGGACCGGAAATGATCAGCGGCGTGCGCGCCTCGTCGATCAGGATGGAGTCGACTTCGTCGACGATGGCGTAGGTGTGGCCGCGCTGCACCATGTCCTCGAGCCGATATTTCATATTGTCGCGCAGATAGTCGAAGCCGAGCTCGTTATTGGTGCCGTAGGTGACGTCGCAGTCGTATTGCTTCTTGCGTTCCTCGTCCTGCAACCCGTGCACGATGACGCCGACGGTGAGGCCCAAGAATTTATAGATCTGCCCCATCCATTCGGCATCGCGTTTGGCGAGGTAGTCGTTGACGGTGACGACATGCACGCCGCGGCCGGCGAGCGCATTGAGGTAGACCGGAAGCGTGGCGACCAGCGTCTTGCCTTCGCCGGTCTTCATCTCGGCGATCCTGCCTTCGTGCAGCACCATGCCGCCGATCATCTGGACGTCGAAATGCCGCTGGCTGAGCGTGCGCTTGGCGGCCTCGCGCACGGTGGCGAAGGCCGGCACCAGGATGTCGTCGAGCGTCTGGCCCGCGGCAAGCGCTTTCTTGAAGTCCTCGGTGCGGGCGCGCAACGCCTCGTCGGACAGCGCCTGCAATTCGTTTTCGAGCGCGTTAATCTCCTCGACCCGCGGACGATAGGCCCGGATCCGGCGATCATTGGAGGAACCGAACAGCTTACGGGCGACTGCGCCGATCATCGCGTCTTCATCCTTCTCGATTTCGGGCTTGCCGCCATGGTTCTATGAAGGCCTGACCAAGCACGATCTTCGTCCGAACGTCGGTCTCCCGATCATGCTGTTCGCTTCCGTCCAGGCTTGGTGTGGGTGAAGCGTGTCAACCAGCGGAAAATGCGGCGCTATTTGGGCTTCTGCAAGGCGACCGAACGGCCCCAATTACGCTGGACAGATAAGAGGGGGTGAGTTTCCTGTCAATGCGACGGGAAGGCGGCGTTACGGTTCACGCGCTCGTCAGGCGGCGGCCCGATTCTGCCATTGCCAAGGCCGGACTATTCGGCGAGTGTCCGCGCCGATTTCGGCCCCCTCGTTTCGGGTCCGATGACCGGCAATAACCTGGCGCTTGGCGCCACTCCAAAGGACCGCGTTAATGGCCTCCACCCGTCCGCCCCTTACCCGCGCGCTCGGCGCACTGGCGCTTGCTGCCTTCCTTGCCGCGCCGATCGCGGCCCTCGCCCAAGACAAGCCGAAAGATCAAGACTCCGATCCGGTGATCGCCCGCGCCAATGGCGTCGAGATCAGGCAGAGCGACCTCGCGCTCGCCGCGGAAGAAATCGGCACCAATATGCCGCAAATGCCGCCAGACCAGAAGCGCCAATATCTCGTCACCTATCTGGCCGACATCGTCGTGCTGGCGCAGACCGCCGAGCAGCAGAAGCTCGCCGACAATGATGACGTGAAACATCGCATCCAGTTCGAGCGCAACAAAGTGCTGATGGAAACGCTGCTGCAAAAGGCCGGCGAGGCCGCGCAGACCGACGATGCGATGCACAAAGTTTATGACGACGCCATCAAACAGATGCCTCCCGAGGAGGAAGTTCACGCCCGTCACATTCTGGTTCCGACCGAAGACGAAGCCAAGGCGATCGAGGCCGAGTTGAAGAAGGGCGCGGATTTCGCGACGCTGGCCAAGGAGAAATCCAAGGACCCGGGTGCAGCGGACGGCGGCGATCTCGGCTATTTCACCAAGGATCAGATGGTGGCCGAATTCTCCGACGTCGCCTTCAAGCTCGACAAGGGCCAGGTTTCCGATCCGGTGAAGACGCAATTCGGCTGGCACATCATCAAGGTCGAGGACAAGCGGACCAAGCCGACCCCGACTTTTGATGAAGTAAAGAGCCAGATCTCGACTTATGTCGCGCACCGCGCGCAGGCCGAACTCGTCGACAAATTGCGCAAAACCGCCACCATCGAGCGCCTCGACCAGCCGCCGGCTCCGGCCGATCCGTCGACGCTCAATCCGGCCGCACCGGCGAAGAAGTAGGCCGAATTGCACTTGCATGGAACGCAAAAAACCTGTCATTCCGGCCGAGCGTAGCGAGAGCGGAATCGATAGCCCCTAACCCTCGCGGTCGGACCGAGAGCGACGTGGCTATGGATTCCGGGCTCGCGAGCGTCGCTCGCGCCCCGGATGATGCATGTCCACGACCATTTCCCCCCTCGCCCCGAAATCAATCCCGCACCTGCCGGCGGTTGCCGGTGTGCGCTTTTCGACCGCGGCCGCCGGCATCCGCTACCGCGACCGCACCGACGTCATGCTGGCGCTGTTCGACGAAGGCACCAGCGTTGCGGGAGTCTTCACCCGTTCCAAATGCCCCTCGGCGCCGGTCGAATGGTGCCGCGCGAGGGTAAAGGGCGCGCGGGCGCGCGCGCTGGTCGTCAATTCCGGCAATGCCAACGCCTTTACGGGCAAAAACGGCCGCGCTGCATGCGCGCTGACCGCCAAGCTCGCCGCCGCCGCAGCCGGCTGCAAAACGACCGAAGTATTCCTCGCGTCGACCGGCGTGATTGGCGAACCGCTGCCGGCGGAGGCCTTCGACGGCGTCATGGCGAAGCTCGTGGCGGCAGCCGCGCCCGATGCTTACGAGGAAGCCGCGCGCGCGATCATGACCACCGACACGTTCCCGAAGCTCGCCACCGCGCGAGCCCGCATCGCCGGCACCGAAGTCACCATCAACGGCTTTGCCAAGGGCGCCGGCATGATCGCGCCCGACATGGCGACGATGCTCGCCTTCGTCTTCACCGATGCGCCGATCGCGGCGCCGGTGCTGCAAGCGCTGTTGCGCGAGGGCGTCGTCGACACCTTCAACGCCGTCACCATCGACGGCGACACCTCGACCTCGGACACGCTGCTGGCCTTTGCCACCGGCGGCGCCAAGACGGCGCCGCGCATCACACGCGCCCATGATCCGCGCCTCGTGCCGTTCCGTAAGGCGTTCGACGCCGTACTCGCCGACCTCGCCGAGCAGGTCGCGCGCGACGGCGAAGGCGCGCGCAAACTGGTCGAGATCACGGTGGAGGGCGCGGTATCGAAGGCGTCGGCGCGCCGGATTGCGCTGTCGATCGCCAATTCGCCGCTGGTGAAGACTGCGATCGCCGGCGAGGACGCCAATTGGGGCCGCGTCGTCATGGCGGTCGGCAAGGCCGGCGAGCCCGCCGACCGCGACCGGCTGTCGATCTGGTTCAACGGCATCCGCGTCGCCCACAAGGGTGCGCGCGATCCCGGTTATGACGAGGCGGAAGTTTCGGCGGCGATGAAAAAGCCGGAGATCGCGCTCAAAGTCGGACTCGGCCTCGGCAAGGGCCGCGACCGCGTGTTGACCTGCGACCTGACCAAAGAATACGTCGCGATCAACGGCGATTATCGAAGCTGAGGACGGTCGGATGGCACCGAAGCATATTCACACCTCGGTGCTCGATATTGTCTACGAAGAAAGCGGCTCAGCCGACGGCGTGCCGGTCTTTCTCATGCACGGCTGGCCCTACGATCCGCGCTGCTACGATGCGGTCGTCCCGCCGCTTACTGCGGCCGGCTGCCGGGTTATCGTGCCCTTTCTGCGCGGCTTCGGCATGACGCGTTTTCTGTCGGGCGACACGCCGCGCTCGGGGCAGCAGGCTGCGCTGGGCAATGATTTGCGCGAACTGATGGATGCGCTGTCGATCGACCACACGCTCCTCGCCGGCTACGACTGGGGTGGTCGCGCGGCTTGCATTGTCGCGGCACTGTGGCCGGAGCGCGTGCGCGGGCTAGTTACCGTCAACGGCTATAATCTGCAGAACATCCCGGCCTCGGCCGAGCCCGCGCCCCCGGCGCAGGAGCATCGCCTCTGGTATCAGTATTATTTTCACAGCGAACGCGGCCGCGCCGGGCTCGAGAAGAACCGCCGCGCGTTAGCCCGCCTGCTCTGGACCTTGTGGTCGCCGCTTTGGGCGTTCGACGACGCCACTTTCGAGCGGAGCGCCGCCTCGTTCGACAATCCCGATTTCGTCGCGGTGACGATCCAGTCCTACCGCCATCGCTACGGCTATGCGGCGGGTGATCCCGCCTTGGACGACATCGAACGCCGGCTTGCCGCCCAGCCGAGAATCTCGGTCCCGACCATCGCGCTCCAGGGCGAAGCCGACGGCGTGCACCCGCCCGCCTCCTCGCAACACCACGCCGATTTCTTCACTGGGCCGTATCGACGCCGCCTGCTGCCGGGGATCGGACACAACCCGCCGCAGGAAGCCCCGCAAGCCTTCGCGGATGCAGTCCTTGAGCTGATCGGCAAAAAATAGCCTTAGCCTTTCGTTAACCAGCGCGGCGATTGCGCCGACGGATGCGACCGCATTGAATATGCCTTTACCGAAGCCTCTCTAGACTGGGACCGGACCGTGAGTGTCAGACTTGTCCTCGTTGCCGCTTGCGCACTCATCGATCCCGACGGCCGGGTGCTGATCGCGCAGCGTCCGCCGGGCAAGTCGATGGCCGGTCTGTGGGAGTTTCCCGGCGGCAAAATCGAGCCGGGCGAACGGCCGGAACAGAGCTTGATCCGCGAACTGGAGGAGGAACTGGGCATCGTCGTCAAAGCGGAATGCCTCGCACCGCTGACCTTCGCGAGCCATTCCTATCCCGACTTCCACTTGCTGATGCCGCTTTATGTCTGCCGGCGCTGGCAAGGCTTTGTCGAAGCGCGGGAACGGCAGGCGCTCAAATGGGTGCGGCCGAACGAGTTGCACAACTATCCGATGCCGCCTGCCGACGAACCGCTGATATCGCACCTGACGACACTGTTGTGATCCGAATGCCAGAAGGCCCAAAGACCATGTCGAAGTCTCACAAGCTCACGATCGTCGTCACGCTCCGGCGATTCATCCGGGGCGAGAGCGGCGCCACTTCGATCGAATATGCGATGATCGCCTCGGGCATCGCCGTCGTCCTCGCCGCCTCGATCACGAGCCTTGGGACCAACGTCAAAGGCCTTTTCACCAGCGTCTCCACGGCGCTGAAATGATGCTTGGCATCAGGCGATCGCCCTGAGTTTGGGATTGATGGAGGCCAGCAGTCCTTTGAGTTCCGCCGCGGGTCGCGGCGGACTGAACAGGTAGCCTTGCACTTCCGTACATCCTTCCAATTTCAATTGCTTGAATTGCGCGGGCGTTTCCACCCCCTCGGCAGTCGTCGCGATGCCGAGCCCGCTGCCCATGGCGATCACAGCTCGCACGATGGCAAGGCTGTCGCTGTGCTCCGACATGTCGCAAATGAACGATCGATCGATTTTTATTTTATCGAAGGGAAACTTGCGTAGATAACTGAGCGAGGAATACCCCGTACCGAAATCGTCCATCGAAATTCTTACTCCTAATTCGCGTAATTCCTGGAGCACGGCCAGCGTCCCATCACCCTCCTGCAACAAAACGGATTCGGTAATTTCCAATTCCAGGCGGATCGGCGATAACCCAGATGCCGCGAGCGCCGCCACGACCGACGGTAATAGACCTTTCTTCTGAAATTGTATCGGCGACAGGTTGACGGCGACCTTCACCCGGCTTGGCCAGGTGGCGGCCTCCGCACAGGCTTGCCGCAACACCCAGTCTCCCAGCGGAACGATGAGACCGGATTCTTCGGCGATAGGGATGAAATCGAGCGGTGCGACCATGCCGCGCTCTGGATGGCGCCAGCGAATAAGGGCCTCGAAACCTGTGACATATTCCGTCTGCATGTCGACCAACGGCTGATAGAACAGCTCGAATTCGCCATTGGCCAGCGCCTTGCGCAGATCGATCTCAAGTGTCCGGCGCGCCTGCATGCGCGCGTCCATTTCCGGCTCGAAAAAGCGATAAAGACCGCGACCCTCGGCCTTGGCCCGATAGAGCGCCGTATCGGCGTTCTTCAGAAGCTGGTCGGGATCGGCCCCGTCGTCCGGCGCGAGCGCAATCCCGATGCTCACTTCGACCGTAACCTGATGACCGGCAAGCTCATAGGGTGCGCCGATTACCTCGATGAGACGGGAGGCCAGCGCCGTCGCATCCCTCGGTTGGGAGGCGCCCACTTGCATGACCGCAAACTCATCGCCGCCGAGGCGGGCGACCTTGTCGGCGTCTCGAATGCAATGGCGCAACCGCTCTGCGACCGACTTGAGCAGAAGATCGCCGATCGGGTGGCCGTGCGTATCATTTACGTCCTTGAAGCGATCGAGATCGAGACAGAACACGGCCAGATTTTCTCCCTGCTTTGGCCGCGCCAGGGTCTGCCGCAACTGCTCGAAAAGCTGCACTCGGTTGGGCACATCGGTCAGCGCATCGTGGTGCGCCATATATTCGATCTTCGCCTCCGCTCTTCGCCGTTCGGTGATGTCTTCATGGGTGGCAACCCAGCCGCCCGCGGCCATGGGCGAAGTCGTCACCAACACCTCACGTCCGTCCGCCGCCTCGAGCACCGCGGTCGTGACCTTGCCCTGCTCCAGCTTGGCCCTGATTTCGGCATGGAACTGCGCTGGGTCTTTATTCAAAAAATCGCCGATTGCTGCTCGGCACCGAAGGACGTCCAGCAAGGAGCAGCCCGGCTTGACCGTATCGCGCGACAATTTGTACATCTCGATATAATTGTCGTTGCAAACGACGAGCCGTTCCGCCGCATCGAACATCACCAACCCTTGCGACATATTGTTGATGGCAGTATCGAGCCGCTGTTTTTCCAGCGCCAGCCTTTGCATCGATAGATTATAGGCCCGCGCCTGTTGTCGCACGATCAGCAAGATCATGATCGCGACCGTCACAGCCGCCAAAGCGCCCGCGCCGAGCCAGACGTTTGTTTCCTTTTGCCAAATCGCCAATGCGGCGGCAGTGTCTATGGCAACCGATAATACAAGCGGAAAATGAGCGAGACGGTGAGCCGCCAGCAGACGATCTTTACCGCCAAGATGTCCGACGAAGCGAATTGCGCCGCTTTCGTCGTCGCCGACAGCAGCGATGGTGGAGTTGAGCTTTTTTCCGAGGGCGGACTCGATTTGCGGAAACCGCGTTAGCAGGACGCCGTCATTGCGAACCAAGGTGATTGAACTGCCCTCCCCAAGCGAAATGGCGGCGAAAAGCTTCTCGAAGTAGGATAGCTCGACGGCTCCTAGAACGAGACCCAGAAAATCGCCATTGGCAGCCGTAACCCTGCGGGCGAAAAAAATCGTCCATGCACCGTCGGTGCGGTTATGCCATGGCTCGCTGATGAACGACGTCACCCGCGGATCGGACTTGGGCGTTTGGAAGAAAGTCCGATCGGCGACGCTGATGTTCGGCCCCGGCCAGAAGCGCGAGAAATTGATAAGTCTGCCGTCGGCATTGATGAGGGAAATGGCGTAGATTTGCGGCAGGCCGCTGGTGCTGGCCTTGAGCATCTGGTGCACGTCTTCGCTCGACATCCGGCGCGCATAGTCCTCGCTCGAGGTAATTCCGAGTGACTGGATCGCGTCGATAATGCTGCTTTGAACCAGATCAACGCCCTGAAACGTTCGATCCATCTGCTCGGAAAGTATCAGGGCTGTGTTCTTGAGCTCGCGCTCACTTTCATGCAGGGCGCGATTGCGAAGATTGCCGACCATGATCGCGGTACCGACCACGATCGCTGCAATCAGCATTGCACCGCAGAGGATGAGATAACGGATAGGACGACTGCGCCACGCCGCCGTCCCGGAAACAGCGCCAAAGCAAATTTGGCTGAGTAATGCTTGCGGCACGCTTTTACTCCGGTAATGGCGGATCGCGGTCACGCGTGTCCGCCACTGCAGTGCGACAATGAGGTTTGGGCGAGGCGTAGCTGCGCCTCAGGCTAGTAGCCGGCGCGGGCCGTTTGGCCACTCGCTACATTAGTCCGCAGTCACTAAATCGCGATGCTACCTGACAACGCGCAACGTCGCGATTAGACCGCTTGTGATCGGGCTTTCCATGAACATAGTTACGATGAGATGAAACAATCTGCGTATTACTACCGAGGCTGCGGCATATGCGATATTGAGATCGAGTGTCGACGGGGCCGGAACCGGTACGGCGCTAGCGGCCGGGCTTCTCGCCCGTGGATATCTCATTGGTGCCGAGCGCGTCGGCGAGACGCGCTTTTGCCGAGCCGGGCTTCAGCGGCTGCTGCTGGCTCGGATCCGGCGCCCAGCCCGATAGCCAGACGATCTCAAAGGTCGCGCGTAGCCGCCCATCCGCATCGGAAAACTGCTCGCCGTAGATCTCCGCCGCGCGCATGAGCGTCTGCCGCCGCAGCGGCGTGCGGCGGCGATCAAAAAGCGCATTGGTTGCGCCCATGCGCCGTAGATCGTGCATCAGCCTGAAGATGGAATCGTAACGCACCGTGACGCGGTCAACGTCGGTCACCGGCAGAGCGAATCCGGCGCGCTGTAACAAAGCGCCGAGTTCACGCAGATCGGCAAAGGGCGCCACGCGTGGCGAAACACCGCCTTCGATATCGCTTTCGGCCGCCGCAAAGGCCTGGCGCAACTCGGTCAGCGTCTCGCCACCGAGTAGCGCCGCGACGAACAGGCCGTCGGGCTTGAGTGCGCGGCGAATTTGCACAAGCGTGCCCGGCAGATCGTTGACGTGATGAAGTGCCAGCGCTGAAATGACGAGATCGAGCGCGCCGTCGCGAAACGGCAGCGCCTCCTCGTCGGCGGCGACAAAGGGAGGCGAGCGAGGAAGCGCATCGGCCGCCACGATGGTGCCGATCGAGCCGAGGCGAGCCAGCGCCGTCCGCACCGCCTCGCCCGGCGTGCCGAGGTCAATGGCCAGATCGAAGCGGCGCAGCACGGGGACGAGCCGGTCGGCAAAATCCTCGGCCACGCGATCGAGCAAAAAACTCGCCGGACCCAAACTCGCGGCGCGCCGCCGGCGCCTGCGCAGCAGCGCCCGGTCGAAAACTATCGGACTTTGCGCTATCGGGCCTTCGACCATTGATCAGCCAATTTTGGATAAGTCATATCTGGGCCAGCAGCAGCTCGGACCGCCTCCCGCGTCGGCGATGACATTTTCCTCATACAGCAGTAGCGTGGAGCCATGCCCGCATTGTCCGGCATAAGCCTGCCCTTACCCGTCAAGCGCGCCACAGGCGCGGTCCGCACGGTATTGCGCGCCGTGCTCGATCTCGCTTTGCCACAGCTCTGCCCGTCGTGCCGCGACCCGATTGAAGGCCGCGGCTTATGTCCGGCGTGCTGGTCGAAATTGTCCTTCATCACCCGCCCCTATTGCGAGCGGCTCGGCATTCCCTTCGTCTATGACCCGGGTCCTGGCATTCTGTCCATGGAAGCGATCGCCGACCCTCCGGCCTATCAGCGCGCCCGCGCCGCCGTGCGTTTCGACGAGGTGGCCCGCGCACTGGTCCACAGCCTCAAATATAGCGACCGACTCGACCTCGCCCCGATGATGGGACGTTGGATCAGCCACGCCGGACGCGACATCCTCGCCGAAGCCGATGCGCTCGTCCCGGTGCCGCTGCATTGGCGCCGGCTGTGGGCGCGGCGCTTCAATCAGTCGGCCATGCTGGCATCCGCGATCTCGGCAGAAAGCCAGGTCCCGATCGCCGCCGGAGCCCTCAAGCGCGTCAAGCCGACCGCCCAGCAGGTCGGTCTGTCGCGCACCGAGCGCGCGTCGAACGTTCAGGGCGCCTTCCGCGTCCCCGAGAGCGGCAAAGCCCTGGTGGCGGGCCGCCGTCTCGTCCTCGTCGACGATGTGCTGACATCGGGGGCCACCGTCGAGGGCTGCGCCCGAGCGCTGTTGCGCGCCGGCGCCGCCAATGTGGATGTGCTGGTTTTCGCCAGGGTTGCCCAGCCGGTGCGAACGTCCATATAAATGGACTGCTGACAACTGCGACGCATCGTGAAATCGCCTGCAGACCCCGATCATGGCCACAATCGATATCTATACTATTCGCTACTGCCCCTATTGCCACGATGCGAAGGAACTGCTGTCCCGCAAGGGCGTAGAATTTCATGAAATCGATGCTTCGGGGAACCGGGACTTACGCAACGAAATGATTCAGCGTTCTCATGGCCGCAGCACGTTTCCGCAGATCTTCATCGGCGCGAACCATGTGGGCGGCTGTGACGATCTTTATGCGCTCGAGGAGGCGGGCGGCCTCGACCCGTTGCTGGCGGAAGCCAAAGCGCCTGTGAAGGGACCGACGCCATGAGCGCGAGCAAAAATTCGGCCTTCAAGGTCGGCCTGATCCAGATGCGGTCGGGCCTCGAGCCGGAGCGTAATCTTACCGACGCCTTGGCGCTGATCGGCGAGGCCAAACAGGCCGGCGCGGACTACGTGTTGACGCCGGAAATGACCAACATCCTGGCGCTCAAGCGCGAGCATCTGTTCGCCAAAATCGTCGCCGAGGAAAACGATCCGACGCTCGCCGCCATGCGCGAGACCGCGCGCAAGCTCGGCATCTACGTGCATATCGGTTCGATCGCGATCAAGGCGTCGCATGACAAAGCCTGGAACCGCTCCTTCCTGATCGACCGTAAGGGCGATTTGATCGCCCGCTACGACAAGATCCATATGTTCGATGTCGATCTCGCGGGCGGCGAGAGCTATCGCGAATCCAATAATTACCGTGCCGGCGAACTCGCCGTCGTCGCCGATCTGCCCTGGGGCCGGCTCGGCATGACGATCTGCTACGACCTGCGCTTTCCGGCGCTGTACCGGGCGCTGGCCGAAGCCGGCGCTTCATTTCTCGCCATACCGTCGGCGTTTACGCGGCAGACCGGCGAAGCGCACTGGCATGTGTTGCAGCGGGCGCGGGCCATCGAGAATGGCTGTTTCGTCCTCGCCGCCGCGCAGGGCGGCCGGCACGAGAACGGCCGCGACACTTACGGCCATTCGCTTGTGGTCGATCCCTGGGGTCGCATCATCGCCGAGGGCGGTACCGAGCCGGGCGTTGTGATCGCCGAAATCGATCCGGCCGAGGTGGCCACGGCGCGCGGCCGCGTGCCGTCGCTCAATCATGGCCGGCGCTTCGAACTGGTCGAGCCCATGGCGGAGCCGACTCATCTTCACGCCGTGCGGGAAACGATATGATCCGCTACGCGCTCAATTGCGAGAACGGCCACACATTCGAGAGCTGGTTCCAGAACTCTGCCGCCTACGACAAGCAGGCCAAGCGGGCGCTGATCAATTGCCCGGTCTGCAACTCCACGAAAGTGGAGAAGGCGATTATGGCGCCGAGCCTGGCACAGAGTTCGGCGCAGAGCCCGGCGCCGTATCCGCCGGCCGATAGCGCCCCGCAGCAGCCGACGCCGCACCCCAATCCGGCGCCGCCACCACCGCTGCAGCCCGCGCCGGTACCGCCGATCCCGCCCAAGACGCCGGTCGCCATGATGTCGCCGGTCGAGCGCGAACTGCGGCAAAAGCTCAAGGAGTTGCGCGACCACATCACCAAGAACGCGA
>Ga0182016_10004130_pt1 | contig 16209 bp, 8 predicted proteins | sample 712S2MmetaG_FD_120491 | JGI IMG/M metagenome (GOLD analysis project Ga0182016, IMG submission 120491) | Permafrost microbial communities from Stordalen Mire, Sweden - 712S2M metaG | ecosystem: Environmental > Terrestrial > Soil > Wetlands > Permafrost | place: Sweden: Stordalen | collected...
CCCAACCCGAAGGCGTCACCGACGCGGACATGAACGCCATGTGGATGAAGTATTACGATTTGTACATCGGTTCAGAACTGGAATACGCTGGAGTGTCCAAAAACGGCATTCCGCTTATCCTCAATTTTTCCAACAACAACGGCATCAACAACCACACTGCCCTGACTGAAGGCATGGGTTATTCCCTGCTGATCGCCGCATCCTTCGCGGACAAACCCCTCTATGACGGTCTGTATATGTTTGTCAAAACCTACATGATCAAAGCCAATCTCGTGACACCCTGCGACGCCAATATTGATTATCTTGCCAATTGGTCGATCGCCATGACCCCGCCATTCGGTGTCATCGGCTGCGGTTCGGCCGGCGACGGTGACGATGATATTGCCATGTCGCTGTTGATCGCGAGCAAACAGTGGGCTTCTACCGGCACCATCAACTACGCAACCGAAGCCCAAACCATGATTGAAAGCATGATGGACACGGGTGTCATTCCCGCCAGCAGTCCCGCCCAGACCTGGTACCGGGATGTGGACAAGTGGTACTACTACGGCGCCGGGGATGAAAATTACGAGAACGGTATCGCCAGCGGCACTTATGTGGACTATTGGGCTCCGGGTTATTACCGCTGCTGGGGAAATACCTATTCGGGCGTTACTTATCCCAACCGCGCAACCACCGGAGCCTCGTGGACAACCGTCGCGGACAACGTGGCCAACGCTCTTGTCGCGGCTGACGCGGCCGCCGGTAACCATGGTTTCAATTCCGATAATATCAATTTAAACGGTGAATCCAATACTTCTGCCCCTACGGGTTTTTCTTATGCGGGAACCACCGCTAGTGCCGAGGGAATGCGCGGCCCCTGGCGTTATGTGATGGACGTGGTTTACAACGCCAACAACACACTGGCTAATTTCATCATGAACACCAACACTTCCCTGAAGAACAACAACGCGGTGGCTTTAAGCAACGCGGACAAACTTTGGAATATCGGTCTTCAATGGAGCACCAATGGTACCTGGGCGGCCAGTCTTCCGGGTCAATGGGCCATGGGAACCGTGGCGGCTGTCGCTACCGGGTCAGCTGATCAAACCTGGGTCAACCAAGCCTACCGTTTGGCCTCCACCTATCAGTTTGTTCAACAATGGGCGGGCGGAACCGATTATGCCCCGGTGTCTTTAATCTATTTCAACAACGATCTTGACATGTTGGGACTACTGATCAATACCGGTAACTTCCCCTGGCCCTGCGATAACCAATGGAACCAATCCGTCATGAAAATTTCCGAGTCTGTGGACCGTACCTTTGGATGCCCCGGCCAAACAATCAATTACACTTTGATCTATAACAACGTGGGAGCCGCAACCGCAACCAGCGTACAAATCCGCGATACGATCCCCACCAACGCCACTTACGTTTCTTCTTCCCCTTCCGCCACCAATTCGGGCACTGTCCTCACCTGGAACGTAGGCAACGTGGCCCCCAATGCCTCCGCCACCATCACCGTTCAAATGCAAATTGCGGGCACGGCTGCTTCGGGACAAACCGTTATCAATTCGGCGGACGCCGATCCTTCAAATGGTGTCGCAGGAACCACCTCCCCCTATCCCAACACGGCCAGCAGTACCTACGCCATGAACTACGTCGATGTGGTCAATTGCGCTTTACAAACAGACAAATCCGCCAGCGTCTCCATTCTCAACCCCGGGCAGGCAGTCACCTATATGCTCACTTATAAAAATGGATCCACCGAGCGTTTAGAAAGAACCAGACCCCAGGTTTATGTTCAATTCAACAATAAAGTCAGCGCGTCTGCCAATCAGACAGCGGCCCAATATCTCACCACTGATTACCAATTTTTGAACGAGGCTTACGGGGACGTTAATCTCCAAAATTACCGTGTGTCTTACTTCCTCAATTCGACTAACGCTGGAGTGGTTATGAGCGGCTCAACGGGTAATCCTTTCCTGGCTCAGACGATTTACGATACCTCGGGAGGTTATACCATTTCGGATCTGCCCATGGTTCCGGGTACAGGTTACAACCAAAAACTGGTCACCACATGGAGTGGAAGCACCCCCAATATGCCCGCGGGCCTGCTGATGGACCGTTATCTAATTCAACAATGGAATGGCTGGGGCGGCCAGGTACAGACGCAGGTTAATTTTTACGAAACTTCGAACGCTACCCGTAACAACACCACCGATTGGAGTTACAACGCCGGGCCTTTAAACAACCCTTGCGCGTCTTATTCGGGCGATAACTATGTCGATATCAAGACCGCCCTGACCGATCCCGGCGGTTATGCCGACCCATGCAACCAGGCTGGTTCTCTGGCTGTTACCAATCTTTTGGTTGAGGAATACGATGGATATACCTGGCGCGTGGTAGCGGGTAATGCCCCTTATTATGGCCGGGATATCTATAACGCGGCTCTAACCGACCAACTGAATACGAACCTGACTTTCGGCGGGTTTATCGGCGGTCCTTCGGATGCGGTAACCGCTTATAACGCCGGTACCAACACCGTCTCCTGGACATGGCCCGATCTTTTGCCGACCGAGTCGGGTACGGTTACCTTCTGGGCTACCGTGAAAAATACGACCCCCGCTTGTTCTGTCATTTCTAACCAGGCGACCTTTACGGACCCGCTGGGGAAAGAACAAACGGAACAATCCAATTCGGTTCCTTTAACCATTGCCTGTACTCCCTTACCGACCGCCACACCAACCCCGGCTGAAATTGTAAAAACCGCCAGCAACACTAACCCCGCTTCGGGTACGAACGTTACCTATACACTCGTTTACACCAATACCCATTCGGGAACTATCACCGATAGCTTTCCGGGAACCACATTAAGCAATTGGACTTCTTTCACGGGAGCTCTTACGAATTGGACTGTGGCCGGCGGCACTCTGAATCACGGCGGGTTTACCACCGATGGCATCACCAAAAACGGCTCCTATGGAACCAACGGTACTTTGTCTTTCAGTATCGCCAGCACCGCTTACCAACCGGGAGGCGCTGTTTTGCGCCAGTCAGGAAACAGTTTTTATTATCTTTGGATTAATCCCAACACCAGCCCCAATCCGGGAGTCATACAGTTGGAAGTGACCACCAATGGCGGCAGCAGTTTTACCACCATCGGGTCGGGCAATTTCGTTTCGCCCGGCACGGGCTTCTTGAATGTTCAGGTGATTTTGAGCGGAAACAGTTTCCAGATTTATTCCAAAACAACCGGAGCCTACAATCTTGATTTTTCCGCTACCGACTCAACCATCACCGGCCCTGGAAATTTCGGCTTTTACACCCAGGCCGGCGGCCCCCAATTTCAGAATTTTTCATTCACACCCGATTATGACAGTGATGAGGTAATTACTGACACACTGCCCACCGGCGAGACTTTTGTTTCGGCGACGAACGGCGGAACAAACGCTCCTCCCATTACCTGGAATGTCGCAAATGTGGCCCCGGGGGCCAGTGTGACCGAAACATGGATTGGTCAGGTAACCGCCCCTGGCGGAACCGTAATCCCCAATACGGCTACGCTGTATTCGCCTAGCCGGGGGGTTGAAATTTCCTTGAACGCGCCGATTACCGTCAGCGGCGGCGCGCCAACTTCCACTCCGACAAACTCACCCACCCGAACACCGACGAATACCCCCACCCTTAGCCCGACCAATTCACCCACCAGCTCTCCCACCAATTCCCCGACGAACACCATCACCTATACGGCCACTAACACCATTACCAATACGGCTACCGCTTCTCCCAGCAGTACCCCTACAAGCTCCGCGACAAACACAACCACTAATACGGCAACTAATACCATTACGAATACAAACACGCCTTCCCCCAGCAACACACCCACTAACACAGCCACTTTTTCCCCAACAACTACTCCAACATCGACACCCACGTTAACTCCCAGCAACTCACCTACCTCGACAATTACGAATACGGCAACCAGTACCTCGACCGGAACACAGCCGCCGACCAATACCCCAGTGAACACATCAACCAATACCCCGACTTCGACCGCCACTAATACGATCACAAACACAACAACCTCAACCATCACCAATTCACCAACCAATACGGCGACTAACACGCCCACGAATACTTCATCTTCATCGATGACTAGTACCCCTTCCAATACCGCCACGAATACGTTAACCAGTACGCCGACTTACACAGTGACCAATACGCCGTCGCCGGCCACAACCGCTTCCCCAACGAATACAGTCAACGCCATATCAACCAATACTCCAACGAATACGCCGACCAACTCGCCAACACTTACCGCCACCTCTACTAAAACCAATTCACCAACCATCACCTTCACCAATAGCCCCACTTCGACACTTACTTTCACGTCCACCAATACCCCGACAAACACACCCAACCTGACACTGTCGCCAACACCAACACCGACATTCACTCCAACGATTACAACGGCTGGTAATTGGACCGCTACACCGACAGCCGTGGCGGAGATATTTAAAGTATGCAAAAACGTGTTCAACGAAACTACCGATAGCGAGGTCTGCATCACCATCGGGACCAACGAATTCCCGGGTAAAATAGCGCTGCGGATCTACAACTCGGCAGGCGAACACATTAAAACCCTGTTTGATGAAACTTTGACCGCGCCCCTTTCGCCGACGGTCATCAACTGGGATGGAAATAATAAATTCGGACAAAAGGTTTCCAGCGGGGTTTATTTCGTTTTCCTCATCAAACCCTTCGGCCGGGAATTAGGAAGACTTGTCGTCCTTCATTAGCCGGTATAGGCTTGGCTTACGCCAAAAAGGATTGACGCCATGCTCTTTTCCGATCACAGACGAATGTATAAACTTTTCCTTTTAATTCTTCTATTTGCATCCCCTTCCTTTGCGGCCATGCGGGTGGATAATTTTGCGGGTACCGGTCTAAACGGTCAGTGGGTTTCCTTTGCGGATTCCAATTCCCACATTTCACCTAATCCTTTTTTTCTCTCTGGCGGCGGACATGACTCGGATCAATGCGCCAGATTGGATTTCGAGTTAAAGCAGGGCGCTCAATTTCCTTACGCGGGCATGACCGACAGTTTTCCACCCCAAAACCTTTCCGAATACGAAGGTGTGCGTTTTTGGGCCAGAGGCCAGGGTATTTGGAACTGTATGATCCCCATCCCCGCCACCGCCGCCGAATATAATCATTATTCCGCGCCTATCGCCCCGGGACCCGGCTGGAACCTTTATGAAATTCCCTTTTCAAAGCTCAAGCAGCCCTGGGGTACGCCCAAACCATGGGACCCTTCGGTTGTCACGGGTATCCAATTCAGCGCCGGCACTATTGCCGGGGACAAAGGTTTTATATGCGTGGATGAAATCGAGTTTTATAAAAAAGGCGAGGAACAAACCAAAACCCAGGTAAACAACCCGATCATCAAGTATCCCAAAGTCAATCAGGAAGGTTACCTGCCTGACGGAAAAAAGTATTTTGTTCTCAGCCAATTGGCCGGGGTAAATAAAGGCGACTCTTTTCAGATCATCGACCAAACTGGCAAGACTGCCTTTTCAAGTATTATCGCCGCCGATCCCATTGACGACACCCCCTCAACGGGTGAAAAGGTTTTTCAGGTTGATTTCAGCGGTCTTACCCTTCCCGGACGCTATGCGGTTTCAGTGGATGGCCTGAAATCCGTTCATTTCGAGGTCAAAAATGATATTTTCAATAGCCTCTTCAAAGATTCGCTCCGCTGCTTTTACCTTATTCGTTGCGGGACCGCTATCAATGATCCTGTCACTGGGCTCAAGCACGATGCTTGCCATATGAAGGACGCTCCTTTTCAATCCGACCTGAGCAAAAGCGAGGATTTCACCGGCGGCTGGCACAACGCGGGAGATTACGGCAAGTGGACCCACATGGAGGCCATTTCCTGCGCCTGGATGATGTGGCTTTACGAGTTGAAGAAGTCCAAGGAAATGGCCGGCCTTCAGAACCATATCCCTGAATCAGGCAATGGAATTTCGGACCTTTTGAACGAAGCGAGATGGGGCCTCACCTGGCTTTTAAAAATGCAGGCCGCCGACGGCGGGGTTTACCACAAGGTGGATTCGGAAGATCATTTTTGCTTCGGCATAGGTCCGGACAAGGACCCGACCAGCCGTTTTTTGCAGGGAGAGGGCTGTATTGACGCGGGGGTTTTTACCGGCGTCATGTGTCAGGCCACCCGGGTCTTTTGGAAAATAGACCCGCCCTTCGCGAAAAAATGCTGGGCCGCCGCCAACCGGTCCTGGACCTGGCTGGGCCAACACCCGGACGCCCGGTTCAAAGATCCCGATTACGGGGACGACGATCCTTCCCAGGAAGAACTGTGGGCTCTGGGTGAAATGGCCCGCATGAGCCGCGATAAATCTCTTGAAGCCCGCTTTGAGCACGAATCCGTTAAAACCCGGCTTCAACCCCTTTCCTGGATGACGCCCCAGTTTTTCGGTTATATGGCCGTCGCTTTGGGTTCCAAAACCTCTCCCGCGGAGAAACAAACCATCATCCAGTCCCTCACCCAAATCTGTGATGACCTAGTCCAAAAGTCCCAAACTAATGGCTATGGTGTCTGTATAACTCCCAATGAGTACTATTGGGGTTCTAATGAAAACATTTTGGATAAAACCGGCGCCCTGTTATTTGCTTACCATTTGACAGGTGATGGGAAGTATCGGCAGGCCGCTCTGGATCAAATGAACTACATTCTGGGTTTGAACAGCCTGGAGACTTCCTTCGTGACGGGACACGGCGAAAAGGCGGAGGCCCATCCCCACCACTGGGACTACGCCTCTTACCAGATTGTCATGCCCGGATGGGCAGGCGGCGGTGCGAACCAATATCCTACCGGCGCCGACCCGTCGTTATTAGGGTTGATCAATAGCGGCACGCCTCCGGCCAAGTGCTTCTTTGACGGGCCGGGAACGACTTCCTGGGCCAGCAATGAGGGACAAACTGTCGAAAACGCCGTTTTGGTTTTTGACACGGGGTATTTGGCGGACTTCTAACCGGGCTTTTCGCCGCTTCTCCCTGACCGCCACAAACCATATCCTCTATTTCAACTGTAAGAACCAGTCAAAAAATCAAAAAAAATAAAGACAATTTGAACCACCAAGGCACCAAGAAAGAAAAAAACAAAGGCTGAATTTTTTCTGTTTTCAAATATTTAAGTCTTTCGCCGTTCTTGGTGCCCTTGGTGCCTTGGTGGTTAAAGATGTTTTGAACTGACGTCAAAATAAAAAAGCCCCCAGGGCGAACCCTGGAGGCTTTTATTTACAGATTTGCCGGATTAGATCTTGCGAACGTTTTCCGCTTTCAAACCCTTGTCCCCTTTAGCAACCTCAAATTCAACGCGGTCGCCCTCGTTCAAAGTTTTGAAGCCGTCCGATTGGATAGCCGAGAAGTGAACGAACACATCTTCGCCTCCATCTTGGGAAATAAAACCAAAACCTTTTTCATTCTTAAACCACTTCACTGTACCTTGTGCCATGCCACAAACCTCTTAAAAAAAATTTTAACCACATCGCCAAAACGGGGTTTCGGCGACAGTTATCGGTTGTCCAAAGACAGCCGATAACTGTAAATAGCTTCGACGACCGCAATCATACCCCAAAATTATCGGGGGGAATACACTTTCATCACTAAAGTTTCGGCTTTCGGTTTCTCTTCCCCCGATAAAATTTTACCCGCCGTTTCCTTTGCTTTTTCCATTTTCGGATAACGGATTTCGCGGTATCCCTTCACGTCTTCAGGAACGGACAGGGCCCTCACCCAGCGGTCATACTCTTCGGCGGTCTTAAACTCAAACTTGTCCACCAGTTCGCCATACCATTTCCTGAAATCCTTTTCCCTTTGATGCCACTGGGGCATCACATTTCTGAGAAACTTCATGTGTTTCATCATGCGGAGCATCCAGTCCCGGCTCTTGAGATCGAATTTAATATGGAGTCCCAGAAAATCGAACTGGGGACGGTTGAAGTGGCGGTATTCGATCCGGTCGCCTCCGGCCAAATCAAGTTTGTAACGTTTAGCGTCTTTTTCGTATTTCTCCGGGCTGGTTAAAAGGTGAGCCACATAAACCTCGTCCTTAATTTCCATGACTTTATGCAAATACTTCACCACCGCAGTGGTGGCCAAGAGCTGATACGATTTCGAGTCTTTTTTCAAAACCGCTAAAACCTTATCTAAATATTTGCGGGCGTAAGCGACGTTCTCAAATTGGATCAGGTCATAAAGACGGCTGACAAACTGGATTCGGGTTTCCTCATCGCCTTCCCACGCTTTTAAAAACTGGGCTGTCATAGCCAGATAAGCGGTTCCCCGGGAAGAACCTAAAAGACCGGCTTTGCGGGCCATGACTTCCTGAAAACCTTCCCGAACCTCAACCTGATACTTTTCAGGATGTAAAACCACATGCCGTCCCAAATGAAACGCCTCAATATTGCGGTTCGCCGTGCGGGGCTCGAAATTGTCTTTAATCGCCTCAATAAGATCGTGAAGACTCAGGGGCAGTAACCCTCTTTGAAATGCCGTTCCCAACAGCATGGTGTTAACGAATACTTTGTTTCCCAAATAATCTTCGGCGATCTGGCTCAAATCGCCGCCAAAATAATCCATCGTGTATTTCTTGAAAATTTCAGTCAATTGGGCCGGACTAAAATCATCTTTACCCAGTAAAGTCAGAATCGTGTGGGTCTTATGGGTATTCACGACCGAATGAGTGTATTGTTTGGAGCCAATTTTGAAGTTAAACCGAGGATCAATACCTCTGACCGCCTCCAGAATATCCAAACCCAACAACAGATCAGCTTTTCCTTGGGGCATGAGGGGTGAAACCACCTTTTTCTTTTTGGAAAAAGTTAATTGGGAATAAACACCGCCATTGCGGATAGCGATCCCCTTTTTGTCACAAAAGGTGACGTGATAACCATGCTTGCGAGCCGCCGTGACTAACACCGCTGTCGAACTGCCGATGCCCATTCCTCCCACGCCCGCGATATAACCGCGCCAATCCTCTTCAAACTGAAAAGGTTCCGGCTCCGGAATAGCGGATGGATCAGCTACGCTTGGCTTGCGTGGATTATGGGCTCGAACAATGACTAACTCTTCAAAAGCAGGGCAGGCTTTAATGCGGGTACAGGCCATGTCGGAAACGCAGTAAGAAATATCCGTTCCCATTTTCTTGCCGTATAAAGTTTCCTCAATCGTGAGTCCAGGACAACCGGTTAAGCGGGTGCACTCCAAACAGAATTCACAGGTGTGTTCATTGACGTTAATTCTGGTTTGCTTGGGTAAAAAGCCCTTTTTGGTTTTTTGCTTGGCCAATTCGTGACGCTTGCGACGCTGAAAGGTGATGCCGCACTCTTTGTCCGCGATCACAAACTTGACGCCGTCTTCTAAAAGCATGTCCTCGAGGATTTCACGGTAATCATCCCGTTTTTCAGGGTTCACCCTGGCAATGGAAACATCCTCTCCCTGGGTCAGCCCCGTGACCACCTGTTCAATATCCTGGGCGAAGGTTGGCTTGCCCATCAAATCCGCGTCCATCCCGGGATGAGGCTGATGTCCTGTCATGGCGGTTGTCTTGTTGTCTAAGATCACATAAAGCACATCTTGATTATTCTTAATGGAATCGGACATTTCGGACCAACCCGAGTGAAAGAAGGTTCCGTCGCCGATAAAACAGACCGATTTATTGGTCGAAAAGGGAGATAGCCCGGCTCCTGTCCCGCCGCCCAAACCCATCCCGATATAGTTATGCATCAAAGGTCCGTTGGGAGGCATAAAGAGAAGAACGTAACATCCGGCATCACCGTGAAAAAGAATGTCGAGAGGTTCCCGTTTGTATTTCTTTTTCATGTATTGGGGATTTTTAAAATCAGCCACTAATTCCAAAAAAACCGACGAGGAGTCCCGATGAGGACAGCCGGGACAAAAAGAAGGCGTCCGATTGGGGATACTGATTTCCAAGTCGCTGAGGCTTTCGATAAATTGAACTTCTTTTTCAACTTTGGCCGTAGAGACTTCAAACTTTTTGAACAAAGGCGCCAGAATCGTCATTACCACCGCCGGACTTAATCCTTGATCGGTTGGAAAAGGTTTTAAGTTGTCGGGAAAACTTTTTCCCCAAACCGTGGGTATTTCTTTGATCTTGCCGGATTGATACAGGTCCATCGCGATACTACGGACTTGGCTTTCAATAAAACGCCGTTTTTCCTCGACCACCACCAGCGTGTTTGAGTATTTCAAAATTTCCTCAATAGCCTCGGGGTCAACTGGATAGGTCATCCCCAGCTTGAGAATCGGAAACTTCCCTGTCATATCAAACTCATCCAACGACTGTTCCAAATAGGTGTAAGAGGCTCCGGCTGTGACAAAAGCAATGCCGCCCTTTTCAGTCCCCGGAAATACCTGATTAATGCCCTGTTTCCGCACCGCCTTTAAAAGAGCTGGAAACTTAACTTCAAGCGCTTCTTTTTCCAGGGGAACCGTAAAAGGCGGCAGCATGATGGAATGAGAGACATCGATTTTAGAACTATCGATCGTCACTTTGTTCAGGGTTGAAAAACCTTGCGGAGGTTGATTGGGATAAACGTTGACGCTGCCGCCGCCCTCGGCGGTGTAAGTAATCAATAGATAAGAAATAAAAAGGTCCGCGGCTTCCGATAATTCAAAAGCCACTTTCATCCAATCTTTGACTTCTTGAAAGGTGGCTGGTTCTAGAACAGGAATAAAAAGATGATCGGATAAACGACGGGAATCAACCGGAACCTGAGTGGTATCGCTCCAGGGGTCGTCCCCAATGACAATGACGCCTGCTCCCTTATGGTCTTTTTTAAGCAAACTGGCGGAAAAAAGGGCATCCGCTGCCACATGGAACCCTACGGATTTCATTACCGCCACAGCCCTCAGACCCGCCATTTGGGCCCCATTCAAACGGGCCGCGGATAAGGCTTCATTGTTGGCGATTTGAGCGAGAATTCCGTGCTCTTTGAGATAAGGAGAGGCATTGGCCGCCGCTTCAAAAACATCCGCCACCGGCGAGCCGGGATATCCCGTTAAGAGGGCCATTCCCGCTTCCAAACCGCCTTTGAGGATTAACTCATTGCCGGAATAGGTTTCAACACCTTTATCTTTTACAAATCGAGGATCCATCGTTTTATTAACATACCTTCAATAATTTTGGAAATCAACCAAACAAAGAAACAACAAAAATCAAATTTCTCTTACTTATCAAATGAATTGAAGAGGATCTAGCGGTTTGCCGTTCAAACGAATTTCAAAATGCAAATGCGGCCCCGTTACCCTGCCCGTAGCGCCCACACGTCCGATGAGTGTCCCACGCCGTACTTTCGCGCCCATCCGGGCGTATATTTTCGAAAGATGTCCATAATAAGACGTATAGCCATGCGCATGGGCAATCTTAATCAAATTACCGTAGCCGCCCGCCACACCGGTAAAAATAACCTTGCCGGGCGCCGAAGCGTAAACCGGATCGCCGTATTTAGCCCGAAGGTCCACACCCGTATGTTCGCGGTGTTTTCCCGTAAAGGGATCAATCCGAAGACCGAAACCCGATGTCCAGGTTGCCCATTTGGAAAAAGGGACACCGAACATTCCACGCTTGCTAAAGTAGTCTCTCCACTCTTTCACCATGAGTAGCGGCTTTGCGTTGGGGATAAATAAAACATCTCCCGTATGCATCGGGCGCCACCAATGAATGTTATTGGTGTCCTTAATTATTTTTTCGGTTGTCCTGTATTCTTCCGCCAGCTGGGACAAATTGTCCTCTGGATGAACCGTATGTAATACCCCCTTACGGGAAAGTATATTAAGCGTCATGTGGTAAGCCGCTTTAAACGGCATGGTAGGATTCGCGCCAATCAGCGTGTAAATATCAATGTTCGCTTGCTTGGCCAGTGTCCAATAATTTTCACCAAAATCAACTTTATGAACCGTCACGACAACGTCTTTTGCTCGCAGCTTTTTAGGATCAATCACATCCGAAGCGGTCGCTTCGCTATAAGTAGCCACAACCGTAGCCGTAAAGACGGGGGTTGAAACAAGCGCTATGGGTGCGATTGCCGAAGTAATTGAAATGGTTGGTGTTTGCGCCTCACCTGCTGTTTCTACAGCTGTGGGGGTAATTAAAATATAAGCGCTGGTGTTGTCGGATGGCGGCGTTGTGTGTCGGGCCAAAACATAAATAACGCCGATAGTTAAGCAAAACAGGATCAAAATCCAAAAACGACGATTGGGGGAAAAGGCCATTTACGAAACGACTCCCAAAGCCGGTTCACGGTTTAAAAGCATTTTTTTGACCGCCGTTACAACTTGGGGCGCTTCCAGGCCGCACATTTCCCGCTGTAATTGGGGTTTGCCGTGTTCAATGAAGGCATCCGGTATGGCAATGGCTTTTACCGCGCAATCCGAAATACCGTTTTTCTGAAGGGCTTCCAGAACCGCGCCGCCAAATCCGCCCATTCCAACATTTTCTTCCAGGGTGATCAGCACTTTAATCTTTCGCGCGATGGACACCAATAGTTTCTCATCCAACGGTTTCACAAAACGCATATTGGCGACCGTGCCTTGAATTCCCTCTTTTTTTAAAAGACTGTGCGCGGTTTTGGCTACACCCACCATCCGACCAATAGCTAAAAAGGCATATTGAGCGCCTTCTTCAAGGATTTCACCTTTGCCGATCTCGATTTTTTTGAACCCTTTTTCCAATGTCACCCCTTCACCGTTGCCCCGGGGATAGCGGAGGGCGACCGGTCCGTTGTATTGGACCGCGGTATAAAGCATGTCTCTCATTTCATTTTCATTGGAAGGCGCCATCACCACCATATTGGGAATACAGCGCAAATAGGAAAGATCATAAACCCCTTGATGGGTTTCCCCGTCCTCGCCGACCAACCCGCCGCGGTCCAAAGCGAAAACGACCGGCAGTTGCTGCAGACAAACATCATGAATAATTTGATCATAAGCTCTTTGAAGGAAGGTGGAATAAATCGCCACAACGGGTTTCATGCCCTCACAGGCCATTCCCGCTGCCATGCAGACCGCGTGTCCTTCAGCAATACCCACATCCACATAACGATCGGGAAAAAGTTCGCCAAACTTGTTAAGACCAGTGCCGCCCGGCATGGCCGCCGTAATCCCCACGATGTTCGTATGGGTTTGAGCCAATTCGGTCAAAGCATCGCCAAACACTTTGGTATAAGCCGGCGGAGCGGAAGCGGAAGAAGCCGCTACCAGCTTGCCGGTTTCTTTATCAAATACGGTAACACCATGATATTTTTCAGGATTTTCCTCAGCCGGAGCGTACCCCTTGCCTTTTTGCGTCACCACATGGAGCATGATCGGGCCCTTGAGTTCTTTTACCCGTTTAAAAATTTCAACTAAAGTCAAAATATTATGCCCATCAATCGGGCCGTAATATCGCAAACCCAACTCTTCAAAAAGAGTTCCAGGAGTCATAAAACCTTTTAAGGCCTCTTCGGCATGATGGGCCATATTGAGCATTTGTTTTCCAACATTTGGAATGCTGTTGATGAAATGCTCGACCCTGTTTTTGGTTTCGTTATAAGACTTACCCGCCAGGATTTTATTGAGATAGGAGGTCATGGCCCCCACACTGGGTGAAATGGACATTTCGTTGTCATTCAAAATGACCGTCATATTAAGATTCGGATGATCTCCAATGTTATTGAGCGCCTCCATGGAAAGTCCGTTGGAAATAGCGGCATCGCCGACCACAGACAACACGTGAAACTTCTTTTTTTGCATATCCCGGGCCATGGCCATGCCAAAACCCGCCGAAAGGGCCGTACCGGCATGCCCGACCGCGAAGGTATCGTATTCACTCTCATTTCGCTTGGGAAAACCGCATAAACCTTCAAACTGGCGCAAAGTGGGGAACTTTTCACGACGGCCCGTAATGGCCTTGTGGCCATAAGCCTGATGACCCACATCCCACACAATACGGTCGTTAGGAGTGTCATAAACATAGTGCATGGCCAGGGTTAATTCGACCGCGCCAAGGCTGGAACCCAAATGGCCGCCCGTTTCGGATACGGAAGTAACCAAAAAATCCCGTAATTCCTGGGCGACTTTGGGCAAAGCTTCCACCGGTAAAGTTCTTAATTGATCTGGAGTTTGTATTTTATCGAGATATTCGTAAACCAATGTTCACTTCTCCTACAGTTTATAAAACAAAAACGCCGTCAAAATACCTAAAAAAGAACCCACATATACTTGAACAGGCGTGTGCCCTAACAATTCCTTCAGACGCGCTTGAGGAACCGGTTTGGATTTATTCAGATCGTCCATAATTTTATTGAGAATTTCGGCCTGGTGACCGACCGCCCTTCGAACTCCTGCCGCATCCGACATAATGACCAGGGCCATCCCCAGCGAAAGCATGAAAACCGGAGAAGTCCAGCCAGCTTCCAAACCAATAGCGGTGGCTAAACATGATACAAAAGCCGAATGGGAACTTGGCATTCCGCCCGTACCCACAAAAAGACGAAAGTTGATTTTATGGTGCCGATACCAATAAAGCAACACCTTAAGCCCCTGGGCCAAAAACCATGCAACTGTTGTCGATAAAAGAATTTTTGAGGAAAAAGGATTCATAAGTTTAGTGTGTTCTCTCCGCCATATGACGAACCAAAGCCTTAAGTGGTTCACCCTTGGAACCGAAAATTTTTAATGCCGTCACCGCTTTTTCAGTCAGCAACCGAACTTCTTTTTTTGATTTTTCTAACCCAATAGCAGCTGGATAAGTCATTTTACCTCTTTCCTTATCACTGCCGGCTGATTTACCTAACTGTTTACTGTTTCCCGTTTCATTCAAAATATCGTCCACAATTTGAAAAGCTAGTCCCGCCGAACGGCCGTATTCGGTGAGAACTTTCACTTTGGCCGAAGAAACTCCCGCCAAAAGAGCGGGTAGCCGAGTACTGGACAAAAGCAGGGCTCCCGTCTTGCGTCGGTGAATCGATAAAACCTTGGATAAACTAGGTTTCATTTTTTCGGAGATCACATCATCCACCTGACCTCCCACCATGCCCGGATAACCCGCGTGCCAGGCCAGCTCATAAATGACTGAGCCAATATTTTTTTTGTACTTTTCCGGATAACCCGAAGGGTTGGCTATCCACTGAAAAGCCAGGGTCAAAAGTCCGTCTCCCGCCAAAATGGCCATCGCCTCTCCATAAACCTTGTGATTGGTCTTTCGCCCCCGACGGTAATCATCGTTGTCCAAAGAGGGAAGGTCGTCATGAATGAGGCTGTAAGTGTGTATAAGTTCTAAGCCACAGGCTATCCGAAGGGCTGATTTTTCCGGTAAACCAACCGCCTCGGCCGAAGCCAGACACAAAATAGGCCTCAGTCTCTTCCCGCCCGCGAACAGACTATATTTCATGCTTTCCCAAAGTATTTTGGGGCAGTCGCCGGGCTTTTTAAAAATGTCGCGAAGGCCTTTTTCGACTATGAGACGCTTAGATTCTAGATAAGACTCTAAAGTAAAACTCATTCGTCTTTACCCTTTGAACCTCGGGCAGAACCGCCCTCTTCTTTGGATGAGGCGCTTTTGAGAAGTAGTTTTACTTTTTTCTCTATCTCGCTCAAACGCAGATTGCAGTCTTTGGTGAGTTTCATTCCCTCTTCAAAAAGCTTCAAGGAATCTTCCAGTTTCAAATCTCCCGATTCCATCTTTTCGACAATTTCCTCGAGTTTTTTCAACGAGTCTTCGAACGACGGTTGATTGGCCATACCTTCTCCTCAGTGAATGCGGCTATTTTATACTAAAAAGCAAAGAGAATCTTTAACCACCAAGGGCACCAAGTTCACCAAGAAAATCTTTATTGTTTAACCCAAAATCTTTAGTTTTGCCCTACTTGGTGTCCTTGGTGGTAAAGAATTAGTCTTCTTCTGTTGAAACAACTTCCGATTCCACACGACCTTTTTGTAATTGAATCATCAAATGCTCGCCTTTAACCAAGCCTTTGGAATCGCGCAGAATTTTTCCGCTTTTTTTGTCTGTCACAATGGCATAGCCCCGCTTCAAGGGGCCATGGGGGTGATAGGCCTGTAATTGAGCTTCTAAGCCCCTCAACCGTTCTTGATAGGGCTTGATCGTTTGCAGCGGTGTCACTCGGGACAAAAAATCTCCCATGC
>Ga0182016_10004132_pt1 | contig 16206 bp, 13 predicted proteins | sample 712S2MmetaG_FD_120491 | JGI IMG/M metagenome (GOLD analysis project Ga0182016, IMG submission 120491) | Permafrost microbial communities from Stordalen Mire, Sweden - 712S2M metaG | ecosystem: Environmental > Terrestrial > Soil > Wetlands > Permafrost | place: Sweden: Stordalen | collected...
CGGCAGCCAGAAAGTTCATGAGGGGGCGCAGCGGGTTCAGGCCGGAAGCGAGCAACTCGACAACGGCCTCGCCCAGGCCGCCACCGGCGCCCAACGCCTGACTGACGGCATGGGACAAGTCACCGCCGGAGTGCAGGAAATGCGCGGCCGATTGCCGTCCGAAAGCCGGTTGCAAGAGCTGGCCGACGGCAGCAAGGCCGCAGTGGCCGGAGAGGAGAAGCTTGAGGCGGGAATCAATCAACTGTTGGCCGGAGGTCAACGTCTTGATCAAGGGGCCGGACAACTAAAGCTGGGAGCCGCCAAGGTGCCCTTCGCCAGCCATCGTCTCTCCGATGGTGCCGCGGAACTCGAGGCGGGCATTGTCACACTCAACACGAACCTTGTCCAGGCTGCGGACGGCAGTCGCGAATTGCATGCCGGGCTGGAAAAGCTCAACTACGGAATCCAGCCGCTGACGAGCGGGCTGGCACAGTTGGAAACGGGTCTGGACCTGGTGATCCGTCAACTTCAGCCCGTGGATCAACGCGGTCACGTGACGTCCGCCACCGGCCAGCTTCGCGATGGCGCCGACCAATTGACCAACGGGCTGGCGCGTCTGCGCGACGGATCACACCAGCTCGCGGCAGGCGCCAAGGAGCTTGAAGCCGGGACTGCGGGTCTGGCCGACGGCCTCGACCGGCTGCACACGGGTTTCACGGCGGAGTTTGGCGATGCCGACGCCGGGGGGCTGGCCGCCTCGATTCACTTGAATCTTGAGCCCACCGCCCCGGTACCGAACAACGGAACGGGGTTCAGCCCATATTTTGGCGCCCTGACCCTGTGGCTGGGCGGAATCATGATAACGTTCGTGCTCCATTGCCGCCGGCTGATTGACCCGCTGCACGAGGCGCCGCGTTGGGTATGCTGGCTCGCGAAGGCCGCCGTGCCCCTGGGACTCGGGTTGCTGCAGGCAACGGTCGTCGTATTGGTGCTTCGGCTGGCCTTTGGCATCGTGTTCGCGCACCCATGGTTCGTGTGGCTGGCGGCCATGCTCGGTTCGCTCTCGTTCGTCTCGGTCATCGTGCTGCTCATCGCGGTACTCGGGGATGCCGGACGGCTGCCGGCGGTGGTGCTGTTGATCCTGCAAATGGCGGCGGCGGGCGGCATTTATCCGGTGGAACTCTCGGGCCGGTTTTATCAGGCCATCCATCCGTTCCTGCCTTTCACCGCGCTGGTCACCGCCTTTCGCGCCACGATGTTCGGCGCTTACGACGGCATGTGGCTGGCGGCCGCGATTCAACTGGCCGTCACCGGCATCGCCGCCGCGGCCCTCGCCATCTGGCTGGCCCGCTGGAAATTCGTTCCGCGCGAAGCCTATGGTCCGGCGGTGGAATTCTCCTGAGGTCTTGAACCGTCCGGTCCCGGCTTGACCCGTTCAATTCCGCTTTTCGTCCAGGTCAATCACGTCCACGAAGGTCTTGACGTCGTCACGGTGCGCGCCGCCGCATTGTTCCTTGCGCATTTTAAGCCGCGCAAGGGCCGCTTCGTCGCCCGGCAGCGGGCGGCTCAACATGTCCTTGGCGTGCGCGGCCTTGTCCGCCGGCGATTTTTTTGCGTGTTGGCGCACCCAATCACACACTTCACCGTCGGTGATGGATTTTTTCACGACCTCAATCATCTGCTCATGCGTAAACCCGGCGTATTTGAGCCACAGGGCATCGAAGCCCTTGCCGAAATTCTCCTGATAATCGGCGTGCAGTTTGGCCGCCAGGTGGAGGCGGATTTTGTCAAGGTAACGCGGCAGATACATCCAGCCGTCCATGGTTTCGCGCGGGCTGCGGGGATAAATGATGTCACTCATGCCTCCATCATTCAAAAGCACGCGCCCAATTTCAATCCCGAAAGGACAGCGGCGGTAAAATTTGAAATTTGCTTTTGCCCGGCGTGCTCGCATCTTCTCCCCATGAACCGATTCGATTACGACGTGGCGATTTTGGGCGGCGGCAGCGCCGGATACGCGGCGGCCAGAACCGCGGCGGGCGCGGGTTTGAAAACCATTGTCATTGAAGGTGGCGAAGAAGTCGGCGGACTGTGCATTCTGCGCGGTTGCATGCCCACCAAGGCGCTGCTTTACGCCGCCGAAGTGATGCATCTCGCCAGCCATTCCGGGCCCTGGGGCATCCATGCGGGAAAAGTCGGTTTTGATTTCAAAAAAGTGATGGCGCGGAAAAATTTGCTGATCAAGGATTTTGCCGATTACCGGGTAAAGCAGCTAAACACCGGTAAATTCAAGTTCATCCGGGCCAACGCACGGTTTGTGGATGCACATACGGTAAAAATTGGCAGGGCCGGCCTGCGGGCCGGCCAGGACGCGCGGCAGCACGTCCCTGCCGAAATTACTGCAAAGAACTTCATCATCGCCACCGGCTCCAGCGTTGCGCCGCCGCCCCTGCCCGCACTCGGCAAAGTTGGCTATCTTACCAGCGATGACGCCCTGTCACTAAAGCGATTGCCCAGGTCGCTCATTGTCCTGGGCGGTGGAGCGATAGCCTGTGAGTTCGTGCAGTTCTTCGCACGGTTCGGGGTCAAGGTTACGCTCATTCAACGCAGCCAGCATATTTTGAAAGAATTCGACCCTGACGCAGGAATGGAGCTGGAAAAGGTGTTCCCGCGCGAAGGCATCCGGGTGTTTACCGGCACAAAACTGCTTGGCGCGAAGCGAACAGGAAAATTGAAGGCTGTGTCATTTGAACACGAAGGGAAAACCATTTCTGTTTCCGCCGGGGAAATCCTGTTTGCGCTGGGTCGCGTGCCAAACACGGCGTCATTGGCCCTGGACCATGCCGGCGTGAAAACTGAAAACGGCCGCATCATCGCGAATGAATCGATGCAAACCAGCGCGCCGCACATTTACGCGGCGGGTGATTGCACCGGGCCGCACGAAATTGTTCACATTGCCGTAGCGCAAGGCGAGCTGGCGGCGCACAACATTGCCAAACCGAACTCACCGCGACAAATGGATTACCGGCTGCTGATTTCGGTTGTGTTCACGGATCCGCAGGTGGCTTTTGTCGGATTGACGGAGAAAGCGGCTAAGGCGCGCGGAATTTCTTATCGGGTTGCGAGCCACCCGTTCAATGACCACGGCAAATCGCTTATCATGGAGGCAAAGGATGGTTTTGTGAAACTGCTGGCGGACCCGAAGTCCGGTGAAATCCTCGGCGGCAGTTGTGTCGGTCCGGTCGGCGGCGAACTCATTCACGAAATCGTCACGGCCATGGCCAAACGGATGACGGTTCACGAACTGGCCGCGATGCCGCATTACCATCCGACGCTGGCGGAAATCTGGACCTATCCGGCGGAAGAGCTGGCGGGTCAGATTTCCTGAGGTCAGATCCGCCTGACCGTTGCCGTCCGGATTCAACTCAAGCCGGTTGCCCGATCAAAACGGGAGCGTCCTTGGCCTGGATTTTTTCCGGCGGAGATTGACCCTTGGCCGACTCATCCAGGGTGTTGCGAATCAACTGCGCCACCTGCTGCGGTTGATAGGGTTTGGCCAGGAAGGTGATGGCATCCTCGCCAAAATCCCTGCCCACAAAGGCGGAAGTGTAGCCGCTGGCATAAATCGTTTTGAGCCCGGGTTTTCGCCGTTTGAGTTCCGCAGCCAGTTCATCGCCCGTCATCCCGCCGGGCATGATCATGTCAGTCAGGAGCAAGTCAATCTGGCCGTTGTGCTTGTCCCAGACCCGCAACGCTTCATCGCCACTGACGGCGGTCAAAACACGGTACTGATGTTGTTCGAGCACCTCCCGCATCAGTTCCAGCAGGTTGTTTTCATCCTCGACCAGCAGGATGGTTTCCGGGCCGCCCCGGACGACTCCGGATTTGACGGGGGAAATGACGGACAACTGGCTGACTTCACCGGCCGCCGGGAGAAACACTTTGAAAGTGGTGCCGATGCCGACCTCGCTACGGACCTCAACCCAGCCACGGTGTTGTTTGACAATGCCATAGACCGTGGCCAGGCCGAGTCCCGTTCCCTTCCCCACCTCCTTGGTGGTAAAAAATGGTTCAAAAATCCGTTGCAACACGCTCGCCTCCATGCCGCAGCCGTTGTCCGTGACGGCCAGACAGATGAACCGGCCCGCGTGCGCCACGGCCGGCAATTGCGCGTAGCCGGCGGCGATGTCAACGGCGGAAGTCTTGAGGAGAAGTTTGCCGCCCTTGGGCATGGCGTCGCGCGCGTTGACCGCCAGGTTCATCACAATCTGTTCGACCATGGCGACATCGGCGGCAATCCGCGGCAGATCCGATCCGCAGCTGGTTTCGAGGGTGATGTGCTCGCCGAGCATTCGCGGCAGCATGCTTTCCAAATTGTTGAGCACGGCGTTCAAATCCAGAATTCTGGTCCGGTAAACCTGCTTGCGGCTGAACATGAGCAGATGCCGGATGAAACCGGCCGCGCGCTCCGAGGCGGCGGAAATTTGCTTCGCCGACCGCGTTGCATCCGCGTCCAATGACGCGACGTTGAGCAACAGCCCGGCATGTCCCTGGATGATGGTTAAAATGTTGTTGATGTCATGCGCGACCCCGGCGGCCAGCTGGCCGATGGACTCCATTTTCTGGGATTGGCGCAGTTGCGCTTCCAGCGCCAGCCGCGCGGTAATGTCTTCCACCGTTACCACCATGCCGTCAATTTTGCCGCTGACATCAAAAAGCGGGGCGGCGTTCACCGAAAGCAGGGCGCGATTCGGGCTGGCCGGATCGACCGCGCCGCCGGTGCCGGGATCAATGGCGTGACAAACGTCGTGCATGGGCTGGCCGGCATCGAAGATGTGTTTCAGGGAGGCTGCCGGCCCGGAAAGGGCATTGCCTTCCAGATCGGTCAGGCGCCAGTCGAGGACACTACAGGCTTTTTGCGCGATGACGTCCTTGGTCAGACCGAGAATCTTTTCGGCCTGAAGGTTGGCAAAGGTAATCTTTCCGGTCTCATCCGCCACGACGATGCCCACGGGACTGGTTTCCATGATCCGGCCAATGAGGTCACGTTCCCGGCGCAGGCGTTGTTCGGCGTGCTGGCCTTCGATGGCGTACCGGACGGCGCGTTCCAGTTTGTCGGAGTCGAGCTGGCCCTTGATCAGATAGTCAGCGGCGCCGGCTTTCATGGCTTCGAGATCGATCTCGTGGTCGCCCTGCCCGGTCAGCAAAATCATCGGCAGCCGGCCATTGAACGATTTGGTTTCCCGCAACAGTTCCAGACCCGTCCGGGCGCCCAGCCGGTAGTCCAGCAGGCAGATATCGTGTTCGCGCCGTAGCACGGTGGCCAGGGCGTCATCAAAATTATCCAGCCACTCGAGTTCATACCGACGATCCTTGATTTTGGAAATCAGATTGCGAGTGATGATATAATCATCCTCATCGTCATCCACCAACAAGACTTTGACGGGGGCGGCGGGCGTGGCTGGCATGGTATTATCCTTAGTCGGTTGGCAGTTCGACGACTTCAAACCAGTATTGCCCCAGCAACTTGACCAGTTCGACCAATGATTTAAAGGTGACGGGCTTGGTCACGTAGGAATTCACGCCCAGATCGTAACTGCGCAGAATGTCCTCCTCCGCCTTGGAGGTGGTGAGCACGACGATGGGAATCCGGCGTAGAATGGGGTCCGCCTTTATTTCCTTGAGCGCCTCGCGTCCGTCCTTGCGCGGCATGTTCAGGTCGAGCAGGATCAAGCCCGGCAACTGCTTGCCGTTCAAATTTTCATACTTGCCCCGCCGATGCAGGTAATCCAGCAACTCCTCCCCGTCTTCGACACAATGAAGTTCATTGGCCAGGCGATTATGCACAAACGCGTCGCGCGTCAACTGGCGGTCATCCGGATCGTCGTCTGCTAATAGTATTGTAATCATTTTTCCTTCCTTGTTCATGGTTTCCTCATTCGTTTGGTTCACCGTTTTCCGCTTCCTTGGGCTGGATCACGGGCAACGTCACAATGAATGTGGCGCCCTCGCCCGGTTTGCTCCGTGCGGTGATATCACCGTGGTGAAACAGTGCGATCTTGCGCGCGATGGCGAGCCCCATCCCGGTGCCTTCGTATTCGTTGCGGGTGTGCAGCCGTTGAAATACTGTGAAAATCCGATCCAGATATTTTTCGTCAAAGCCGATGCCGTTGTCGCTGACCGTCAATTGGCAGAATTTCTTTGGCACCCCGTCGTCTCCTTCCGCCGAAAAACCGGTAATGATTTCCGCCGCGACCTTGACCACCGGCGGCGCCTCCGGGCGGCGGAATTTGAGGGCGTTGCCAATCAGATTTTGAAACAACTGGCGCATCTGCAGTGCTTCCGCGTCAATCATTGGAAGCGTTCCCAATTCGACGCGCCCCTTGACCTGTTCGATTCGCCCTTCCAGATCATTCACCACGTCACGGGCCACTTCCGCCAAATCCACCTGGACAAACGGACGGGCCTTGGTGGTCAGACGCGAAAATGTCAGCAAATCATTGATCAACGTTTGCATGCGCGCTGCCGCCTTTTGCATCCGTTCCAGATAATCACTCGACTGCTCGTCGAGTTTTTCAGCGCTCTGCTCCTTGAGCCGCTCGCCGAAGACCACAATTTTCCGCAACGGTTCCTGCAAATCATGCGAGGCCACATAGGCAAAATCCTGCAGTTCACGATTACTGCGTTCCAGCTGGGTGGTAAACTTGCGCAATTTCGACTCGCTGCTTACCAGCGCCTCCTCCGCCTCCTTGCGGCGGGTGATGTCCCGGCCAATCCCCACCAGCCCGATGGTCTTCCCGTCCGGATCGCGCAGCGGCAGCTTGCTGGTCAACAGCCAGCGCTTCTCGCCGTCGTCGTTGATGAAGTACTCCTCCCGGTCAATGACGGGTTGGCCTTGAATCACCGCCTGGTCGTCGGCCCAGAATTTTTCGGCGATGTCCTTGGGAAAGAGGTCGAAATCCGTTTTGCCGACGGCCTCGGCCTCGGTTTTGCAGCGGAGGTTTTTCAGGTCAGCCGGATTGGCCAGAACTTTCCGGCCGGCATCATCCTTGGCGTAGATGCAATCCGGCAGATTATCAATCAGCGTGCGCAGCAGGGAACGTTCCCGGGCCAACGCCTCTTCCGCCTCCTTGCGGCGCGTAATGTCCCGCCCGACGCCCACCAGCCCGATGGTCCTGCCGTCCTGATCGCGCAGCGGCAGCTTGCTGGTCAACAGCCAGCGTTTCTCGCCCGCGTCGTTGATGAAGTACTCTTCCCGGTCAATGACCGGCCGGCCTTGAATCACCGCCTGGTCGTCGGCCCAGAACTTTTCGGCGACGTCCTTCGGAAAGAGGTCGAAATCCGTTTTGCCCACAGCCTCGGCTTCGGTCTTGCAGCGGAGATTTTTCAGGTCGGCCGGATTGGCCATGGTCTTTCGGCCGGCGGCGTCTTTGGCGTAAATGCAATCCGGCAGGTTGTCAATCAGCGTCCGCAACAGGAGACGTTCCCGGTCCAGTTCAACGGTGCGGGCTGCCACCCGCTTTTCCATTTCGTTGTACGATTGGCGCAGGGCGGCCTCTGCCTGCTTTCGATCCGTAATATCCCGGCTGATGCCCATCAGCCCGACGACCTGCCCGTTCTGGTCCCGCAGCGGTATCTTGGTGGTTTGCAACCAGCAAGTTTCCTGGGTTCGAGGATTCACCGCCATTTCTTCCCGATTCAGCGGCTGGCCCGATTCCATCACGGCCCGTTCGTCATTAAAAAACTGATTGGCCATTTCTGCGGGAAAGAGGTCGAGGTCGGTTTTGCCAATCAACTCATCCGGGCAGGTCGCACCCAAGGCGTGTACGTGCGCCGAATTGTTTATCAAAAAACGGCTCTGCCGGTCTTTGATGAAAATGCGATCTGGCAGGCCGTCAACCAGCGTCCGCAGCAGGTCGTATTGACGCGCATGCCACGCGTTATCCTCATTCCGCGGCCCGCATGCTTCCGCAGCCGGCGGTCGTTTCAAACCCGCCACCGCCCGTCCGTTTGCATTTTTTGGAGAACCGTTGCGGTGTGGCAACGGCATTTTTTTGCGTTGTGCTGCATTCATGCTCAAATCTGATTTAAAATTACGCCTGACCAGGATGAAGCAATTCAGGTGTGCCATTGCATAGCAGGTTAAATGCCTTTGTGCCCGGCTGCGGTTACATTATTTTTTTTAACCGCCGACCACCGCGGTTTGTCTCTAAACAGGACAAAAGGAACCCCAAGACGAACGGTTGTTGGAATCAGCCGGCGTTGCCGGCAGCGGTTTAACCACGCGCCCGGTCGTTTGTGGAAAAATGACGGGGCAAATTACAAACGCTTTAGTGCTTCCTCCGGGGTGAAATCATGAAGTTTGACGATTTTATGCCGTGATTTGTGGCCGCGCACCAGTTCGACCCGTCCCCGCGGACACTTCAGCCGTTCGGCCAGCAACCGGATCAAGGCTTCGTTCGCGGCGGCATCAACCGGCGGCGCGGAAACCCGGATTCGCAATTCATCGCCGGCGCCAGCGGGCGGGACAATTTCGTTCGCGGACGCGCGGGGTTGCAGTTTCACCGCCAACAGTGTCCCGTCCGGTTGGGCGCGGAGAAATTTGGGAAAGGACACGGGGCGCGGGCGAACGGAAAATTATTTGTCCTCCGGATTGATAAATCGGAACGTCACCGCCGCCAGCGCGCCCCCCCCAAAATTGGCGAGGAGGTAAACCAACAGGTTCGCTGTCTTGGCGAGGTGCATGACGGTCATGCCCAGCGCCACCGCCGGGTTAAAGGCGCCGCCAGAAACGCCGCCGAAGGCAAACGCCATCACGGTCACGGTAAACCCGATGGCGAGACCGAAATAGGAATTGCCGGCGGTGCTCTTCGCCGTGGCCACATTGAGCACCACGTAGCAGAGGGCAAAGGCCCCCAGCAATTCGGCGATGAGCGCGGGAAAAATGTCAATCTCCTGCGGCATCACGGCCGGGTCCCCTTTGATGAACAACACCACCATGGCAGCCACGATGCCGCCGGTGATTTGCGAACCGATGTACGGAAGGACATCCGATTGCGGACAGCGGCCGCGCAGCCAGACGGCCAGAGTGACGGCTGGATTGTAATGGCCGCCCGACACGTGGCCACCCGCATAGACCATCACCATCAGCGTCGCCCCAATGGCCAATGGCGCCAGACTGCCCGCGCCCGGATCGATGACCGTCATGCCGACGACCAGCACGAGAAAGAACGTTCCGATGAACTCAGTAAGATATTTTGTCATGGCTTATATGGTCAGGCAAACCGCCTGTTCGTGGCCATTGTGTTTTCAACAATTTAATCTGGCAACAACGAATTGCCGCCTGAACAAAATCATTTCGGGGAACCCGTCTGATAGCTGACAAAGGCCACATTTCGGCTGTCCGGCGACCAGGACGGCACATTGATGGTCCCCTGCCCGCCGTATAATTTTGCCAGCACCTGGATTTTTCCATTCGCCGGTGACAGGAGCCGGAGCATCACATCCTGGCCCGGTGGATGACCCGTAACCTCCCGGGCGTAGGACAGAAAGACGATCCATCGGCCATCCGGCGACGGATGCGCGAACCAGTTGTTGTAATCGTCGGAGGTGATTTGCTCCTGGTCCGAACCATCGGCTTTCATGCGCCAGATTTGCATCCGGCCGGTGCGCTCGGAGTTGAAGTAAATGTATTTTCCATCCGGTGAATAATCCGGACCATCATCCAGGCCCGGCGCAGTCGTCAACCGCGTTTCCTTCCCGCCCCCGACCGGAATGGTGTAAATGTCATAGTTGCCGTTGCGCTCGGCACAGTATGCAAGGGTTTGGCCGTCGGGCGACCAGCCGTGCCAGTACGATGGCGCGAGCGGCGTGACCAGGCGCGGTCTGCCGCCGGAAACCGGCAGCACATAAATACGCGACTGGCCATCCTGGGTCTGGTCGCTGATGGCAAGGTGTTCTCCGTCCGGCGAAAGGCCGTGGTCATTGTTGCAACGGATCTGCCCGCCGGTGTCGAGCACTTCCGGTTTGCCACCCGTGACCGGTAACCTGCAAATCCGTCCATTGCGGTTGAAGAGAAAGTACTTTCCATCCCGCGACCAGTTCGGCGCCTCGATATGGTCGCGGGTTTGATAAATCACACGCCGATCCAGGGAGGCGACGGCAACGGTCTCCAATGCGCTTTCAACCACCGCCCCGGTCTTTTCAACGGGTGGAAGCGATTTGAGTTCGACGTTTGAAAAAATGGCCCGCTCGATGGCTTTGTTGTCATGCGCGCAAACACCCAGCCCGACATAAAACGGTTCCTGGAATTGAATCCGATACCCGGCTCCCGAAGGATGCAACGCTTCCCCGGCCGCAGCAACCGACAGGGTAATGTAATCGCCCCGCTTTTCCAGCCCCACGCGCGCCGGCGCGGATATGTTGGCCTGAATTTCATGCGTCGCGCCCCCGGCGGTTTCACGATATTGCAGCGACGTCAGGCCGACTCCGTGCCGGGCAACGTCCACGTAGGCCGAATCCGGGTCCAGTGACTGGCGGATGATGAGACAAGCCTTGCGATGCGGATTCCCGCCCGGCTCGGGGAAATTTATGTCCGCCGCCAGCGCCACATTGCCGGACATTTTGGTCCAGACAAAGTGAAACGCGTCATTGGTGAACCACATGTTTTCACCACCGCCCGCTATGAGATAGCCACCCTTGGCCGGGTCAAAATCCCCGGAGCCGGGCCGGGCAACCTTGCCGATGTCCTGATGGTTGGAAAAGATCCCAAGATCACCGAAGGCCGTTTTTGCGTTCATAAGCAAGGCAACCATGACCAGAAGAGCAATTTTTTTCATGCGCTGGATCGACGTTTCAACTTTTGGCAGTGCCCTGATTTGGTCTTTCAGCGTCCACGCGGCTGATCAGGCGTTATAAGTGCTGGAAGCCGTCGTGCCGCCGCGACCGGTCCAGTTGGTGTGAAAAAATTCGCCGCGCGGTTTGTCCACGCGCTCGTAGGTGTGCGCGCCGAAATAATCGCGCTGGGCCTGCAACAAATTGGCCGGCAACACAGCGCTGCGATATTGATCGTAAAACGACAGCGCGGTGCTGAACGTCGGCGTGGGAATGCCCTTTTTGGCGGCCGCCGCCACCACATTGCGCCAGCTTTTCTGGCAGCGCTTGATTTCGCCGCGAAAATAATTGTCGAGCAGCAGGTTGGTGAGCTTGTGATTGTTGTCAAAGGCTTCCTTGATTTTGCCAAGAAAACGAGAACGAATGATGCAGCCGCCGCGCCACATGAGCGCGATGCCGCCATAATTGAGGTTCCACTTGTATTCGGTGGCGGCGGCGCGCATCAACATGTAGCCTTGCGCATAACTGATGACTTTTGAGGCGTAAAGCGCGTCGCGGATTTCAGCGACGAATTGCTTTTTCTTTTCGGCGCTTTTGGCCACGCTCATCAGTGGCTTGGGACCCTTCAATTTCTTCGCCGCCTTCACCCGGTCGTCTTTCAACGCGGAAATGCAACGGGAATAAACCGCCTCGGCAATCAGCGTGATGGGAATCCCCAAATCCGCGCTGCTCTGCACCGTCCATTTGCCGGTGCCTTTCTGGCCGGCAGTGTCGAGGATTTTGTCCACCAACGGCGTGCCGTCGGCGTCTTTGAACGCCAGAATATCGCGGGTGATTTCGATGAGATAGCTGTCGAGTTCGCCCGTGTTCCATTCCTTGAAAATCTCGTGCATCTCGGCGGCCGTCAGGCCGAGGCCGTTTTTCAAAATATTGTAGGCCTCGCCAATCAACTGCATGTCGCCGTATTCGATGCCGTTGTGAACCATCTTTACGTAATGACCCGCTCCGTTCTCGCCGACCCAGTCACAACATGGCGCGCCGTCCACCTTGGCCGCGATGCTCTGGAAAATATCTTTGACGTGCGGCCAGGCGGCCGGCGAACCGCCGGGCATGATGCTCGGACCATGCCGCGCACCCTCTTCACCGCCACTCACGCCGGTCCCCACGTAAAGCAGCCCCTTGCTCTCGACATATTTCGTGCGGCGATTCGTGTCTTCAAACAGTGAATTGCCGCCGTCAATGATGATGTCCCCCGGCTCCAGCACCGGCAGCAAATGCTCGATGAATTCATCCACCGCCGGGCCGGCCTTGATCATGAGCATCACCCGGCGCGGCTTTTTGAGCAGCCCGGCCATTTCCTGGAGCGAATGCGCGCCGATGACCCGGGTGCCCTTGGCCTCGTGACTGAGGAAATCGTCCACCTTGGAAACGGTGCGGTTTAAGGCCACGACGGTGAACCCGTGGTCGTTCATGTTCAGGATGAGGTTCTGGCCCATGACGGCCAGTCCGATCAATGCAATGTCAGCTTGTGGTTCCATTTGTCGTGCCGGTTAAAACCGAGCAAGCACGATACAAAAGCCTGACCCGCGCACCAGTAGTTTTTTTCGCCAAAACCAAATGCGCCGCCGTCGTCCGGTCACCCGGGCAAAGCTGCGGGAACTTTGCGGTTGATCCATCATCGGAAAAATTGGGCAGATAAGAAGGGAGAGTGTCCGCTCGGGCGCCGTGGGTCGCGCCTTGCAGCCCGAAGGCTTTCGGGGCGACGCTCCCAAAATCATGAATTGAACCGCTCCGGTTAAAACGTCCAGCCGACTTTAACGCCCACCTGATAGGTTTTGCTTTCGGGCTGGTAAGCCTCGAGCCCCCCTCCGAGATCCTTTGGCGGGGATACGGAAAACCAATAACTGTCAAAAAATGCCTCGGCCGAGAGATGCTTGCAGAATTGGTATCCCAAATCGGCGTAAAGACTCGGCATACTGCCAGGGTATAGATTGAACGTGGGGCCGCCTTGCCTCGAAAGATCCACCGTCTGATCCGTATAGATTGGCACTTTGACGCCCACCGTTCCAATCCACCCGGTTGGATCGGGAGTGAGTTCCAAACCGGCTTTGAAGTAAATGGGAAGCCAGTTTTCGGTGTAACCACCCGGGCCGTTGAGACTGCGGGTCCAGTCTTCAAAACCAAAGCCGCCCATGAGTTCCACCCGTTGATGCCGGGCCAGGCTCCAGCGATACCCAAATCGCATTTCTCCAGAGCCTCCGATATAACCGGTGGTGCTTTTTAACGGAGTGCCACCCATCGTCTGGCCGTTGTAGTCCACACTGCCGTAATAAATTTTGAAGTCAGCCGCCCACAGCCAGCTCTCGATCTGGATTTGTTTGCCGGACAAATCCAGTCCATATCTTAAGCCGCTTTCATCAAGCAGTTTTGCGCCGCCGTCGTTTTCCTGCCAATAGAAGTATTCGGGGGCAAATCCGAGATTCCATTTCCATTGGGCCAAAACGGAATTGGCTGACAAAATGAGAGCCGTGCCGGTCAACATACCGACACGGTAAATGTTGAATTTCCAACGCTGAGAACCTGTCCCGGATTTTTTAAATTTGTTTATTTTTGAGACGTTGCATGGTTTATTCATAGCATCTCTTTCCGTTAAACGTTGAACTCATGGTTCACAGCTGTTTTAATATTCCTGTCGTGAACCTGACAGTTCCAGCCGGTTTGCGTGACTTCTTCCCAATGCACGGATTCGCAAGCTATTTGGATACCAAAACGCCCTTTTTAGTTAAAAAGGCCCGCACGGTACCGTTTTTCTCTTCCCAACCCGCTGGTGGACCTGGCTTTGTTGCTGCGCATTCGGTTCACACTTCAGGTATACGAGGCGAACGCGGGCAGGGGCCCCCGCTCTAGCGGGTGGCTCGAAGATGAATTGTGTCCAGATGAAATCGAGTGAACTATGACTGACGATCTGACAACGGCGGCGATGACGACCTGGGCGGCCAGAAATCTACCGGCACGCCTCGATGTCGCGGCGACGGCAAAGCTGCTCGGCTTCGTGGAGAGTGACATTCAGATTTTGATGGCCCTTGGCAAGTTGATCCCGCTGGGTGATCCTGCCCCTAATGCGCCCAAGTGGTTTGCCGCGGTCGAGATGATTCAGTTGGCGGCGGATAAAGATTGGCTGCACAAGGCTACGAAGGAGATTTCCAAACACTGGCGCGCAAACGTGAACGGCATCAGAATTCTGAGTCTTTGTCCAAAGCGGTCACACAGCAAACTTCATAAAAACGCAGAACTTCTGTGGCGACGGACAAAGAATGCGGTTGCGGCGACGGCCAGCAACCCCAATACCGAGGGTTCAGGCGCCAGCTGGAATGCCAGTCCGAAAGCAACAGGCGACAGCCCGTAGGTAAAGGTACTAAAGGTGCTTTGCACTCCGCCTGGCGTGAATTCATAGATGTTGCCACTGACGGCATCGGATACAAACAGATTACCCGCGTTGTCAAAAGCCAGTGCAACAGGATGAGCCAAAGAGGCAAAGGTGCTTACCACTCCACACGACGGTATTTGATAAATGTCACCCACACCTACCGCAAACAGTTCGCCCGCGCTGTTAAAGGATAGTCCGCTGAGACCGGCCAAGGAGTCGGCATAGCCGCTTTGCACTCGGCTTGGCGTGATTTCAATGATTTCGCCGTCCTGGCCCGCCACAAACAGATCGTCCGCGCTGTTAAAGGCCAGTGCTTCAGGCGAGGTGACGTAAGAGGCAAAGGTACTTTTCGTTCCACTTGAGGTGAATTCATAAATGCGACTGCTGCCATAATCCGCCTCAAACAGGTCGCCCGCGCTGTTAAAAGCCAGTCCAGTAGGATGATTCAACCCGGAGGCAAAGGTGCTTTGCACTCCACCCGGCGTGAATTCATAAATTGTGCCACTGAAGAAATCCGCCACAAACAGATCGCCCGCGCTGTTAAAGGCCAGGCCTTCAGGCTGACCCAACCCAGAGGCAAAGGTGCTTTGTACTCCGCCCGGCGTGAATTCATACACGCTTCCACTGCCCGATGCAGTCGATCCCGTCGCAAACAAATTTTGTGCCTGCGCGCTGGAGGACAGCAGCAGAATTGTTCCGGCGCAGATCACTCCACCGAATAAATGACACCCGACCCAATGGAATTTGAACTTGAATTTCATAAAGTTGCTTTGAAGCTAGATATATAACTTGGTAGCATAGTACAATGAAGCAGGTCAAGCATAACTTCTCATGTTTGGGAACTGTAGTGTATTTGTGAATCATTGGAATTAGCGGGAAACTAAAGCAATTAGCTTACGGGCTGAAAAAGTTTCACCTAATTCTTCACCTGACGAGCAATAAGAGGGCGGTAACGGGGCGATGAGTGGGCATTGAAAGGGCGGTCGAAAAAACGGCTTGAACCCCTGTAAAATAAGGATACAATAGGCCTTGAAACAGAGTGTGTTAGGCTCGGAACGGGAAAGCTTCCGCGTTCGATTCCGACCTCCGGCTCCCATTTAAAGGTGGCAACCCGTCAGGTTGCGAAAAGGACTGGAATGTTACCGGTTCAGGCCGGCGCACCCAGTTGCAGGCGTTTGTCGCTTTCGAGCAGGCTTTTCAGGTTCGTCCAGTTCGCCTCGTTCATGTCGTTGAACGCATTCAGATAAACAGCCACGGCTTCCCCGGGATATTTGGCCAGCAGCGTGTCGATGGCGGATTTCAGTCTGGCGTCGTCCAGCGCCGCCGGCAGATCGTCCACCACGCCTTCGTTATTCGGCAGGCCGAGCGCGTTGAGAAAATCCACCAGCATCGGCCGCTGCTTTTTCACGAGCCATACACGGACCAGGGTGGCAGCGGCGGCTTCCAGCGCCGGCCGGGACAGGGTGGAAATAATCGCGGCATGACACTGGGCGCGCGGCTGGCGTTCCAGGAACACCGGGCGCACGTGGCGCGCCTGCGCGACCGCGCTGAGCGTGGCCTTGTAGGTCGGCTTGTCCGATTCATGGGTGAAACCCAGAATTTCATTGGCCAGGTTGGCCGACATGAAACCGAAGAGTTCGTGTGAGGTCAGCATATTAAAAGTCTAAAGTCCGATGTCCAAAGTTTAAACGGTTGTGACGGAGATTCTATTTTTTTTAGCCAGTTGTCCGCAAGTTTCTTGTTCCAGCAACAGCGTTTTGCCGGCTTCCAGCGCGAGCACCGCGATTTTTGCCGCTGCACAGGTCTCCAGGGTCTGCGCTCCGATGCAGGGTAGGTCGAACCGCATGTCGTGATTGGGTTTGGCGACCTTCACGGCCACCGCGCCGCCATCCCGGCCCGCCAGTTCGCCCCCGCGCGCGAGGCATTGGTCCGTGCCTTCAAATCCCTCGACGGCGAGGACCACGCCG
>Ga0182016_10004136_pt1 | contig 16195 bp, 12 predicted proteins | sample 712S2MmetaG_FD_120491 | JGI IMG/M metagenome (GOLD analysis project Ga0182016, IMG submission 120491) | Permafrost microbial communities from Stordalen Mire, Sweden - 712S2M metaG | ecosystem: Environmental > Terrestrial > Soil > Wetlands > Permafrost | place: Sweden: Stordalen | collected...
ACGGAGAGCGTCGTTTGCCTCAACGCGGATGATGGCAAAACCCTCTGGCGTCACGAATACGATTGTCCTTATGCCGTGAGTTATCCGGCGGGTCCGCGCACCACCCCAGTAGTGAGCGGGGGCAAAGTCTATACGCTCGGCGCGGAAGGAAACTTGCTCTGCCTGGAGGCCCTGAGCGGAAAAGTCCTCTGGTCCCGCGAATTTAAGAAGGAGTACAATATCAAGACTCCCTTATGGGGCTTTGCCGGCAACCCCTTGCTCGATGGCCGGAAGCTGATCTGTCTGGCCGGAGGCTCGAACACAACGGTCGTCGCCCTGGACAAGGATACGGGACAGGAGATTTGGCGCGCTTTGAGCGCCAAAGAGCCGGGGTATTGTTCTCCCGTCATTTTCCAGGCTGGAGGCGTCCGCCAGTTGATTGTCTGGGACCCGGAAGCCGTCAATGCACTTGATCCGGAAACGGGCAAAGTCTATTGGTCGCTCAAATCCTCCGAACAGATCCGCGCCGGCATGACCATCCCCACCCCGCGGCAGATGGGCGATCTGCTTTTCTTGACTTGCTTCTACAACGGCTCCTGGGCGCTGCGCTTGGACCCCGACAAACCCGCCGCCACGACGATTTGGCAAAGCCAGCGCGTCAGCGAAAAGAACACCGACGCCTTGCACTCCACCCTGAGCACGCCTTTCCTGGAGGATGGCTATATTTACGGAGTCTGCAGTTACGGCCAATTGCGCTGCCTCAAGGCCGAGACCGGCCAAAGGTTATGGGAGACGTTTAACGCCACCACGCCCGATGGCAAAGAAATGCGCTGGGCCAATGCCTTTATTGTCAAGAACCAGGACCGTTTTTTTCTCTTTAATGAAAAGGGCGATTTGATCATCGCCCATCTTTCCCCGAAAGGCTACGAGGAAATCAGCCGCGCCCACGTCATTGATCCGGTCAACCGCGACGCCGGACGACTGGTCGTCTGGTCGCATCCCGCGTTCGCCCACCGCCACATGTTCGTCCGCAACGATCAGGAAATCCTCTGCGTTGATTTAACCGGGAAATAACCCGCGTTTCGATTTGCCCGGCCGCTTGAGGCAGACTGGCCGGGCGGGCGCAAAAGGCCGCAAAAGAATAGCAAGCCACCGGCAGCAGGGCGGTTAAATCGCGTCTATGCTCGTGGCTAATGAAAAGACAAAAGGTCGGCGGATTTACTTTGATCGAACTGCTCGTCGTCATTGCCATCATCGGCATCCTCGCGGCGATGCTCGTGCCCGTCTTGGCCAAGGCCAAGGAACAAGCCAACCGCGCCACCTGTTCCAGCAATCTCAAACAATGGGGCCTGGCCCAGGCCATGTACTTGGACGACTGCAACCAGGTGTTCCCGGCGGCAAAAATCCTCAATGGCACCCCCGGCGCGCTCTCCACCTATATTGAGGATCAGCCACAGTGGTCCGATCTGCTTGCATTCGAGTCAGCGGGCGAAGGCATGACGGTTTGGTACAACGTCCTGCCGCCTTACATTGCCAAAAAGTCGCTCTGGCAATACGCCGCCGACCCCAGCAGCTTCATTAACGCCAAGACTATTTTTACTTGCCCCACCTCCGACGAAGCCCCGCCCGATTTCAACTTGATGCAACGCATCGTCTTCAACTATGGGATGAATTACAAAGGCAGCACCGGCATGGACACCAACGTCACCTTCCGGGCCAGCATGGTGCTGCACCCGTCCGCCTTCGTTTTCCTTTCCGAATCCCGCACCCATGCCGCGGAAACTCCATTTTACGGCACGAAGCCAACCAATGAATTGGGCACCTCCCATTGTTGTTACGCGATGGAAAGCTCCCGCCACAATGCCGGCGCTAATCTGACTTTTGCCGACGGCCACACCGCCTACTTTCCCTATTCCTATATCTGCGCCAACGTCGGGAGCCGGCCCGGCGATCCAGGCCGCCAGGACATCAATTGGACGTTTAACGGCATGCCGGTGCCTTAACCTGCGGTCCCATAAGTCATTGCCAAATGAAGCGCCTTGCCCCAGAAATAAGGCGGTGCGCAACCCACATAACTTTCGTTTGGCTCTGCTTGGCTCCGGCAAAGGCTCCAATGCCGCAGCCATCGCCGACGCCTGCGCGGCGGGGACCATTCCCGCCCAGGTGTCCTTGGTTCTGAGCGACGTTCCTGAGGCGGGCATCCTTGACCGCGCGCGCGAACGCGGGCTGGAGGCGCGCTATATTCCGCCGGGAAGATTCCGAGCCAAGTTGGACGAAACCGCCGAAATGGCCTTCGTGCAGGCTTTGCGGCAAGCGGAGGTGGACTTGGTGGTTCTGGCTGGGTTCATGCGGATTCTTAAGGGAGAGTTTCTCCGTCAGTTTGCTCACAAAGTCATTAATATTCATCCTTCGCTTCTGCCGGCTTTTCCCGGCTTGGAAGCCTGGAAACAAGCCCTCGAGTATGGCGTGAAAATGACGGGCGTGACCATCCACTTTGTTGATCAAGGGATCGACACCGGCCCCATTATTGCCCAGGAAAACGTCCCGGTTCTGCCCGGTGACACCGCGGAAAATCTGCATGCGCGCATCCAAGTGGTGGAGCGGGAGCTTTATCCCGCGGTCATCGCCGCGCTGGCCCGGGGCGAAATTCGAGTGGCGGGACGGCAGACGATCTGGCACAATCCAAGATTGCGCAAAGATGAAAACGCGAAAGAAAAAGCTGGCTTTGCCACGGCGGCAATGGAAAATCAGCCCGGTCACGCGGGTTAAAGGGTCCGCCAAGAAGTATTCGCGCCCACAGGCCAAAGCAGCGGCCAGACAGTATGACTCATAAAGAAATTCTAAAATTTGGTTTGCCCAAAGGCAGTTTGCAGGAAGCGGCCATCGCGAAAATGGCCAAGGCGGGCTATCACATTCACGTCAGCAGCCGCTCGTACGCCCCGTATGTGGATGATGAACATCTGGTCGTGCGCCTCATTCGCGCCCAGGAAATCAGCCGCTACGTGGAGCATGGTTACCTGGACTGCGGGCTGACCGGTCATGACTGGATTGTGGAAAACGGCTCAAAAGTCCATGAAGTGGGCGAATTTCAATTCAGCAAGGCCACCAGTCAGCCAGCCCGGTGGGTTCTGGCGGTGCCGGAAAACTCCCCGATTCGTTCCCCTAAGGACCTGAATGGCAAGCGTATCGCCACCGAGGTCGTCAACATCACCAAGCGTTACCTGCGAAAGCACGGCGTGAAGGCCGAGGTGGAATTTTCTTGGGGCGCCACGGAGGTTAAAGCCCATGAATTGGTCGATGCCATTGTGGAAATTACCGAGACGGGTTCTTCGTTGCGGGCCAACAACCTTCGCATCGTCGATACCCTCCTAGTCTCCACTCCCCGCCTGATCGTCAACCATGCCGCCTGGAAAGACTCTTGGAAGCGGAAAAAGATTGAAACCCTGGCCCTGCTCCTGCGGGGCGCGCTCGAAGCCGAAAGCAAAGTGGGCCTCAAAATGAATCTGCAACAGAAGGACCTAGAGGGCCTATTGCGCAGTCTGCCCGCCTTGCGCAATCCAACCATCAGCAATTTGAGCCAGCCCGGGTGGGTGGCGGTGGAAACGATTATTGATGAGAAAGTGGTGCGCGAGCTGATTCCGCAACTGAAGGCGGCCGGCGCGGAAGGAATTATTGAGTATCCGTTAAATAAAGTGGTATATTGAACTTCGTCAGATCGAATTAATCATTATGGGATCATTAAAGAAACGTCGCAAAAGCAAAATCAACAAACATAAGCGGCGCAAAAAGCTGCGCGCCAACCGCCATAAAAAACGCACCTGGCAAAAATAGCTAGCCGGTTGGTTTATGGGAGGCCGAGGCCTCCTTCGGGCGGAATTCAGGGTTTCTTTTGCGACCGATCCATGCATGAAGTCATTTTTTATCATTTTGGCTCTCGGTTTGGGCGGTGCTATGCTCACGGGCTGTTCCACCGCCCTTCATCGTTCCACCTACGCCTCCAGTTCACCGTCAGCCGGCGGCCCGGAAGGCACTAACGCGGAGTCCGTAGCCCAAATCGCCAAAGGGAATCCGGCGGCGTACGCACATTACGCGGCGGGTGTGACCTATGAGTTGAACGATCAGGAAGCTCCTGCCATCCGGCAATTCGACGACTCAGCCCTGGCAGATCCCGCCAACGAACAGTTGGTGGAGGATCTGGCGCGGCGATTCTTGCGGGATAAGGACACCAACCAGGCGCTGGCTATTCTAACCAAATCGGGCCGCCGGCCAGAGGCTTCCGCGGAACTTCTCGCCTGGTTGTCGCGGGCCCAATTTCAGGCCGGCGAGACCAATCAAGCCCTAGCCACGGGCAAACTGGCCGTCCAACACGATCCTGCCTCTCCTGACGGTTACGAGTCTCTGGTGGAAATCCTCCTGCACGACCATCATTGGGCTGAAGCCCTCAAAACCCTCCATCAGGCCGAAAGCCAAGTCCATGCGGAGCCCGCCTCCCTGGCCGCTGTGGCTACCCTGTGCCTCGCTTATTTAAGCGAGCAACCCAAGGATAACCAAGCCAAGGCGCTGGCTGTCTCTGTGCTGGATCGGGCCTCAGCCCTAAAATTTGCCGACCCGCGGCTTTGGCAGCGTGTGGCCGACCTTTATAGCACGTTGGACCAACCCAAAAAAGCGATCGCCATTTATCAGAAGTTGCTGACGGATTACCCGGAAGCGTCTCTGATGCGGGACACCCTGCACGAAAAGTTGGCCGGCATGTACGTCCAGACCGCAGACAAGACCAACGCCACCAAACAATTGCAGGCCATTGTGCGCGACAATCCGACCCGTTATCCGCGAGCCTGGTTATTCCTGGGTGAATTGGCCTACGAGGAGAACAAGGCCACCGAGGCGGTTGAAGACTTCGAGAAAGCTCTGCATTGGGACCCTTCCTTGGATCAGGCTTACTATGATCTGGCCCTGGCACTGCTGGACTTGCACAAATCGACCGAGGCGTTCCATATGCTCGATTTGGCGCGCCAGCGCTTTGCCAAGACTTTCTCTTGCGAGTTTTACTCCGGCGTCATGTATTCTCATGTCAAAGACTTCACCGAAGCCATCCGCCATTTTAAGGAGGCGGAAGTCATCGGCCTGGCCACGGACCCGTCGAAGCTGGACTTCCGCTTTTATTTTCAATTTGGCGCCGCCTGTGAACGCGCGCAGCAATTCGCGCCTGCGGAAGAGTATCTGCAAAAGTGCATTAACCTCTCGCCCAATTTCGCTGAAGCTCTCAACTATCTGGGCTATATGCTGGCGGATCGAGGCGAACAACTGCCCCGGGCCCGGGCTTTGATCGAGAAAGCCGTCAAGATGGAGCCGGGCAATGGCGCTTATTTGGACAGCCTCGGCTGGGTCCTTTATAAACTCAACCAACCCGAGCAGGCCCTGCCCGTCTTGCTCAAAGCGGTGCAATACACTCCGGAAGCCGACGCCACGGAACTCGACCATTTGGGCGAGGTTTATCTGGCTTTGCATCAGACCGGCAAAGCCATCGAGGCGTGGCGGAAGTCCTTTTCCATCGAAGCCAACCAGGAGGTCAAACGCAAGCTCGACCGTTATTCCGGCGGGACCTGACAAAGGTTGTGCATTTCACCAAACATTATACGTTGGCCGAAGCCCGCGCCCTCCTGCCCCAAGTCCGCCAATGGCTGGAGCACCTTGCGGACGGCCAAAAGCGCCTGCAAGCCCTCGAGGAAACCCTCGGCGCCCTGGTGGCCAACGGCGACGATGCCGGCGGCGAATCTGTCAATCAATTAGCCCGCACCGTTTGCGAGATGCAGGATACTGTCCTGCAATTTGAACGGCGGCAAATCCAGATCAAGGACGTGGCCCGCGGCTTGGTCGATTTCCCCTCAGTGCGCGCGGGACGGGAGATTTTCCTCTGCTGGGAAAAGGACGAGGAAGACATCGAATTCTGGCACGACCTGGAAACCGGCTACGCCGGCCGGGAACGGATTTAGGAGGGATCCACATCATGGAGTGATGAGTTGAACCTCCGGGAAATAAGTTTTAACGCGATCCGGGTCGCGCGTGACAAGCTTCATGCCAGCGGCCTCGGCATGAGCACCTATCAGGAAGTCCGGAAGAGGAAGACGCTTTTCAGTTTTCCGTCCGTCCTTCTTCAATCGGTCCAAGTAAGCGGCAAATGCTTTTGCGGCGGGGATCGCGGCCGAAATGGGCAGGGGCACCAGTTCCAAGCCCAATCCTTCAAGTAAAGCCGGGACAGCGTCAGGATGCTCCGCGCGGACTGACGCCTCGCTAACGACAATGGTGTTAACAGATCCGCCCTCAGCGCCGTCCTGGACCGCTGCGGCAATCTGGCGCTTTGCCCAATCATGAAAAGGACTGCTGGAGTCGCGAGCATCGATGACCACGCTGCTGTCAAACAGAATCACCGGGTCTCCTTTTTGATCTCATCCCAGCTCCTGCTAAATCGAAGCGGACTTTTTTCGATTGCGGCCATCGCCTCCGCAAAAGTCGGCCTGCGGCGCGGCAACTCCACTTTCCGCAGCAAAACCTCATTCTCGCCCAGCACTTCCGGCTCGTAATAGTCACCGGGTCGGAGCACGGAGACCTGGATTCTATGCGCTTCATCCACCTTTACAGCGTTCATGGAAGGGATGTTCCCCTAAACCGCGTGAGTTTTCAAGTCGGCAGCGTCTCATGGCGGAGCGCTGCGGCACGTCAGGTTCCGTTTAAATCGCCTTTTTGAGTGCTTTCACTTGGGCGGCTTCGGGCTTGGCGCTGTAGTGTTTGTCCAGGGGATAGCAACCGCTGACCAGGCCGTTGCGCGGCGCGGTCGTGCAATCGCTGAACGTGCGGCAAATGGATTTGGTGGTCAAGGCGCCGCGTGTCAATACTTCCGCCGGCAGCGCCGGATAACTCAGAATCATCCGTCCCAGACCAATCATGTCGGCCCATCCCTCGCGCACCACCGCCTGGCCCACCAGTGGTAAAAACTCCTGCAAATAGCTGTAGGCTGAGCCGATGATGACTAAATTGCGCGGAGCCCGGCTCTTGATTTGCCGCGTGACCTCAATGTGCCGCGCGACTTCAATGAGAGGATCGTGCGCTGGTTGGTAACCATCGGAAGGCGGATAGGCGGCCGGACGTTGGAGATGCGGGCAGTAATAGGGCGAACCGGCCGTCACGTTAAGGATTTTGATGCCCAGCTCGCCGCACAAAGCGGCAAATTGGTGGGCTTCCGTCAAGTCCGGTTCCAGCGGGTTATTTATATTGACGCCAAACGCGTACGGATACGGCAGCGGAAAATCCTCCGGGACGCCCGGCCCCAGCCGGCCCGGTTGCGCGCGGGTGGGATCGGGTTTATGGGGCACGGTATCGAAGGCGCTCAGGCGCACGCCCACCTCGATAGGATTGCCGCTGGCCCGGATGCCGGCCACAATCTCCCGCAGCAGGCGGGTCCGGTTCTCAAACGTCCCGCCATAAGGGCCCGGGCGGGTCATGGCGCCAAGAAATTCATGCAGCAAGTAGCCATGACAATGCTTGACATCAACAAAATCGGCCCCCGCTTCCCAAGCCACTTGCGCCGCCGTCACATAAGCACCGACCAATTCTTTCAACTCCGCGTCGCTCAACACGGCGGCGTCCGCAGTGACCTTGAATCTTGCGTCCAGCACGGGATGGCGAAACGCCACGCGCGGCTCGAGCACGGAACTGGGCCGGCAGAAACGTCCGGAATGTGTCAACTGAAATCCAATCACCAGGTCGTCCGCCGCGCCGTGCAGTTGCCGATGCGCCGTCACGAGCGTTTCGCGCAATCGCACCAGGTCCGCTTGGTTTTCGCGACTGATGATGAACTGCCGGGGATTGGCGCGTCCCTCAGGCCGGACGGCCATTGCTTCGCCGCCGCAAATCAATTTGGCCCCGCTTTCGCCGAAGCGCGCCCAGCGCCGCAGCATGTCGTCGGTGGCCCCGCCGGTGGAGGTGCCGTCCCATCCTTCCATGGGTTGCACGGCGAAACGGTTGCCGATTTTTTTCCCATTAATTGTGACCTGCTCCACCTTCTGCGCCAAAGGCGAGGAGGGACCGCTTTGCAAAGCGTCGTCGCAAGGCATATGGAGTCCGAGCGAGGCGGCATACTTGCGAAAATTCTCCGCCGTCTTCAACGTCGGCAGACGCACCCACTCCTGACTGGCTTCCGGCATAGGGCCGGATTCTGGCGGGTCAACTTCACCCTGTCAAAATGTTTAGGGATTGGCCGCTTCGGCCACAGCACAAACCGGACCCGCAATATCTTTACGCGGCCAAAGTCAGAAAAATGGGGTCAGAAAAATTGGAAAAAAAGACATTTGATTTGACCTCCTCAATCGTCCTTTCCTTTAGCCTGCGTCTTCGCGTTGCGCCTATCCACCAGGCTTTGGTACGCCGCTTTTTCTTCTGGCGTCGTGAGGTAGGGGACTATGTCCTCTATCCTGATTCCCTTTATTCCATTGATCTTTGGAGCGGCCTCCATGGCGGCTTTCATCGCGCGGGCGAGCACGGCCATTTCGCCGGAAATCGGCCCACCCGCTGTGCCACCTGTTCCGCTCCTCGACGCCCACTCTTGAGAATCGGTGTCCGGAGATTTTAGGGTGATGAGCCAATCTCCGGGAGCCCCTGCAAAAGGAATGCTGTTGGCGGGCACGATTTTGTAACGTTCTAATATTTCATCGGATGGCGGTTTGTCGAAGCAAGCTTTCAGTTGCGCGACCTCAGTTGGAAATTGCCCGTCGTTCGTCGCGAGAAACTTTGACAAGGCTGTGCTGGCCATTTGCAGGAATGCACTTTCCCCTCGACCCCGCAAATCGGCAAATGCCGCTCGGAAGTCATCATCGGAATCTAGCTTGCACTCGGCGGCCGCCGTAATCCAATCCTGCAGGATTAAAAATTGAATCTCGGGAATCTTCTCTTTCGGTGTTTGCTCCAATCTCTCCTTGAGCAGACGGACTTTCTCCAGCAAAGTCTTGTCCCCCAACACCTCGTCGTCATTCGAATGGCCCCCTTTCAGCCGCGCCAGTTCCTGGGAGTCGGCCCGCAAACGGGGCACTTCCCCGCGCAGTCGAAGCAATTCCCGAGTGTTGGAGTTTAATCGCTCATTTTCATACCCTATAATCGCCAGCCGATTTGTTGCTTCAGCGTAATTTCGGGATAGCTGCTCGATTTGTGCCAACAAAGGCGCTTGCTGTTGTTGCAGCGCGCTCACCTGATCCCGCAGGGTAATGCTTTGTCGCGCCTGGAAAATACCTGTGCCGACGGCCGTTGCGACGGCAGCCGTGACCAGCGCCTTCTGCAGAGCAGTCATGGCGATAGTTTTGGCTACCGGCGCGACTGCGAGAGGGACAATCGCAGACCCGCTTAACGCGTTCGTAGCCAAAGTGGAAGCCAATCCGGCAGGTGCCTTGGTGACGGCGTTGGCGGCCAGGGCCGTAGAGAGCGCGGCGGCGGTGGTCGTCACGCCCGCGCGAACGAATTGGGCGTGTAGTCGTTCCAGCGCCCGGCTGACGCGTTTTTGCGCGGCGTCCTCGCTTACCCCAAGTGTTTCGCCAATGGCGCGGAAATCCTGGTTCTTAAAGAAGCGCAACAACAACGCATCACGGTCCTGCTCGCTTAAGTCAGACATCGCTCCATCGAGCACGGAGCGGATTTGGTCCCATTCGGGCGCGGTTTCACTGGCAGGGCTGAGAATTTCCATAAGTTCTCTCTCGTGCGTCTGGCGTCGACGACCATCCCGTAATTGATTAAGGGCGACAAACCGGGTGCTGCGAAACAGCCACCCGAGGAGGGAGGAGTTTTGTTCCAGCGAATCCGCCAAGGTCCGCGCTTTGCGGGCCAGGTCCGCAAAAACGCTTTGCGCCACGTCCTGGGCCAAATCTGGCGAGGTCGTTTGGCGCAAGGCGGAAGAATAAATCAGATCGGTGTGGCGGAGGACGATTTCGCGGAAGGCGGATTCATTGCCATCCTGGGCGTACTCGCGCAGCAGTTGGACATCGGACTTGGCATTCATTTCACTTATTAAACAACCGCAGCCGTAAAAATCCGACAAGGTTTCGCAAAACGCCGGACGATCAAAGAGGGCCGCATTTTTCCGCACCCCGCGCTTGCCTTTGTCAGCGGAAATCCATACACTCTCCGCAGCAACGCGAGCACACTCTGAATTTATGATCGCGACACAAATTCGACAAAAAGACGCGCTCTTTTATTTTGCTTCCTATCCTTCGGAAAAGCTGCTGCAAGCCGTCCGCTTCATCAGCCGTTTTTACGACGAGGAAGCCGGTCAAATCCCGGCGGAAAAGATCAATGAGGAGGACGACGTTGCCCAATTCATCGCCAAGATTGAGCGGAGCGACAAAGCGTTTCAGCGCGAGCTGGGCCAGGCCAAAGTGCGGGCCATCCGCAATTTCTACGAGACGGCCAGTTCGCAACCGCCGATACCTGGCACGGTCCTTCTTTTTGCCCCGCAGAAACTCCATTTTGAGGCCTGGACAGATGGTTCAGGGGTGGGAAAGCTGCAGGAACCCCAGGAAAAATTCCTCATTATCGACGGGCAGCATCGTCTGGCCGCGTTGCAGTTTTTCATGCGCACGCACCCGGAGGAGGCCCGGAATATCAACGTGCCGTGCGTGATTTTTGACGGGCGGAGCGAGGATTTCGCCACCGAGATGTTCGTCATCATCAATTCCACTCCGACGCGCATCAACAAGAGCCATCTGGTCGATCTGTACGAACGGGTCTCCTGGGCGGAGCCGGACCGGCGTTTTGCGGCGCATATCGCCGAAATGCTCTATAGCGAGTCCGATAGCCCCCTGCGCTACCGCATTAACCGCCTGGGTGGCCGGAGCAAACAGGAGAAATGGATTTTGCAGGCCGAATTGTTCAACGAAATCCATCGCTGGACCCGCCAAGCCTGGAACGAAATCGAGCCGGCTGGGGCCGATAAGCGTTTGGCCACCCGCTATTACGCCGTGGCGCGGGATTTTCTCAAGGCGGCGGCGGCTGTTTGGGGTTCAGCGTGGGGTTCCGCCGGTTTCATGGTGACCAAGCCGGTTGTCCTCAAGGCCATGGTGCGCGTCTGCGCGGACCTTGCCGCGGTGGACACCGAACCGGAAGAGGGCCGCGTCGATCGCTGGCGCGAGAAACTTCTCCCCTGGGCCGAGCAGGTGGCCAGTTTTCGCAATGAAGGCTTTTATGAGCGTTTCCCGGCCAAAGGCCAAGTGGAGCGGGTCGCCCGGATTCACCGTGAGCTTTCCCGTCTGGCGGGTCTGACCCCGCGGCCTTCGGCCAGAAAACAGTCGGCCAAACAAAATTCATTGAAGTCCACCCCAATTCCCATCGTCGAATCAACTTAATCATTATGAATAACACTACTAGTCCCACGACTCGCCGCGAATTTTTGAAAACCACTGGCCGTATTGCCGCCGCCTCCGCGCTGGCTGGCATCTCCGTCCCGACCGTCCATGCCCAGGGCAGCGATACCGTCCAGGTCGCGCTCGTCGGGTGCGGCGGGCGCGGCACGGGAGCCGCCGCCAACGCCATGCAGGTCAGCAAAGGCCCCGTGAAGTTGATTGCGATGGCCGATGTTTTTGAAGACCGCCTCAAGAGCAGCCATGATTCTCTGCTCAAACAACATTCCAAGAGCATGGATGTTCCCGAGGAGCGGAAGTTTATCGGCTTTGACGCTTATAAACATGCCATGGATTGCCTCAAGCCCGGTGACATTGCCATTTTCACCACGCCCCTGGCTTTCCGCTGGGTGCATTTTACCTACGCGATCAGCAAGGGTTTGAACGTTTTCATGGAGAAGCCGCTCACGGCCGACGGCCCCACCTCCCGCCGCATGCTCAAACTCGCCGAGGAGGCTTCCGCCAAGAACCTCAAAGTCGGAGTGGGCTTAATGTCCCGCCACAATCGCGCCCTGCAAGAACTGGCCAAGCGCATTCAAGACGGCGAGTTGGGCGAAATCGTCCTGATGCGTGGATATCGCAACCAAGGACCGGTCGGCTCGGCTTTCACACCGCGCAAAGGCCCCAATGAGACGGAAGTGGCCCATCAAATCCGGCGTTTTCACAGTTTTATTTGGGCCAGCGGCGGCTGTTTCAACGATTTTAACATCCACATCATCGACCATCTTTGCTGGATGAAAGGCGCTTGGCCCGTCAAGGCCCAGGCCATCGGCGGCCGCCACTATCGGGGTGAAAACGTCGATCAGAATTTCGACAATTACGCCATTGAATATACTTTTGGCGACGGCACCAAATTGATGATGGACGGGCGTTGTGTGCTTGGCTGCCAGGATATTTACTCCAGCTACGTACATGGGACCAAAGGCATGGCCATCGCTTCCAAGTACGGGGATTGCGGCATGCCTTCGAGCATTTTCACCAGCCAGAATGCGGACCGCTCCAAAATGGTCTGGACTTCGCAAGTCCCCAAGGAAGAGGCTGACCCCTATGAAAACGAGTGGAATGAGTTGGTGGAAGCTGTCCGCAATGACAAGCCCTACAACGAAGTGCCCCGCGGCGTCCAAGCGAGCCTCGTCTCCTCCATGGGTCGCTATGCCGCTCATACCGGCCAGGAGATGACGTATGAGGATATGCTCAATCATCCGCACGTCTATGCGCCCAACGTGGAAACGATGACCATGGACGGCCCGGCACCGGTTATGTCCGATGCCGAAGGACGTTATCCCATCCCGCAACCCGGCATCTGCACCAAGACGGAATATCCGATCTAAGCGCGAGATCATCCAACACTGTTCTTTTACGAGTGCCTCAACTCCAACGTTGAGGCACTTTTTTTTCTTCACACTAAGGTGCGGACGGGGCAAGATCACGATGAGGATACAATTCCGTGAAACACTGGAAACTTTTCGTTTTGACTTCGTGTCTCCTGGCGTTGGCAGCCCAGGCTCAAATCACTCCTGGCTTCCAACCCGGCAATCTTATCGTCCTGCGCGTGGGCAACAAGAACACGACCCTGGCCAATACGGGAGACCCGCTTTTCCTGGACCTATTCACGCCGAAGGGCGTTCTGACCAATTCCGTCACTATTCCTGACAACGGCCCGACCTCGCTCATCATCGGCGGGACCGCTTCCTCCGAGGGCGCCATCAGCCGCTCCGCCAACAGTAATTTCATCGTGATGGTGGGTTACAACACCGATTATCCTTATACGAGTTCCCTGGCCAATTCGGCTTCCGCCGCGGTTCCCCGTGGCATCGCCACGATTGATTTCAATGGCGCATACGCCTTTATCACCAACACGCCAACAGAATTTAGCGGCAACAACATCCGCAGCGGCGCTTCGGACGGGTCGAATAACTTTTGGGCGGCGGGAGCAACGAGTGGGACGGTCTATCTGGGGCTGGCTGCGCCTCTGGCGACGGTCCAAAGCAAGCTGGCCGACAGTGAAGTGATCAACATTTTCAACGGCAACCTCTGCTTTTCCCAGCAGAAATCCGCTCCGTTCGGCATTTATTCTTTCGGCGGCCAGCCTGCGACCAACGCCCAAGCCAGCCTTCTTTTCGCCACTGGCTCGACTTCCAGCCCATTCGGATTTGCCATCAGCGCGGATAACACGGTCGCTTATGTGGCCGATGACAGAAAAATTTCCTCTGGCGGCGGCATTCAGAAGTACACCAACAACGGCGCCTGGGGACTGGCCTATACCCTGGGCACGGGCGCGGGTTCGACGGTTGGGGCGCGTGGATTGGCGGTTAACTTCAGCCAGCCTGCGATGATTTATGCCACGACGGCAGAATCTTCGACCAACCGACTGATTGCCATTACCGATACGAGTTCCAAGGCGGTGGCGACCGTGCTGGCCACTGCTGGCCACAATGAAGTCTTTCGCGGCGTGCAATTCGCGCCCCGCGGCAGCGCGCCGGCCGTGTCCATCCCACCGCAGCCGCAGAGCGTGAATCAGGGACAGAACGCTTTATTCAGCGTCACGGCCACGGGCAGCGGGACGCTCTATTATCTTTGGGAGTCTAATTCCACGCCTCTGACCGGATGGCAAACTTCCGCCAACTTTTCGCTGGCGACCAGCAAGGACGCACTGGGAACATTCCCCGTCCAGGTGTTGATCAGCAATTCCTGGGGCATGGCCACGTCAGGCGCCAGTTTAACCGTCAACCCCGCCAACGCCAATAATCCCCCACCGGTCATTACTACGGAACCTTCCAACCTCTCGGTCAATGCGGGGAGCATGGCGGTCTTCTCCGTCGTGGCCACCGGTTCGTCGCTTTCCTTCCAATGGCAGTTCAACAACCTCGATTTGACGAACAGCGCGTCCGTCGGCGGGGCCACCACGCCGATGTTGACGCTGTCCAATGTCTCTGGCGGCAATGCCGGAACTTATACAGTGACCATCACCAACGCGGGTGGGGTGACCAATTCCCTTCCGGTCGTTCTTACTGTCGCGGACCCTTGGCTGGCGACCCAACCCGCCGGGCGCACTTATTTGACTGGCGAAACGTTGGCCTTGTCTGTTGGCGCCAGTGGCACGCAACTGGCCTATCAATGGACCTTGAACGGAACAGTAATTCCCGGCGCGACGAACAGTTCATTTGTCAGCAGCAATGCCATGCCGGGAGCGAGCGGCCATTATGCGGCCATCGTTTCTGGTCGTTATGGCAGTGTGACAAGCGCGCCGGCCTTGGTCCTTGTTGCCGCAAGCCAATCCACCTTTTACCCTTCCAACCTTGTGGTCTTGCGCCTGGGCGACGGTCAGCAAACACTAATCAATTCCGGCAACACGCTGTTTTTGGACCAATTCACGCCCGGGGCCGCGTGGCTGAACTCCATGTATCTCCCGGACAGCGGCTCATCGGCTTTGCTGATCAGCGGGGTGGCGAGTTCGGAAGGCTACATGACCCTTTCAGGAGACGGCCGTTTGCTGGCCATCGCCGGTTACAACACCAATCGCGGAGCTTTGACCAATTCGCTGTCCTCCTCGGTTTCTTCGGAGGTTCCGCGAGCGATCGGGACCATTGACGGTTCGGGGCGTTATACGTTGGCCGCCTTGACCCGAACGGCCTACAACGAGGCCAATCTGCGGTCCGGCGCGACGGATGGTCAAACTAATTTCTGGGGCGCCGGTTCCACCGACGGCATTTATTATTTCGGAACGGTCACCGCGCCGTCCGCGGCGGAAAACTCCATTCCCAATTGTCGGGTCGTCAATGTCCTGGACGGGGCGCTCTTCTTTTCCACCCAAAGCGGGACCAATGGCATCTATTCCCTGGCTGGCCTGCCGACATCCGCAGCCGAGCCCAAGCTGCTGATCAATACCGGCAGTTCCACCAGCCCGGAAGACTTTGTCATCAACTTGGGCGCCAACTTGGCTTATGTGGCCGATGATTCCAAAGCCGGTGGTATTCAGCATTGGCAATATACCAATGGGAACTGGATGTATCTTTATACCTTGGATACCGGCGCGGCCAACGTTGGAGCCCGCAGTTTAACGGTGGATTTCAGCGGTCCTCAGCCCATTATTTACGCGATCACCGCGGAAGCATCCTCCAATCGCCTCATTTCCATCACGGATTCGGGCTCCACCGCCACCGCCATCACCCTTGCCACCGCCCCAGCCAACGAATGGTACCGCGCCGTCAAATTTGCTCCGGCCACGATGTCCCTCGCCGCGCCGACTCTCAGCGGAGTGGCCTTGGGCGATGGCAAAATCAATTTTCAAGTAACGGGCGGGGCGGGATCCTCCTACGTAATTGAAAGCTCGACCAACCTGGTCAATTGGACTCCTTTGCAAACAAATGTCGCGCCGTTTGCCTTCGGGTGGACCACCACGGCGAACGCCTCTGGGGAGTTTTTCCGCGCGGCGTCGCTTCCCTAGTCGAAGCAAAAGCCCTGCGTGAACTCAAGAAAGTCCTGGACTCCCGGCCGCGGGTGGCGAGATTAATTGGGTGAGGCAGCGGGTGACAGCTTCATCACCGCTTCGCGCATTTCCTTACCTGGCTTAAACTTGACGACCGCACGGCAGGGAATGGGGACGTCGGTCTTGGGTTGATTAGGATTGCGACCAATGCGGGCTTTGCGCACCTTGACTTCAAAGACGCCGAAGTTACGCAACTCGACGGTCGTCCCCGCAGCCACGGCATCGGAGATATGATCAAGGGTTCGCTGCACCACCTGCAAGACCTGCTGCTGCACCAGGCCGGTTTCCTGAC
>Ga0182016_10004137_pt1 | contig 16193 bp, 14 predicted proteins | sample 712S2MmetaG_FD_120491 | JGI IMG/M metagenome (GOLD analysis project Ga0182016, IMG submission 120491) | Permafrost microbial communities from Stordalen Mire, Sweden - 712S2M metaG | ecosystem: Environmental > Terrestrial > Soil > Wetlands > Permafrost | place: Sweden: Stordalen | collected...
CCGGAGAGCGGGTGACGGGAATCGAACCCGCGTGTCCAGCTTGGGAAGCTGGCGCTCTACCATTGAGCTACACCCGCGATGAAGAGAACACACTATCGTCTGTCGGGCATGGTTCTCTCAGACCGCTCTATCCGTGAGGCGCTCGCCGCCGGCCACATCTCCATCGACCCGTTGGACGAGTCCTGCATCCAGCCCTCGTCGGTCGATCTGCACGTGGACCGCTACTTCCGCCTCTTCCGTAACCACACCAGCCGGGTGATCGACGTCCGCGAGGACCAGGAGGACCTGACCGAACTGGTCGACGTGGGCGACGACCCGCTGATCCTCCATCCGGGCGAGTTCGTCCTCGGCTCCACCACGGAGAAGGTGACCCTGCCTGACAACCTGGTGGCCCGGCTCGAGGGGAAGTCGTCGCTCGGCCGCCTCGGCCTCCTCATCCACTCGACCGCCGGCTTCGTCGACGCCGGATGGGACGGACACCTCACGCTCGAACTGTCGAACGTGGCCAACCTGCCCATCACCGTCTACCCGGGCATGAAGATCGGCCAGATCAGCTTCCTCGAGATGACGACCTCCGCCGAGCACCCCTACGGTTCGGACGGGTTGAAGTCGAAGTACCAGGGCCAGTGGGGCCCGACCCCGAGCCGCTACGCCGACAACTTCCGCGCCTGAGGCGCGGATTGTCCCGTCCCGACCCAGCACCGGTAACGTGGTTACCCGTCAGTAACTCCTAGGAGGAACCGCAGTGGCCGTCAGAATCTCCATCGGGCTCGTGATCTTCTTCGTGATGCTCGCCATCGCGGGGCGGCGGTTCTTCTGGCTCGGTCGGCTCATCACCTCCGGACAGCCCGCCGTGCCCAGCCGGGCCAAGGACATCCCGAAGCGGCTCAAGGCCGAACTCGTCGAGGTCGCCGGCCAGAAGAAGCTGCTGCAGTGGACGGTGCCCGGCACGGCCCACTTCTTCACCATGTGGGGATTCACCATCCTGATCCTCACCATCATCGAGGCCTTCGGCTGCCTCTTCCAACGTGACTTCCACATCCCGATCATCGGCCGGTGGGACGCCATCGGGTTCCTCGAGGACTTCTTCGCCGTGGCCGTGCTGGTGTCATTGGCCACCTTCGTCGTCATCCGGGTCAAGCACTCCCCGAAGCGCGAGAACCGCCGGTCCCGCTTCTTCGGCTCCCACACCGGCGCCGCCTGGCTGGTGCTCCTGGCCATCTCCGGCGTCATCATCTCGCTGCTGCTCTACCGCGCCGCCCAGGTCAACACCGGCAATTTCCCCTACGGCTGGGGGGCCTTCGCCTCCCACGGCCTCGCCAAGCTGCTCCATCCGCTCGGCACCGGCGTCAACAGCGTCATCGAGACGACGGCGCTCCTCGTCAACATCGCCATCATCATGGGCTTCCTGGTCTTCGTGGCCTACTCGAAGCACCTCCACATCTTCCTGGCCCCCATCAACGTGGCCACCTCCCGGCGGCCCCGCGCCCTCGGCGCCCTCGCCTCCACCCCCGACATGACGATGGAGGACGTCGGCGACGACGACGAGGCCGTGTTCGGTGCCGGGCGCATGGAGGACTTCTCGTGGAAGCAGCTCCTCGACCTCGCCACCTGTACCGAGTGCGGGCGTTGCCAGTCCCAGTGCCCGGCCTGGAACACCGGCAAGCCGCTGTCGCCCAAGCTCCTGATCATGGACCTGCGCGACAACATGTTCGCCAACGCCGACCGGATGATGCAGCGCAACCGCGCCGCCGGACAGGAGGTCGACGGCCTGGTGGGTGAGGGCCTCGTCATCGATCCCGACGTGCTCTGGTCGTGCACGACCTGCGGCGCCTGCGTCGAGCAGTGCCCGGTGGACATCGAGCACATCGACACCATCGTCGACATGCGCCGCTACCAGGTGCTGATGGAGTCCGAGTTCCCCTCCGAGGCGGGCCTCATGCTCCGCAACGTCGAGAACCAGGGGGACCCCTGGGGACTGGGCAGCGCCAAGCGCACCGACTGGATCGCGTCGCTCGACTTCGAGGTCCCCGTGATCACCGGCACCATCCCCGACGACATCGAGTACCTCTACTGGGTGGGCTGCGCCGGTGCCCTCGACGAGCGGGCCCGCAAGGGCGCCCAGGCCACGGCGCGCATGCTGCACCGGGCCGGCGTCAGCTTCGGCATCCTCGGCCCGAAGGAGTCCTGCACCGGCGACCCGGTCCGCCGGCTCGGCAACGAGTACCTGTACCAGGAGCAGGCGATGAAGAACATCGAGACCCTGACCGACGCCGGGGTCAAGAAGGTCATCGCCACCTGCCCGCACTGCTTCAACTCGCTGGCCAACGAGTACCCGGCCCTCGGCGGCAACTTCGAGGTCATCCACCACAGCCAGCTGCTCGACCACCTCGTCCAGGCCGGACGGCTCACCCCGGGCGGCGGCTACAAGGGCTCGGTCACCTACCACGACCCCTGCTACCTGGGCCGCCACAACCGCGTGTTCGACGAGCCGCGCTCGGTGATCGACGCCATCCCGGGCGCCAAGCAGATCGAGATGAAGCGCTGCCGCGAGAAGGGGTTCTGCTGTGGCGCCGGAGGTGCCCGCATGTGGCTCGAGGAGAACATCGGCACGCGGGTCAACATGGAGCGCACCAACGAGGCCATCGGCACCGGGGCCGACGTCGTCTCGACCGCCTGTCCCTACTGCATGATCATGCTGGACGACGCCGTCCGGGCCAACGCCAAGGAGGACGACGTCCGGGTGATGGACCTGTCGCAGCTCCTCGAGGAGTCGATGGCCGAACCCGTCGCGGTGGGTGCGGGCGCACCGGCGGTCGCCGAGTCGGCACCGGCCGAGGAGCCGACGGCCGACGAGTGAGCGGATCGGTCCCGAGCCGGGCGGGGCCGCTGACCCGGACGATCAGCCGAAGGCCTTGGCGTCCGCCTCGCGCAGTCGCGTGGCCAGGGCCGAGAGCATCTTGCGGGCGATGGTCGGCACCGACTCGAGCAGCCCGTTGAACTGACGCTGGGACATCACGAGCACGTCCATGTCCGTCTCGCTGACCACCGAGGCCGAGCGCGGCCGGCGGTCGAGGAGCGCGAGTTCGCCGAAGTGGCTGCCGGCACCGAGCGTCGCCACCTTCCGGCCGTTGCGGGTCACCTTGGCGGTGCCGTCGACGATGATGAAGAACTCCTGGCCGATGCGGCCCTCCTCGACCAGGACCTTGCCGGCGGGCACCGAGACGGCGTCGAGTGACGCCCTGATCTTGCGGAGCTCCGAACCACTGCAGCCCGAGAAGAGCCAGATGGATTTGAGATCGGTCGTGTTGGGTCCGCTCGCCATGTCGCCAGGCTAACGGCATCCGGTGCCCACCGCGTAGGACACCGGTGCGTGCTCCGGTGGGCCCCGCCGACCGCGCTGGTACCATCGACCGCTTCACCGGTCCGCGCCGTCGATCCGGACGCCGCATCGGGTACGAGCGAGGGACGGATGCCGCTGATGCACGAGGTGGAGGGCGCCGGTGCCACCGGACCGGACGACGGGCACGACCCCCAGCGGGTCGGCGCGCTGCGGGGTGCGGGCGTGCAGGTCGACACCGCCCGGGTCGGGCACGTCGCGGCCGTGCTCGGACTGGTCGTCGTCATCGTGGTGGCCGGCGTGCTGCTCGTCGCCGGGGTCAAGAAGAACTCGCAGATCGACAGCCTGAAGAGCACCGACGTCGTCCCGGTCGACCTGACGGTGACCCGGTGCCTGGCCCTGGTGGGGGGAACGGGGTCGAGTCCGGCGGGCTTCGAGTGCACCGGCACCTACACCTACCGGGGCGCCACGTACACCGAGGGCGTGCCCGGATCGGTCGACCGGCCCGTCGGCTCGACGGTCCACGGCATCGTCGCCGCCGGCGACCCGGCGCTGTTCTCGACCCCCCGGGCCGTGGCCTCCGAGCAGGTCAGTGCCGTGCGCGTGGCCCTGCCGGCGGTGGTGCTGGTCGTGGCCCTGGGTGGCCTGGCGTGGGTCGTCCTGCGGCGCCGGCGGCGGGTGTCGTCGGCCTGAGTGGCGCGGGGCGGCGTGGAGGGCCCGCTCGGCGCCGCGCTACCGTTGCGCATGGCCGCCGACCCGGACAAGCCCACTCTCTCGGAGCGATTCACCCGGGCGGTGATCAAGGCCGACTCCCGCGAGCGCCCCGCCGACGAGGGCCCGCAGACGGTCGAGGAGCTCGAGGAGACGGTCGCCCGGATGGACGACCGGGAGCGCCTCATCGGCCTGGCCGCGGCACCCCTCGCCGGGGTCATCGCCATCATCGTGGTGAGCACCTACGGCTCCAAGGCCGGCCGGCCGGCCTCGTCCGTGGACTCGAGCCTGGCCCTGGCGCTCTTCGCTCTGGCGCTGGCCGCCCTGGCCTGCGCGTGGTTCCGCAAGCGCCTCTACCTGGGCATCGTCTTCGCCCTCTACGGGCTCTCGATCTTCAACCTGCACTACTGGGGGTTCGGTGTCCCCTTCCTGCTCATCGGCTCCTGGTATCTCGTCCGCGCCTACCGCTTCCAGCAGAAGCTGAAGCTGGCCAAGGAGGAGGGCGTCACCGGATCCGGCGGATCGGGCGGCGCGGCACGCCGGGCCCAGCCGAACAAGCGCTACACCCCGCCGGTCACGGGCCCGGCCAAGCCGACCCGGCCGACGAAACCGGGCAAGCCGCCGCCGTCCGACGACTGACGGGGCACCCCCCGGATCGGCCGAAGGCGTCATCCGTCCGGCTGATCCGGACGTGCCCGTCGTCACCCGGGGCACCGGTCACCGCGCGCGCCGACCCCACCCCCGTCCCCCACGACGGCTGACCCGTCGCGATGCGGGACGGGCCCGGAAACAATCGGCGCCGCACGGGCACGCCGGCTCGTCGGCCGGACCCGACGACGCGGCCCGCCTTCACGCGAATTGTGGTCCTGACCAGGGAGTTCCGCGCCGCCAGGCATGGGCGTGCCTGGCGGGCTCCAGTTCACGCGTTGGTAACACTGCAGTGACCGTGCCGAAATCCCCACGCTGCATTGTGTGACCCGGCAGAGCGAATCTGCCGGCCTTGGCTCCCGCCGTACCGCTCCGCCAGGGGTGGGCCGGACAGGAAGCAGTCAACGCACGAGGCATCTGAGGAGAGGAGCACCCAGCAGTGCTAGTAGCAGCAACACACAATCTGGTGTACATCCCGTATCCGTCCTGGCTCAATCCGGCCGACAACACGTGGCAGATGGTCGCCGCGACGTTCGTCGGCCTGATGAGCCTGCCGGCACTGGCTGTGCTCTATGCGTCGCTCGTCCAGAAGAAGTGGGCGGTCAACGTCATGGCGATGATGTTCGCCGGCTTCTCGATCGTCATGGTCTGTTGGTTCCTCTACGAGTACAAGATGGGCTTCGGCGCCAACTCGTGGGGAGGCGGGGTCAAGAACGGCGTGCAGACCCAGTTCGGCACCGGGAAGGGATTGGGTTACTTCTTCGACAACCTCTGGGGCAAACCAGGGCCGATCTCCAGTCCGCTGGGTGAACAGGGCCAGGCGGTGTCCGCAGCCAACACCGTCATCCCGTTCCACTTCCCGACGGCGACGCTGGCCTACTTCCAGTTCGTCTTCGCGGCCATCACCCCGCTCCTCTTCATGGGTAGCGTCCTCGGCCGGATCAAGTTCAGCGCCTGGTGCCTGCTGGTGCCGCTGTGGTCGACCTTCGTCTACAGCGTCAACGCCTTCCTCCTCTGGGGCGGCGGCTACTTCGCCCAGGAGGGTGCGCTCGACTACTCCGGTGGGTACGTGATCCACATGTCGGCCGGTGTGTCCGGCTTCGTGGCGGCCTGGGTCCTCGGACCACGGCTCGCCCGGGACAGACAGCACGCCATCCCCAACAACCTGATCATGGCGGGGGTCGGCGCCGGAATCCTGTGGCTCGGCTGGAACGGCTTCAACGGTGGTGACCCCTACTACGCAGGTGCGGACGCCGCCGCCGCCGTGGTCAACACCAACCTGGCCACCGCCACCGGCGTGATCGTCTGGATCGCCCTGGACGCCTGGCTCTCCAAGGAGAAGAAGCCCACCTTCCTCGGTGGGGTCAACGGCATGATCTGCGGCCTGGTGGGGATCACCCCCTGCGCCGGCTGGGTCAACGGCCAGGGCGCCATCTACGTCGGCGGCATCTGCACCGTCGTCGTGTGGTTCGCCTGGAACTTCCTCTCCAAGGTGCGCCCCTTCTCCAAGGTGGACGACGCCCTCGGCGTCATCTACACGCACGGTATGGCCGGCCTCCTCGGCGGCCTCCTGCTCGGCGTCTTCGCCGACCCGGGCATGATCCAGTACCCGTGCGGTGCGGCTTCGGTCCCGCTGACCTACGCGCCGACGTCGACGGCCTGTGTGCCGTTCAGCGTCAGCGGCCTCATCTACACGGGATCGGCCCACCAGCTGTGGGAACAGTTCCGGGCGGCGGTGTGGGTCATCCTCTGGTCCGCCGTGATCACCTTCATCCTCATGAAGCTCATCGGCCTGGTCCTCCGGGGCGCCCGCTACAGCGATGAGATCCTCGAGGTCGGCGACCTCGCCATCCACGGCGAGGAGGCCTTCCCCACCGAGACCCTCGGTGAGCGGGTCGGCGCCTTCGCCATGGCCGGAGAGGCCAGCGCCAAGCGTGATGCGGCGGCCCACTACGAAGAGGAACCGGGGTGACCCCCTCCGCACCGGCACTGCCGGAAGCAGACAGGACATCATCGGGTACGACAAGGAGACAAGCAGCATGAAACTGATCGTGGCGGTGCTCAAGCCGTTCAAGTTGGACGAAGTGAAGGAGGCCCTCAAGGCCCTCGGGATCCACGGGATGACCCTCACGGAGGCGCAGGGCTTCGGCCGCCAGCGGGGTCACACCGAGGTCTACCGGGGGGCGGAGTACGAGGTCGAGTTCGTGCCGAAGATCCGGCTCGAGGTCGTCGTCGACGATGCCCAGGTGGACGAGGTGGCCAACGCCATCGTCGATGTCGCCGGGACCGGCAAGATCGGCGACGGGAAGGTGTGGATCCTCCCCGTCGAGGAGATCATCCGGGTCCGGACGGGCGAGCGGGGGACCGAGGCCCTGTAGTCGACGGGCCTGCGGGCCCGGGAGTCCTGCCGGGGGAAGCCCCCCTCTCCCCGGCAGTCATACCCGTCGGACCCCCCCTCCGACGGTCGAACAGCCCGAGTGGCCGGCCCGATGGGCCGGCCACTCGGCGCGTGCATTTCCGGTCGCCGGAGTGGGGTCGACCCGTCAGCCGGTCAGGCGGTCAGCCGGCCTGGCGGCGGACGGCCTCCGCCGCGGCTTCGGCGGCCGCCACGTCACCCAGGAACCCGTGGGACACGACGCCGAGCTCGTCGTCGAAGACGTAGCGGTAGGGGATGCCGGTCGGGATCTCGAGGCCGACGATGTCGTCGTCGCCGATCCCCTCGATGTGCTTGCGCAACGCCCGCAGGCTGTTGCCGTGGGCCACGACCAGCACGGCGCCGCCGCGGGCGCCCTCGGCCAGGAGATCGGGCACGATGGCGTCGGCCCAGTACGGGACGGTGCGGGCCACGACGTCGGCCAGGCACTCGGTCAGCGGTAGCGAGTCGGCGGGCACGTCGCGGTAACGCGGGTCGCCCGCCGGGTCGTGCGTGTCGCCCCGGCCGACCGGCGGTGGCGGCGTGGCGTAGCTGCGGCGCCACTCCTTCACCTGCGCCTCGCCGTGCTTCGCCGTGGTCTCCTTCTTGTTCAGCCCCTGCAGCGCGCCGTAGTGGCGCTCGTTGAGGCGCCAGTGTCGGTGCACCGGGAGCCAGGGCCGGCCCGCCGCGTCCAGGGCCAGGTCGGCGGTCCGGATGGCCCGGGTCAGCAACGAGGTGTGGACGACCCGCAGGTCGAGGTCGGCGTCGGCCGCCAGCAGCGTGCCGGCACCACGCGCCTCCTCCTCACCCAGGACGGAGAGTTCGACGTCGTACCACCCGGTGAACAGGTTCTCGGCATTCCAGAGCGACTGACCGTGACGGAGGAGGACCAGCTGGGGCATGGGGCGAGCGTATCCCGGCCCCCGACGGCCAGAAATCACAAGAATTGTGCAGAAAACTTGCTACGAGGAGACTCAAGTTTGCTATAGTTGTCGGTGGAGACAGCGGCCCCAGGCCCACCGGGACGGTCCGGGAGGCGGGGTCGACGGCACCGCCGCAGGGCGGACCGCACGAGTCGAGGGCGCCGGGAGGCGCCGGAAGTCCAGGACCTGCAGCACCACACGAGGAAGCAACACAGACCCCGGGCCCGCGGAGGGTGGGGGAGTAGGAGGCAATGACATGGCCAAGGCCGTAGGTATCGATCTCGGGACCACCAACTCGGTGGTCGCCGTGCTGGAGGGCGGCGAGCCCGTCGTCATCCCGAACGCCGAAGGCGGGCGCACCACGCCGTCCGTGGTCGGCTTCGCCAAGTCCGGCGAGGTCCTCGTCGGCGAAGTGGCCAAGCGTCAGGCCATCACCAATCCCGACCGGACGATCCGCTCGGTCAAGCGCCACATGGGTACGGGCTGGACCGTCGACATCGACGGCAAGGACTACACGCCCCAGGAGATCTCGGCCCGCATCCTCGGCAAACTGAAGCGTGACGCCGAGGCCTTCCTGGGCGACACCGTCACCCAGGCCGTGATCACCGTCCCGGCGTACTTCGACGACGCCCAGCGGACCGCCACCAAGGAGGCCGGTGCCATCGCCGGGCTCGAGGTGCTCCGCATCATCAACGAGCCGACGGCGGCCGCCCTGGCCTACGGGCTCGACAAGGAGGGCGCGGACCAGACCGTCCTCGTCTTCGACCTCGGCGGCGGCACGTTCGACGTGTCCGTGCTCGAGATCGGCGACGGCGTGTTCGAGGTCAAGTCGACCTCCGGCGACTCGAAGCTCGGTGGCGACGACTGGGACCAGAAGATCATCGACTGGTTGGTCAAGTCCTTCAAGGACACCGAGGGCGTCGACCTGTCGACCGACAAGATGGCCACCCAGCGACTCCAGGAGGCCGCCGAGAAGGCCAAGATCGAGCTGTCCTCGGTCCAGGAGACCCAGATCAACCTGCCGTTCATCACGGCCACGTCCGAGGGCCCCAAGCACCTCGACGTGAAGCTGACGCGGGCCCAGTTCAACGAGCTGACCGCCGACCTCGTCGAGCGGTGCAAGGGCCCGTTCGACCAGGCCATCGCCGACTCGGGGCTGTCCAAGTCCGACATCGACCACGTGGTCCTCGTCGGCGGGTCCACCCGCATCCCGGCGGTCCAGGACCTGGTCCAGTCGCTGACCGGCAAGGAGGCCCACAAGGGCGTCAACCCGGACGAGGTCGTCGCCATCGGCGCCGCCGTCCAGGCCGGCGTACTGAAGGGTGAGGTCAAGGACGTCCTGCTGCTCGACGTGACCCCGCTGTCTCTGGGCATCGAGACGAAGGGCGCGGTCATGCACCGCCTCATCGAGCGCAACACCACCATCCCCACCAAGCGCAGCGAGGTGTTCACCACCGCCGACGACAACCAGCCGTCGGTCGAGGTGCACGTCCTCCAGGGCGAGCGGGAGATGGCGATGTACAACAAGACGCTCGGCAAGTTCCAGCTGGTCGACCTGCCGCCGGCCCCCCGTGGCGTGCCCCAGATCGAGGTCACGTTCGACATCGACGCCAACGGCATCGTCCACGTGTCGGCCAAGGACCGGGCCACCGGCAAGGAGCAGTCGATGACCATCACCGGCCAGTCGTCGCTCGCCAAGGACGACATCGAGCGCATGGTGAAGGACGCCGAGGCCCACGCCGAGGACGACCGCAAGCGCAAGGAGGAGGCGGAGGTCCGCAACAACGCCGACTCCCTCGTGTACCAGACCGAGAAGCTCCTGAAGGACCAGGGCGAGAAGTTCGAGGGTGACGAGAAGGAGAAGGTGGAGACGGCGCTGGGCAGCCTCAAGGAGGCCCTGGCCGGCACCGACGTCGAGGCCATCAAGACCTCGACCGAGACCCTCCTGACCGCCAGCCAGTCCTTCAGCCAGCGGCTCTACGAGGAGGCCGCCAAGGAGAGTTCGGCGGCCCCCGGCGGCGAGGTGCCCGCGGACGAGGCGAACGACGACGAGGTCGTCGACGCCGAGATCGTCGACAACGAGGGCTGATCGTCGATGACCACCGGAGACCAGCCACGCAAGGGTGGCCCGGGTGACGGGGCGGGGGCCGGCACGGCCCCCGCCCCCGAGCCCGACGATGGGGCCGGCGACGACACGATCGTCGACGGCGAGGTGCTCGACGAGGCCGTCGCCGGAGGCGGCGCGGGTGGGGTGGCGGAGGCCGAGGCCGTCGAGGCCGACCCCCTGGAGGTGGCGCTGGCGGAGCGGGACGAGTTCCTCGACTCGCTGCGTCGGCTGCAGGCCGAGTTCGAGAACTACAAGAAGCGGGTCGCCAAGCAGCAGGCCGACCAGGTGGCCCGGGCCGCCGCGTCACTGGTCGAGAAGCTGCTGCCGGTGCTCGACGCCCTGGACCTCGCCATAGCCCACGTCGGTGACGCCGGGACGGACGAGGCCAAGGCCCTGGTGGCGGCCTCCGGGCTGCTGCACGGGATCCTCGAGAAGGAGGGCCTCGAGCGCATCGACCCGGAGGGCGAGCAGTTCGACCCGACGGCCCACGAGGCGGTCGGGCACATGCCGGCGCCCGAGGGAGCCGAGCCCACGGCATCCGGCGAGCCCCGGGTGTCCCAGGTGATGCGGGCCGGCTACCGCTGGCACGGCACCGTGGTCCGGGCGGCCATGGTGATGGTCGAGGGCTGACCCGGACGAGGAAGACACGGGACGGACGAGACAGAAGCGCAGACAGAGAAGAGACACGGTGGCGCCGCAACGCGAATGGTTCGAGAAGGACTACTACAAGACCCTCGGGGTGCCGAGCACGGCGACGGCCAAGGAGGTCACCAGCGCCTATCGGAAGCTGGCCAAGAAGCACCATCCGGACACCAACCCGGGTGACGACGAGCTCTTCAAGGAGATCTCGGCGGCCTACGACGTCCTCGGCGACGCCGACAAGCGCAAGGAGTACGACGAGGTCCGCACCATGGGCCCGGCGGCCGGCGGGTTCGGTGGGGGCGGGTTCCCCGGCGGCTTCGGGGGCGGCGGGGGCGGGGGCACCTTCCGCGTCGACGACGCCGGCGACCTCGGCGACCTCTTCGGCGGCCTGTTCGGCCGCGGTCGTCGAGGCGGCCAGACCGGCCCCCAGCGCGGCAGCGACGTCGAGACCGAGCTCCACCTCACGTTCGAGGACGCCATCCGGGGGGTGACGACCTCGGTCAACGTCACCACCGACGCCCGGTGCCACACCTGCTCCGGCTCGGGGTCCGCCCCGGGCACGCGGCCCGACACGTGCCCCCGCTGCGGTGGCACCGGCTCGCTCCAGGACAACCAGGGGATGTTCTCCCTCAGCCAGATCTGCCCCCAGTGCAGCGGGCGCGGCACCATCGTCACCCATCCCTGCCCGACGTGTTCGGGCAGCGGTGTCGAGCACCGCAACCGCTCGGTCAAGGTGCGCCTGCCCGCCGGCGTCGAGGACGGCGCCCGGATCCGGGTGAAGGGCCGCGGCGCCGCGGGTCGGGGAGGCGGGCCCGCCGGCGACCTCTACGTGATCGCCCGGGTCGGCCGGCACAGCATCTTCGGGCGCAAGGGCCGCAACCTGACCCTGGCCGTCCCGGTCGGCTTCGCCGAGGCCACTCTGGGCACCACGCTCACCGTGCCCACACTCGACGGCAGCGTCACCCTCCGGGTGCCGGCCGGCACGCCGTCGGGCCGGACCTTCCGGGTCAAGGGCCGCGGCGTGCCCGGGGGCAAGAAGTCGGCCACCGGCGACCTGCTGGTGACCGTCGAGGTCGCCGTGCCCTCCGAGCTGAGTGACGAGCAGCGGGCCGCCGTCGAGGAGCTGGCCCGGGTGATCGAGCCGCCGTCGCGGACATCGCTGGGGGTGTGAGGTGACCGAGGACCGACGTGACCGGGCCGTCTACGTGATCTCGGTGGCCGCCGAGCTGGCCGGGGTCCACCCCCAGACCCTGCGCGTCTACGAGCGCAAGGGCCTGCTCGACCCGAGCCGGACCCAGGGCGGCAGCCGCCGCTTCTCGGAGCAGGACCTGGAGCGCCTGCGCCGGATCCAGCACCTCACCAACGAGGGCCTCAACCTGGAGGGCGTGCGGCGCGTGCTCGAGCTCCAGGACGAGGTCGCCCGCCTCCGGCGCGAGCTGGAGGCCACCCGGTCCGCCGCCCGCGAGGCGGTGGCCGTGACCCATCGCCAGTACCGGCGGGACCTGGTGCCGCTGTCGCAGCTGCCCGTCCCGACCCGGACGACCCGACGCCCCCCACACGGAAACGGAGGTTCCCGATGAGCCTGAACCCGGAACGCTGGACCCTGAAGACCCAGGAGGCCCTGGCCGCCGCCGTCGAGCGCGCCCGTGACGCCTCGAATGCCGAGGTGACCCCCGACCACCTGCTGGCCGCCGTCCTCGACCAGAGCGACGGCATCGCCGGGCCCATCCTGTCCCGTGTCGGCGTGGAGCCGGCGGTGGTGCGGGCCCGCATCGGCGACCAGCTGGGCCGCCTGCCCCAGGCGTTCGGCGGCGCCGAGCCGACCATCGACCGCGCCCTGCGCGAGGCCCTCGAGGCCGCCGACCGCCAGCGCATCGACATGGGCGACGAGTACCTGTCGGTCGAGCACGTCCTGCTGGCCCTGGCCGACCGCCTGGGCGTCGAACGCGACGCCCTGCTGACGGCGCTGCGCGACGTGCGCGGCAGCCACCGGGTCACGTCGCAGAACCCCGAGGAGACCTTCCAGGCCCTCGAGAAGTACGGCCGGGACCTCACCGCCCTGGCCCGACAGGGGAAGATGGACCCGGTCATCGGCCGGGACGAGGAGGTCCGACGGGTCATCCAGGTGCTGTCCCGGCGCACCAAGAACAACCCCGTCCTGATCGGCGAGCCGGGTGTCGGCAAGACGGCCATCGTCGAGGGCCTGGCCCAGCGCATCGTCGAGGGCGACGTCCCCGAGGGCCTCCAGGGCAAGCGGGTCATCAGCCTCGACATGGGGTCGATGATCGCCGGGGCCAAGTACCGCGGCGAGTTCGAGGAACGCCTGAAGGCCGTCCTGAAGGAGATCGTCGACGCCGAGGGCGAGGTCATCACCTTCATCGACGAGCTCCACACCATCGTGGGCGCGGGCGCGGCCGAAGGGGCCATGGACGCCGGCAACATGATCAAGCCGATGCTGGCCCGGGGCGAGCTCCGCCTCATCGGGGCCACCACCCTCGACGAGTACCGCCAGTACATCGAGAAGGACGCCGCGCTCGAGCGCCGCTTCCAACAGGTGTTCGTGCCACCGCCCTCGGTGCCCGACACCATCGCCATCCTGCGTGGCCTGAAGGAGCGCTACGAGGTGCACCACGGGGTCCGCATCCAGGACGCCGCCCTGGTGGCCGCCGCCGTGCTCTCGGACCGGTACGTGACCGGGCGCTTCCTGCCCGACAAGGCCATCGACCTCATGGACGAGGCGGCCAGCCGGCTACGGATCGAGATCGACTCCATGCCCACCGAGCTCGACGTGGTGACCCGCCGTCTGCGCCAGCTCGAGATCGAGCGGATGGCCCTGGCCAAGGAGACCGACACGGCGTCCGCCGACCGCCTGGCCAAGCTCGACGAGGAGATGGCCAACCTGACCGAGCAGTCCTCGGCCATGACGGCGCACTGGCAGGCCGAGAAGGAGGCCATCTCCACCATCCAGTCCCTCAAGACCCAGCTCGAGCAGGCGCGTTCCGACGCCGAGCGACTCGGCCGCGAGGGTGACCTGGCCGCCGCGTCGGAGATCACCTACGGCGTCGTGCCCGACCTCGAGCGCCAGGTGGAGGAGGCCACGGCCGCGCTCGACGACCTGCAGCGCGACCAGCGCTTCCTCAAGGAGGAGGTGGACGCCGAGGACGTGGCCGAGGTGGTCAGCCGCTCCACCGGGGTGCCGGTCAGCCGGCTGCTGGAGGGCGAGGTCGAGAAGCTGGTGCGGATGGAGGACGCCCTCCACGCCCGGGTGGTGGGCCAGGACGAGGCCGTCTCGGCCGTGTCCAACGCCATCCGCCGCAGCCGGGCCGGCCTGTCGGACCCCGACCGCCCGATCGGCTCGTTCCTCTTCATGGGGCCGACCGGCGTGGGCAAGACCGAGCTCGCCCGGGCCCTCGCCGAATTCCTCTTCGACGACTCCCGGGCCATGGTCCGGATCGACATGAGCGAGTACATGGAGCGCCACTCGGTGGCGCGGCTCGTCGGGGCGCCCCCCGGCTACGTCGGCTACGAGGAGGGCGGGCAGCTGACGGAGGCCATCCGGCGCCGCCCTTACGCGGTCGTACTGCTCGACGAGCTCGAGAAGGCGCACCCCGACGTCTTCAACACACTGCTCCAGGTGCTGGAGGACGGTCGGCTGACCGACGGCCAGGGTCGGACGGTCGACTTCACCAACACCGTGCTGATCATGACGTCGAACATCCCCGGTGAGCCGATCGAGTACTTCAAGCCCGAGTTCGTCAACCGGATCGACGAGATCGTCCGCTTCCACAACCTGACGGAGGCCGACCTCAACCGGATCGTGACCATCCAGTTCCAGGGGCTGCGCGGCCGGCTGGCCGAGCGTCGCCTCTCCCTCGAGGTCACACCGGCCGCCGAGCAGCTACTGGCCCACAACGGGTTCGACCCCGACTTCGGTGCCCGTCCCCTGCGTCGGGTCATCCAGCGCCAGGTGGAGGACCCGCTGGCCCTGGCCCTGCTCGAAGGTCGCTACCCGGAGGGCTCGACGGTCACCGTGGACGCCACGGACGGCGAGGTCGTCCTGGTCTGAGGAGGCGTCCGACCGCCGCCCCGGTCGGTTCAGCCCCGATAGGTGGCCGCCGAGCCGGACGAGTCGACCAGTGCGCAGAAGGCGCCCGTCGGGCAGCTGACCGATGCCGAGGCCACGCTGCCGTCGGCGAGGACCGGACGCGGCGTCGCCCACGTGCCCGACTGCCAGACCGACACCGAGCCGTCGGAGCGGGCGACCACGCACCGGCCGGCCGAGGGGCACGACACCGAATAGGTCAGGGAGCCGGTGCCCGGCATCGGCCGCGTGTCGCTCCACGACGTCCCGTCGAAGACGATGGCGTGACCGGTCAGGTCGACGGCCATGCAGAACGTGGGCGTCGGACAGGACACGGAGTGGAGGAGTGACTGGCCCGGTGCCGTCTGGTGCGACCACGTCGTCCCGTCGAAGACGGCGATCTCGCCCGTGGCCGAGACCACGACGCAGAAGGTCGGTGTCGCGCAGGACACGTTCTGGACGGGCTTGGTGGCCGTGCCGTCGGCCACCAGGGCGTCGTGGCCCCACGTCGTGCCGTCGTAGAGGCTGACCACGCCGGCCGTGTTCACCGACGCACAGAAGGTGGGTGACGTGCAGGACACCTGGTACTGACCGCCGGTCGGCCCCGACGGGGCCGGCCCCACGGCGTTGGACGTCGTCCAGGCGGTGCCGTCGAACTGGACCGCCACCTGGCCACTGAGGGCGACGCAGAACGTCGGGGAGGTGCAGGACACCGAGTTGAGCGAGCCGAGGGTCGTGGCCTGCACGGGTGACGACCAGCGGTCCCCGTTCCACAGCACGGCGTCGCCCGACCCGTCCACCGCCGCGCAGAACGTGGTGGTCGGACAGGAGACACCGAAGAAGCCGTTGCCGGCCGTGGTGGCCGCGTCGGGATGCGCCACGGTCCAGGTCCCGGAGGTCATGACCACCGGCGTGCTCCCACCGCAGGCCGCCAGGACCGCGCCGGCCAGGAGCGCGCCGGCCAGGGCGAGGGTCCGGGCGCCTCGGTGGCGTGGCGGTCGGTGGTCCATGGTCTGGTTCCGCTCTCGTGGTGGTCGGGGTCGTCGTCGCCCAGGATGCCCGAACCGGACCCACGTGGGGTGGGACACGGGGCGGGGCCGGGCCTCACCTGGGATTTTCGGCACACCCGGTACCGACCTGTAGCCGGTGGCCGGGCCCGCGAGGTCGGCGCCGGCCCATCGGAAGGCCCCGTGCCCCCGGGCTACACTGGGGCGTAATCCGCATCCGCAACGGAGGAGAGACGCGTGCCGGCAACCGTCGTCGTCGGGACCCAGTGGGGTGATGAGGGCAAGGGCAAGCTCACCGACCTCCTGGCCAAGGAGATGGAG
>Ga0182016_10004138_pt1 | contig 16190 bp, 9 predicted proteins | sample 712S2MmetaG_FD_120491 | JGI IMG/M metagenome (GOLD analysis project Ga0182016, IMG submission 120491) | Permafrost microbial communities from Stordalen Mire, Sweden - 712S2M metaG | ecosystem: Environmental > Terrestrial > Soil > Wetlands > Permafrost | place: Sweden: Stordalen | collected...
CGTTGCGCTCGTCATCTGGATTTACTTGGTGGCGGGGCGCGGCGGCTTTTGGTGCGCAGGGGAACGCGACGGCGGCGGCCCTTCCCCGATTGTCTGGCCCGACGTCATCGCCGTCATTCCGGCGCGCGACGAAGCCGCCGGCGTCGGCCAAACTGTCGGGTCGCTGCTGGGTCAAGATTATCCCGGGTCGTTCTCGCTCATTGTGGTTGATGACGAAAGCGTCGACGGCACTACAGACGTTGCCAGGCTTGCGGCTGCTGCGATTGGCGGCGTGGACCGATTGACGATCGTTGCTGGCGCCGCGCCTCCGGCCGGTTGGACCGGAAAATTGTGGGCTGTGAAGCAGGGCGTCGAGCGCGCGACGACAGCGGCGCCCGAATTCCTGCTTCTGACCGACGCCGACATCGTCTATCCGCCCGATGCGTTGCGTCGCCTGGTTTCGCAGTCGCTGAGCGAGGGTCTTGCACTGTTCTCCATGATGGCCAGGTTGCGTTGCGAGAGCCTGGCGGAGCGGGCGCTCATTCCCGCCTTCATCTTCTTCTTTCAGATGCTTTATCCCTTTTCCTGGGTGAACGACCGACGCCGCGCGACGGCGGCGGCGGCAGGCGGTTGCATGCTGGTGCGCCGCAAAGCGCTTCAGGCCGCTGGAGGCGTCGAGGCCATACGCGGTTCCTTGATCGACGATTGCGCCATGGCGCGCCTTCTGAAGAGGCAGGGGCCGATACGCCTCAGCCTCAGCGAGCGCGTGACGAGCATTCGACCTTATCCGACGATCGCCGAGATCCGGCGGATGGTCGTTCGCTCCGCCTACGCCCAGCTTCGCCATTCGCCGCTTCTGCTCGCGGTCGCTCTGGCGGGGCTGGCTGTCGTCTTCGTCGTCCCCGTGCTTGCGGCGCTGTTCGGCCACGGCGCCGCACAGATTTTTGGGCTTCTCGCATGGGCTATCATGGCGGTCGCCTTTCAGCCGACCCTCCGGTTCTACGGATTGTCGCCGCTGTGGGGACCGATCTTGCCGGCGATCGCGCTCGTTTACATGGCCTTCACGCTGGAATCCGCTTATCAATCCGTGCGGGGGCGGGGCGGTCTTTGGAAGGGCCGCGTGCAGTCGCGTGCAACAGAGGCCCCATGACGAGCGCCAGCGAATTGCGATCGGGCAAAACCCATCGAGACGAGAATTTCCCGGTGGCGTCCTTGCTCGTCCGAGCACAACACCGTCGGCCAATTCTGGCTTTCTACGAATTCGCGCGCGTCGCCGACGATGTCGCGGATCACGCCTCGCTGACGGCCGCAGAGAAAATCGAGTTGCTCGATCGCATGGAGGCCGACCTCGTTGGCGAAGATCACCCGGGCGCCAATCCGCAGTCGGCGGCCTTGCGGCGCGCGCTCGCGGAGCGTGGACTCTCGCCCGAGCACGCGCTGGACTTGTTGCGCGCCTTTCGCCTCGACGCTTCCAAGCGACGCTACAATGATTGGGCGGATTTGATGTCGTATTGCGCCCTCTCGGCGATGCCGGTCGGTCGCTTCGTGCTGGATGTGCACGGCGAGAGCCGTTCGACGTGGCCCGCTTCGGACGCAATATGCGCCGCGCTGCAAATCAACAACCACCTTCAAGACTGCGGCTTGGACTATCGCAATCTCAACCGCGTCTATTTGCCTTTGAACGATCTCGCGAAATACGGCCTCGACGTTGAAGCGCTCGGCGAAGACCAGGCCTCGCCGGCTTTGCGTCGCTGCATCGCGGAACTCGCGCATCGCGCCGAGAAGCTGCTGCATGAAGGAGATGGACTCGAGAACGCAATCGCGGATTGGCGTTTGGGGCTCGAGATTTCCGTCATTCACGCGCTGGCGTTGCGGGTCGCGCACACGCTGACCGTGAGCGATCCTCTCAGCGCGGAGACCCATCTCGGCAAATGGCGCGCGGGCGGCATCGGCGTTCTTGCCGCTCTCAACAGCGCCTCGCGCCGCCTTGGCGCGCTCGAACGTTCGCCGGGCTCGGCCGTATCCTCGAACCCAACGGGTTTCGAGCCTGTCGCCGAAGCTCGCGTGACCGCCTCCGGCAGCTCGTTCTATATGGCGATGCGGCTCATGCCGCCCGAGCAGCGACAGGCGATGTTCGAAATTTATTCGTTCTGTCGCGCTGTCGACGATATCGCCGACAATGGCGGCCCTCGCGACGTCCATCGCAATCAATTGCAGCGCTGGCGTGAGGACGTCGACGCAATGTACGCCGGCGCCGCGCCCCCCCACTTGCATGCGCTGGCCGAGGCGAGCCGGACCTTCAATTTGCGCCGCGACGATTTCTTGGCCGTCATCGACGGCATGGAAATGGATGTGATCGCCCCGATCCGTGCGCCCGACTGGGCGACGCTCGACCTTTACTGTGATCGCGTGGCGAGCGCAGTGGGCCGCCTATGCGTTCGCGTATTCAAAATGGACGACGCGCAGGGCGTAGCCCTGGCGCATCATCTCGGCCGCGCCCTCCAACTGACCAACATCCTGCGCGATATCGACGAGGACGCCGCCGTCGGGAGACTCTATCTTCCGCAAGAAGCGCTGCACGCCGCTGGAATAACGTCGAGCGAACCTCTGGACGCAATCGCCAATCCTGCGATCGATCAGGCCTGCGCGCCGGTCGTCGCGCGCGCGCGGCGCCATTTCATCGAGTCCGACGCGATCATTGCTCGGAGCCCGCGCCGCGTCGTGCGCACCGCCCGCGTCATGAGCGCGGCTTACCGCTCGATCCTCGAGCATCTCGTCGCGCGGGGATGGCTTCCGCCGCGCGCGCCCGTCAAGCGGCGCCGCGCGCAACTCATTTGGTTCGTTCTGTGCCACGGCATCTTGTGACGCCGCGTCAAATCCATATCGTCGGGGCCGGATTGGCGGGGCTGTCGGCCGCCGTGCAACTGGCGTCTCGCGGCTCATCGGTCACGGTTCATGAGGCGACCAATCAAGCGGGCGGACGCTGCCGTTCGTATTACGATTCCACACTCGGCATGGAGATCGACAACGGCAATCATCTCGCATTGTCCGGCAACAAGGCCGCCCTTGCCTACCTCGACATCATAGGCGCGCGCGCCGGCCTTACCGCGCCTCCGTCAGCGAGTTTCCCTTTCATCGACCTCGCGACAGGCGAGCGCTGGACGGTGCGCGCCAACGACGGAATCGTTCCTTGGTGGATACTCGACCCGGCGCGTCGCGTCCCTGGCACGCGCCTGCGCGAATATTTTACCCTCGCCAAGCTATTGCGGGCCAGAGCCGGCGCCACGATCGGCGAGACGATTTCCTGTTCGGGGCCGCTTTACGCGCGACTGATCGAACCCCTGCTGATGTCCGCGCTCAACACCGAGCCGCGAAGCGGTTCGGCGACTTTGGCGGCGGCGATTATCCGGGAGACGCTCGCCGCCGGCGGGCGCAACTATCGCCCGCTGATCGCCTACAATGGCCTTTCCAACGTTTTCATCGCACCGGCGCTTCGGTACATTGCCGACCACGGCGGCGCCGTGAACTATGGTCGCCGGCTTCGCCAGCTTGCGTTCGGCGCAGACCGAGTGACGGCGCTCGACTTCGGCGATGTGTCCATTCCGTTGACGCCGAGCGACGCGGTCGTCCTTGCGGCGCCGCCTGCGGCCGCGAAGTCTCTTGTGCCGGAATTGACGACGCCGACGGAATCTCGCGCCATCGTCAACGCGCATTTCCGAGTCGTTCCGCCCGAAGGCCTTGCGCCGATGATCGGCGTGGTCAACGGCATGACGCAGTGGCTCTTCGCCTTCCCCGGACGCCTGTCAGTCACAATCAGCGCCGCAGACGATCTGCTGGACCTGTCTCGGGAGGATCTGGCCCGCCGGATCTGGAGTGAAGTCGCCGTAATCGCCGGTCTCGCGGGCGCCATGCCGGCGTGGCAGATTGTGCGCGAACGTCGTGCGACTTTCGCCGCTTTGCCGCGACAAGAAGCCAAGCGACCCGGCGCAGGGACGGCGTGGAAAAATCTCGTCCTCGCCGGCGACTGGACCCGCACCGGGCTGCCCGCGACGATCGAGGGCGCAATCCGTTCGGGCGCAAAAGCAGCAGAAATATTGGCGCCGCTGTGAGACCAATCTTCTGCGCAATCGCATTGTCTTGGCGCTGAGAGGACGGTGAGCGACGGCGTCGATCGATCCTTGGGCGCGGGCTGTAACAAGCAGCGCCAATGTGCAAAGTGAACACGAGGCAATTCGATGCGCGAGACCACGACGGCATCCGGCAAGAGCCCCCCGCTGACCGAGGATGGCCGGGAGGCCCTGGACCAATCGATCTCCGTCGCGACGGACGCCTTGCTCGCCGCTCAGCGCCCGGACGGACACTGGGTGTTCGAACTCGAAGCGGACGCCACCATCCCGGCCGAATATATCCTCCTGCGGCACTATCTCGGCGAGCCGGTCGACGGCGATCTGGAAGGGAAGATCGCCAGCTACTTGCGCCGCATCCAGGGCTCACATGGCGGCTGGCCGCTGTTCCACGGCGGCGATCTCGATATCAGCGCCAGCGTGAAGGCGTATTTTGCGCTGAAGATGGTCGGCGACGACCCGCAGGCGGAACACATGCGGCGCGCCCGCGAAGCGATCTGCGAACGGGGCGGCGCGGCGAAGTGCAACGTGTTCACCAGGGCGCTGTTGGCGCTGTTCGGCGTCCTGAGCTGGCGGGCGGTTCCGGTGATGCCCGTCGAGATCATGCTGTTGCCGAAGTGGTTCCCGCTCCATCTCAACAAGATGTCTTATTGGGCGCGCACGGTCATCGTGCCGCTATTGGTCCTGGGCGCCCTGAAGCCGCGAGCGCGCAACCCGAGAGAGATCGGCGTCGACGAACTCTTTCTCGAGCGGCCCGAATCGATCGGCCTGCTGCCCAAGGCGCCGCATCAGAGTTTGATGTGGTCGAAGGCTTTCAACGGCCTCGACGCAATTTTGCGCGTTGTCGAACCGCATTTTCCGCAGCGTTCGCGCCAGCGCGCGATCAAGGCCGCCGTTGCGTTCGTGAAGGAACGGCTGAACGGCGAAGATGGTCTTGGGGCAATTTTTCCCGCCATGGCCAATTCGGTGATGATGTACGACGCGCTGGGCCGCGATCGTCGGGACCCTGACTACCTCGTTGCGCGCCGTTCGATCGACAGACTTCTCGTCGTGAATTCCGAAGAGGCCTATTGCCAACCCTGCGTTTCCCCGGTGTGGGACACTGCGCTGGCGTGCCAAACGTTGCTGGAAGTCGGCGATGAGCGGGCGATGGACGCGGCCGCCGCCGCCCTGAAATGGCTGCGACCCCGCCAAGAGCTGGATGTCGTTGGCGATTGGAGCGCGCGCCGACCTAACGTGCGTCCGGGCGGCTGGGCGTTTCAATACGCCAATCCGCATTACCCGGACCTCGACGACACCGCCGTCGCCGTGATGGCGATGGACCGATGGCGAAGGGCGCGCGGCGATCCATCATACGACGTTTCGATCGAGCGCGCGCGGGAATGGATTTGCGGCCTGCAGAGCCGCAACGGCGGCTTCGGGGCGTTCGACGCCGACAACAACTTCCTTTACCTCAACAACATCCCGTTTTCCGATCATGGCGCTTTGCTCGATCCGCCCACTGAAGATGTGACGGGCCGCGTCGTGTCGATGCTCGCGCAACTCGGCGACCGGCCCGAATCCAGCTTTGCTCTGCGCGAGGCGCTGCGATTTCTTCGCGATACGCAGTTGCCGGACGGAAGCTGGTTCGGTCGCTGGGGAATGAACTACATCTACGGCGCCTGGTCGGCGCTTTGCGCGCTGCATATGGCAGGGGTAGATCCGAGCGCGCCGGAAATGGCGCGAGCGGCCGATTGGCTCGCGGCCATTCAAAACGACGACGGCGGCTGGGGTGAAGACGGCGCAAGCTATAAACTTGACTATCGCGGCCACGAACCGGCGCCGAGCACGGCTTCGCAGACAGCTTGGGCGCTCCTTGGTCTCATGGCTGCGGGGCGAACCAGCGATCCGAGCGTCGCCCGCGGCGTGAAATTCCTCCTTGAAACTCAGCGATCGCACGGGTTCTGGGACGAGGAACGGTACACGGCGACCGGGTTTCCCCGTGTCTTCTATTTGCGCTACCACGGCTACTCGAAGTTCTTTCCGCTTTGGGCGATCGCCCGATACAAGAACGCGATATCCGGTGCGATCGTCAAATTCGGAATGTGACGCGGGCGGTCGATCAAACGCCCCGAGGTATCGCTGCCGGGGGCGTGTTCGAGGCGACAGGGCGCCGTTTCACTTGGGCGTCGCGTCTGGCCCGGTAGAATCCTCGGGGATGTCCTCTGGCGCCACCGCATCGTCTGGCAACCGGGTCCAGATTTGGGTCTGGCCAAGCAGCGGAATGCCCAGATAGCCCCGCACCCAAAGTTGCTGCCCGTCCGCACTCAGCTCCATCTGGGCGTGATAGACCGTGCCGTCGCGGGGATCGAGAATTGTGCCGCCCGCGTATTTGTTGCCGTTACGCTTCATGCCCTTGACGATCGTCAAGCCCAGCATCGGCGCATCCTTCTGGTCCCCCGTGCATCTCTGGCAGGTCTGGATCAGCTCTTGTTCGCCGGGCCCCTTGAACATCTTGACGAACCGCCCCTCGTAGAGCCCGTCCTTTTCGACGAAAAGAAACCAAGCTCCGGGACGGCCTTGATCGTCGGTCTCCTGCCAAAATCCGGCTGCGGTCTGATGATCGTATGCTGGCGCAGCTTCTGCCTTGGATGGGGTCGGGATCGGAGCCGCAGCCTTGGGTGGGTTCGGCGCCGGAGCCGCAGCCTTGGAGGGGCTCGGCGCCGGAGTCGCGGTCCTGAACGGGTTCGGCGGCGGAAATGGGATCGCGTCCTGATTCGACGCCGACCGGGCGTAGCCCGTTATCGACATTGCCATGGCGACCGCGGCGACGAACTTGAAGCTAGTTCTCATCTCCCATCTCCCGAAGCGGTGATGGAAACACCCAAGGCGTTGCGACAGCAGCATGCCGTCTTGCGCCGTTCGCCGATGCGACCGACCAATCGAGAAAGCTCGGCGCCGAAGCTCCGACCCGGGTTCCGTAGGCCGGGCCGCTCAGCGAAGTCACCTGCCATGGTCTTTCAACACGTTTCTACAGGCCTCGGACAGTCGGTCGCGGTGAAGCTCGAGGCATCCAAGAAAGGCTTGATCGCCGTCCTGCTCCTTGATCGCATGGCAGAACCGGCGGACATCGGGACGGCACGCGGCTTGCTCTTCCGGCGTGCCGGACTGGGCGAACGTCGAGGACGAGACGACGACAAATACAACCGAGAGTAGAATTTTGACGAGCATCGTGAATTCTCCCTTTGCGTGATCGGGGATGGTCAGACTTCTGACGGCGCCTTTCGCGGCTTGCCCATCAGGATTGGTTGAAACAGCACTGCCGCCGCCAACGTGCACACGAGTGAAAGAGCCAGCAGCTTGCCCATGCTCGATGTGCCCGGGTGACTCGAGAAAATGAGACTGCCGAATGCGGTGGCCGTCGTCAGCGCGCTGTAGATCACCGCGCGCGTGAGACTGGTCTGCAGAAGGTTCGTTTGCCCTTCGCGCCAGGCCATAATGTAATAGATCTTGAACGCCACGCCGACGCCGAGGAGCAGCGGCAGGGCGATGATATTGGCGAAGTTGAGCGGCAGACCCACCAACACCGTCAGTTCCAGCGTCACCACCCCAGCGAGCGCCAGAGGAATGAGCGTCAATAGAACGTCGCCGATGCGCTTGAGCACGAGCCACAACAGGATCGCGATCGACAGCAGCGCCAATGCCCCGGCTTCGACGAACGCGTGGACGACCAAATCGCCCGCTTTCAGAATGGTGATTGGACCCTCGGTGGCGCTTGGCTCGACAGCCAACACTGCGCGCGCGAAACGACGCATGGCGTCGTTGTCCCCCGGGTCGTCCTTGGGCGCGATCGACACGCGAGCGCGACCGTCCGCAGTCAGCCAATCGCGGGTGAGGTCCGGCGGCAATGAGGCGAGCGTGACCGCCGGCGTCTGCAGCGAAGCCTGCAACGAGTCGAGGACCTGTCCGAGCGGCCAGATGAAACTGTTCGTCGCCTGATCGTGAGCCGTCGGCGTCGCATGCGCCAACTTGGAAAGGTCGAGAGAAAGCCGGCGCGCCGCGTCGGCCCCAGGTCCCCCCCGATCCTCCGCCGCTTCCGTCAGTCTCTGCGCGCCTTCGTTCAAAGCGTCGACATTTTCCGCGTCGCTCGGCGGGGGCTGAGTGTTCTTCGGGTCGAACGCGAGGGCGAGCTTGTTCGCGGCGTTCTGAAGCATGGGAAGCTTCTGCGCCTGGTCATCCGGCACAAAGCTCGACAGCGTTACGACGTGCGAAACCTCCGGCAGCTTCGAAACGCGTGCGCCGATCGCATTTCCTTGTTCGAGCGACGGCGCCAGCACCTGGATGGCGTTGGAGTCGGTGCTGGGATCGCGACTGAGTTCGAGATAAGTCGCGACCGACTCTGTTTTAGGACTCTCCAGATTGATCGGATTGAAGTCGAAGCTGAGCCAATGCAGTAGCGGCAACCCAGCGACCACCACGATCGCCGTGCCGGCAATGATGCCGATGCGGTGTCGATTCATGTACTCGTCGATCGGCGCGAGCGACGAATATCCGAGCGGCTCCGGTTCTCCGGCGGGGTTCAACAGAACGATCAACGCCGGCAGAAGCGTGATGGTGGTGGCGAATGCGATCAGCATGCCGCAACCAGCGATCTGGCCCAGCTCCGACACGCCCTTGTAGTCCGTGGGCAGAAACGACAGGAACCCCGCTGCGGTCGCAAACGCCGCCAGAGTCAGCGGCGCGCCGACGTGAAAGCTGGCGTTTCGAATCGCCTTGACGAGATTGTCGACCTCGTGCCGTTCGGAGCGATAGCGAACGCTGAACTGAATCCCGAAATCGACGCCAATGCCGACGAAAAGCACCGAAAAGTAGACGGAAATGAGATTGTACGCGCCGACCATGAACAGACCCAGCGCCGCCGTCACGGCGAGCCCGACAAAGAGATTGACGGCGACCGCAGCCATGAGCCGCCCCGAGCGCAACGCGAGCCAGAGAATGAATGTGACGATCGCCAACGTGATGAGGCCGTTTCGAACCGCATTCTCCTTGATCGATCCGAACTGTTCGTCGTTCATCGTCACAATGCCGGTGAGACGCAGGCTGGCCTGATACTTTGGCAAGATATCCGATGCGATCCGGCGAATCGCCTCGCTCGCTCGAAGGCCCGGCTGAAGCGCGCTGAAGTCGAGCACAGGATGGACTTCGATAAAGCCGCGAAGTTCGTTCGGGGTCGCGGGCTTGCCTTGCACGAGGACCCGCCACGAAAAACTCGCCGCCCGCCCAGCCAGCACATTGTCCAGCGTATCGGACACTTGGTTCAAAGGGTGGGCGAGATCGTCGAGTTTCAAGCGATTGGACTGAAGGCCGAGAAGCACGTCCTCGAGCCCCGCGATCAGCCCGCGCAGACTGCGGTCGGAGGCGAGATCTTGAATGAGCGCTTCGCCCTGAATCAGGCCTCCGAGATTCTTCTCCAACGCCTGCCTCGGCAGGAACAGAAGCCCGTGACGGGCGAAAAACTCCGTAGCGCCGGCGTTCGAGACGTCGGGGAACAGTCGCTTCTCCTTGGCGAGCGCCTGCGTCAATTCGACGGTAGCCGCTCCAGTCAACTCGGGCGTCGGCGCCGCGACGACGACGTCAATGATTCCGAAACGGCCAAACGCCTTTTCAAACGCGATGTCGCGTTTGCTCCAGTCGAGTTTGTCCGAAAGCATAGCGCTGACGTCTGAGTTCAAGCGGAAGTGGCTTGCCGTGTAGACGCTCGATCCAATCGCGATCAGCAAGCCGACGCCAACCACCAACCAGGCGCGACGAATGCAAAACGCGACGATCCGAACGATGATGGCCGTCAACATGGCTTACGACTGTCGCCCCATCTGGCCGCGGCTTCGCAGGAAACGGACAATGTCTCGATCCCGGACCTTGCCGATTATTGCGCCGGATTCGAATTCTCCGACTCTAAGGCTTTGACCGGGTCGCCTTTCCGCCGAACCTTGGCCAGCAAAGTTTCGACATGGCGGGAATAGACGAAATCCGCCGGCCTCTGGTGATCGAGCGGGATCTCCGGCGCCATCGGACCGTCGGTTCGCACACCGCGAAGCGCCGTCCAGATCGCCGTCCACGGGCGGCTTATCGCGACATTCGCGGCCGTCGGTTCATAGCCGCAATGGGCCATGCAATTGGCGCACTTTTCATACCGGCCAGTTCCGTAACTGTCCCAGTCCGTCGTCTCCATCAGTTCCTTGAACGAACCGACGTAGCCCTCGCCGAGGAGGTAGCAGGGCTTCTGCCAACCGAAGACGTTGCGCGTGGGCATGCCCCAAGGCGTGCAGTGGAACTCGCGGTTGCCAGCGAGAAAGTCCAGGAAGAGACTGGAATGCATCAACTGCCACTTCTTGCCTTTGCCCAGCGAGAAGACCCGACGGAACAATTCCTTGGTCTTGCGGCGATTGAGGAAATGCTCCTGGTCGGGCGCCCGCTCATAGGCGTAGCCGGGCGAAATCGAGACGCCGACGTCCAGTTCTGTCGCCAAATCGAGGAACGCCGCGATGTCTTCCGGCGCATGGCCGTCAAAAATCGTCGCGTTGACATTGACGGAGAATCCCTTGGCCTTGGCCTTCTTGATCGCCGCAATAGCAATGTCGAAAACGCCGCCGAGCGACACCGACTTGTCGTGGTGGTCCTTCAGTCCGTCCAGGTGCACCGAAAAGAACAGATACGGAGAAGGCTCGAAAAGGTGGAGTTTCTTCTCGAGCAGGAGCGCGTTGGTGCAAAGCGAAACGAATTTCTTGCGCGCCACGATCCCCTTGACGATGTCGCCGATCTCGCGATGGATCAAAGGTTCGCCGCCGGGGATCGCCACCATCGGCGCGCCACATTCATCGACCGCGTCGAGACATTCTTGCGTCGACAGGCGCTGATTGAGAATCGGATCGGGATAATCGATCTTGCCGCAACCTACGCAGGCGAGGTTGCAGCGGAACAGCGGCTCGAGCATGAGGACGAGAGGATAGCGCTCTCGGCCCGCCAGTTTCTGCCTGAGCACATAGAGGCCAATTTTCGCCTCCTTGAAGAAAGGTATCGTCATAGCTTGCCCTTCGGTCGCTCGTCGCGTTGCGAGGTTTTGGAAGCGAGAGCCAATCACGCCCGCGCCAGCTGCACCGGCAACCGAAACTCTACGGATTCATTGGGACCATCAAGAGTCGAGATTTCGACAGGGCCAAGGCGGTTGAGCCATTGAACGACACCCTGCACGAGTTGCTCAGGCGCGGAGGCGCCGGCGGTGATGCCGACGGCACGGACGTTTTCCACCCATTCTTGCCGAAGATCGGCGCTGTCGGCGATCAAATAGCTTGGCACGCCCATTTCCGCTCCGATCTCACACAACCGATTGGAATTGGAACTGTTTCTTGCGCCGACAACGATCAGCACGTCCACTTCCTTGCACAAGTCGCGGACCGCCATTTGACGGTTTTGCGTCGCATAACAAATGTCTCGCGTGTCGGGACCGACGAGATCGCTGAACCGCTGATGCAAGGCGGCGATGATTCCCTTGGTGTCGTCCACGCTCAACGTCGTCTGTGTCACGTAACCGACCGGCGTGTCGGGGGGGATCGTGAGGCTTGCGACGTCGTTTTCGCTCTGAACGAGCACGACGGGAGCGGAAATTTGCCCCAGCGTTCCCTCGACTTCCGCATGGCCCGCGTGACCGATGAGGATAAGCGTTCGTCCCTGCATCACATAACGCTTGGCCTGGATATGAACCTTGGTGACCAAGGGGCAAGTCGCGTTGTGGACGACAAGGCGCCGCGCCGCCGCCTCCTGCTCCACCTTCTTCGGCACGCCATGCGCGCTGAATATTGTGATGGCGTTGTCAGGGATTTCGGACAGCTCCTCGACGAAGCGGGCGCCTTTGGCCTTCAGGCTGTCGACGACGTGCTTGTTATGAACGATCTCATGGCGGACATAGACCGGCTGGTCGTATATCTCCAGCGAGCGCTCGACGATTTCAATCGCGCGCACGACGCCGGCGCAGAAGCCCCGTGGCTGAGCGAGAACCACTCGCAAGGGGGCGCGATGCAGCGGCGTCACGGCAGGCGCGTGCGTATTGACGATCGGCTCGACCGGGCGAATTTGATTCGCGCCGCCGCCAAGCACATCGAGCACCTTGGCGACGATCCCCTCGGCGTCGAGCCCGGCCTTGGCGTACATCGCCTCCGAGGCGTCGTGCGCCATGAACACGTCGGGCAACACCATGGAGCGGACTTTGAGGCCGTCGTCGAGCCGCCCGTGCTCGGCCAACGTTTGTAATACGTAGGAGCCGAAGCCGCCGATCGATCCTTCTTCGATCGTGATGAGGATTTCGTGCTCGCGAGCGAGCTTCAAGACGAGATCGACATCGAGCGGCTTGGCGAAGCGAGCGTCCGCGACGGTGGTCGAAAGACCGAATTTGCCGAGTTCCACTGCGGCCTTCGAACATTCCGCGAGGCGGGCGCCAAACGACAGCAGGGCGACCTTGTCGCCTTGGCGAACAATTCGTCCCTTGCCGATTTCGAGCGGAACGCCGACCTCCGGGATCGCCACGCCGACGCCGTCGCCGCGCGGGTAGCGAACTGCCGAGGGGTGATCGTCGATCGCGGCCGCGGTCGCAATCATATGGACGAGCTCCGCCTCGTCGGCCGCAGCCATAATGATGAAGCCAGGCAGACAGCCGAGATAGGCGACGTCGAATGAACCTGCGTGTGTGGGACCGTCGGCGCCGACAAGGCCAGCCCGGTCGATCGCAAAACGCACGGGCAACGATTGAATCGCCACATCGTGCACGACTTGATCGTAACCGCGCTGCAAGAACGTCGAATAAATGACGCAGAACGGCTTGTAGCCTTCCGCGGCGAGGCCGGCGGCGAAAGTCACCGCGTGCTGCTCGGCGATGCCCACGTCGAATGTTCGCGTCGGGAAGGCCTTGCCGAAAATATCAAGCCCGGTACCCGCCGGCATCGCCGCCGTCACCGCGACGATGCGATCGTCTTTCGTCGCCTCCTTGATGAGACTCTCTGCGAAGACCCTGGTGAAAGACGGCGCCTTTGCCTTGGCTTTCGATTGTTCTCCCGTCGCGATGTCGAATTTTGCGACCGCGTGGAATTTGTCGCTGGAGGCCTCCGCGGGCGGGTAGCCTTTGCCCTTCTTGGTTACGACATGCACGAGGATCGGGCCATTGTCGGCGTCGCGAACGTTTCGCAACACCGGCAGGAGGTGGTCGAGGTTGTGCCCGTCGATCGGCCCGACATAAGAGAAGCCAAGTTCTTCGAACAGCAATCCGCCGGTCCAGAAACCGCGCGTAAACTGGTCAAAGCGCTGGGCCTTGATTTCCAAGGATTTCGGCAGTCGCCGCGCAAGCTGCTTGCCAATATCGCGCAGGGAACGATAGGTTTGGCTCGAAATCAGGCGAGAAAAGTAGCCGGACATGGCGCCGACCGGCGGCGAGATCGACATGTCGTTGTCGTTGAGGATCACGATCAGCCGGCTATTCATCGCCCCGGCGTTGTTCATGGCTTCATAAGCCATCCCGGCCGACATCGAGCCGTCGCCGATCACGGCTATAATATTGTGCTTCTCGTTTCTCAGGTCGCGCGCGACGGCCATGCCGAGGGCGGCTGAAATCGATGTCGAGGCATGTGCGGCGCCGAACGGGTCGTATTCGCTTTCGGATCGTTTGGTAAATCCCGAAAGGCCTCCCGCGGTCCGCAGCGTACGAATCCGATCTCGGCGACCGGTCAGGATCTTGTGAGGATACGCCTGGTGCCCGACGTCCCAGATCAGCCGATCTTTGGGCGTATCGAAGATGTAATGCAGCGCGATTGTCAGTTCGACGACGCCAAGACCTGCGCCCAGGTGGCCGCCGGTGACGGAAACAGCCTCTATGGTCTCCGCCCTGAGTTCTTTTGCGATTTGTTTGAGGTCCGCCGGCTTATGGCGCCGCAAGTCACTCGGGCTGTTGATGCCTTGGAGCATGTTGCCTCTCAAAAGTGAGCCTCCAACTACAAGTGGACAGGACAATGGCGCTTGACTGGCGGCACAATTGGCCAACCTGTCTCTCGGCTGATTGCCGAGACGCCACGGATCGCCCAGGCGATCGCGAGACCAATCTACCGAACCTAGCCAACTTCGGGCGCGCGAAGGCAGACTCGGAATCTACTCATGCCGGCCCGGAGGCATTAGGGCGACCGGCGACGCCTCACCAAAGGTTGAACTCCGAAGCCCGGGCTCTACGGGAGCGGACCAGAGCAGCCGCATTTCGAAATTTGGCGGGCGGCGGCCAGACGCCGCCATCGTCGCCGGGCGATCCCTCGAATTCGCCGCGGGGCGAATCTCGAGCCGGCCGCGAGAGTTTTTCAGAATCGATCTTCCCAAGGCGACGACGCGATCTAAATACTTACCCGGGAGCGCGTGGCTGTTCGTGCGTCGCTTCAGAACTCACAGAGGGGTTTGAGGACTTTTACGGACGAGAATTCTGGCGATTTCCAAATTCATCGTCGGGGCAATCGACAAGATCTAGACAATCCGGAATGCGCTGAAGAGTAAAAGCGCATAATTCGAGAGGGTTCCGTTCAGAGATGGAAACCATGCCGATGCACATTGCCGATGCCGATGCCGCGTTTGGATCTCGCCCGCGCCGGGCCAGCGCGGGCGTGCGCGTCGGAGAAGGGGAGAGAGCCGTCGTCGTCGGCGGCGGCGCGCCGATCGTCGTGCAGTCGATGACCAATACCGACACCGCCGACGTCGAGGCGACGGTGCGACAAGTCGCGGCGCTTTCGCGCGCCGGTTCCGAACTCGTGAGAATCACTGTGGATCGCGATGAAGCGGCGGCTGCGGTGCCGCACATTCGCGATCGCCTGGCGCGTATGGGCGTGAGCGCGCCGCTCATCGGAGACTTTCATTACATCGGCCATAAATTGCTTGCGGATCATCCCGCCTGCGCCGAAGCGCTCGACAAATATCGCATCAATCCGGGCAATGTCGGTTTTCGCAATAAGCGCGACCTGCAGTTTGGACAGATCGTCGAAATGGCGTTGCGTCACGGCAAATGCGTGCGCATCGGCGCCAACTGGGGCTCGCTCGACCAAGAATTACTGACGCATCTGATGGACGAAAACGCGGTCCTGCCGAAGCCGCTGGACGGGCGCGCCGTGATGCGCGAAGCGATGGTCCAGTCGGCGCTGCTGTCGGCGGCGCGGGCGGAGGAGTTGGGACTCGCTCGTGAGCGCATCATTCTCTCCGCGAAGGTGTCGGCGGTGCAGGATCTGATAACCGTCTATCGAACGCTGGCCGTGCGCTCGAGCTACGCGCTGCATCTTGGCCTCACCGAAGCGGGCATGGGTTCTAAGGGCATTGTCGCCTCTTCGGCCGCGCTGGGGGTTCTGTTGCAGGAAGGAATCGGCGACACGATCCGCGTTTCGCTGACGCCTGAACCGAACGGCGATCGCAGTTTGGAAGTGAAAGTCGCGCAGGAAATCCTGCAGACGATGGGCTTTCGAACCTTCACGCCGCAGGTCGCCGCGTGCCCAGGCTGCGGACGCACGACTTCGACCGTCTTCCAGGAATTGGCGAGCGATATTCAGGGCTATCTCGTCGACTCCATGCCCGTTTGGCGAAAGAAATATCCGGGCGTGGAAAAGCTCAACGTCGCTGTCATGGGCTGCATCGTGAACGGTCCCGGCGAGAGCAAGCACGCCGATATCGGCATCTCTTTGCCAGGCACTGGGGAAACGCCGGCCGCGCCGGTATTCATCGACGGCGCCAAGGCCTTGGTTCTTCGTGGTCCGACCATTGCGGCCGATTTCAAAGCGCTGGTGGCCGACTACATCGACAAACGGTTCGGCGGTGAGCTGGCGCGACCCTAGTCCAAGAAGGCGAGCGCCCTGTCTCGGGCGATATTGTGAATCGCCAGCGCCTGCGCGACCGTTGTCGGGGCGGAAGTCTCGCCGGCCGCGCGCATCGCCCCGAGAGTGCGCTCGACGATGCGGGAAAGCGCGCTGAATCCAATGCGGCCGGCAAGAAAAGCCTCTACAGCGACCTCGTTGGCCGCGTTGAGCGCCGTCGGCGCGCCGCCGC
>Ga0182016_10004140_pt1 | contig 16182 bp, 13 predicted proteins | sample 712S2MmetaG_FD_120491 | JGI IMG/M metagenome (GOLD analysis project Ga0182016, IMG submission 120491) | Permafrost microbial communities from Stordalen Mire, Sweden - 712S2M metaG | ecosystem: Environmental > Terrestrial > Soil > Wetlands > Permafrost | place: Sweden: Stordalen | collected...
CTAGGCCAGGAGCACCGTCCGGCCGACGACGCGGCCGGCGCGCAGATCATCCAGCGCAGCTTGCGCCTGGCTGAGTGGCCGTTGGCGTGTCGGGATCGGCGCGATATTTTTGGTGCGCACCAGATCAAGGAGCTCGCGGGCGTCGGCGAGTGTTCCGGTGATGGTGCCCTGGATCGTCATCGCCTTTATCGCCAGCATGGCGGCAGGAAGCGAAAAGGTGCCGCCGAGCAGCCCGGTGACCACGACCTTGCCGCCGCGGGCGAGCACGCCTGTGCTAAATTGCAGCGACTTTTCGGAACCGACGAAATCGCAGGCCGAGAACACGCCGCCGGTCGCGGCCAATACCGCCTTCCGAGCCTGCGGATCGGAAGGATCGAATGCGAGCGCCGCGCCCGCCGCCAGCGCAGCCTCGCGCTTTTCGGCATCGATGTCGGCGACGATTGGCGCCTCCTCGAACATGGCGCGGGCGAGCGCCAGACCCATCATCCCGACGCCGCCTAGTCCGACGAGCAATATAGGTCCGCGCTCGGCGCGGCCGATGAGCTCCTTGAGGGCGCCATAGGCGGTCAATCCCGAGCACATCAGCATCGCCGCAAAGCTCGTCGGCAGCGGCGCATAATCGAGAAGGTAGCGCGGGTGCGGAACCAAGACATGCGATGCATAGCCGCCATCAACCGCAACGCCGAGATGACGCGCCGCCGAACAGAGATTTTCCGCGCCCGCACGGCAGGCCGCGCAGGTGCCGCAGCCGATCCATGGATAAATCGCGACGCGGTGCCCGGTGGCCGCGCCGTCTGTTTCACCTCCCGCCGTTTCGATGACGCCCGCGATCTCGTGCCCAAGCGTAAACGGCAAAGAGCGATCCTTGGTAATGTCGAGGCGCTTATCGCCGCCCAGTGCAAAATAGCCGTCTTGCAGATGCAGGTCCGAGTGGCAGACGCCGCAGCATTCGACCCGCACCAGCACTTCGCTGCCGCGCGGCACTGGACATTCCGCGATCGTCTCGCAGAGCGGCTGTCCGTAAGCGACCAGCGACTGGCGATGCCATGGGATCATTGCGTGCCGGCGCCTATCGCCGCGTTGGGAACGGCCATCATGCCAGATTATTGCGGGCGGCGGCGAGAGCCTCCGCCAGGGCCACAAAACCGCTGACGGGAATTTCCTCCGCGCGCGCGGTCGGGTCGAGATTGGCGGCCGCAATCAAAGCCGCTGTGTCGATGCCGAGCGATCGCAGGCTTTGGCGCAGCATTTTTCGCCGCTGCCCGAACGCGGCCTGGGTCACTGTTTCAAGAAGCCTGCGATCGCAGGGCAGCGGATCGGGGCGGGGCACGAGCCGCAGCAAGGAGGATTTCACTTTCGGCGGCGGCACAAATGCCGATGCGTTGATGTCGAACAGGATGCGCACGTCGCAACGCCACTGCGCCAGCACCGACAATCGGCCATAAGCCTTGCCGCCGGGCGCGGCAGCGATGCGCTCGGCCACTTCGCGCTGAAACATCAGCACGGCGGAATCAAACCACGGCGGCCAAGGCTCGACGCTGAGCCAGTTCACCAGCAGCGCCGTCGCGATGTTGTAAGGCAGGTTGGCGACGATGCGCGCCGGAGCCTGAGGCAAATGAGGCGTCGGATCAAAGTCGAGCGCGTCCGCTGCCACGATGTCGAGCCGGCCTGGATAAAGCGCGGCGATCTCCCGGAGGGCCGCCATCGCCCGTTCGTCGCGCTCGACCGCGATCACCCGGGCGGCGCCGAGCGCCAAGAGCGCACGCGTGAGCCCGCCCGGCCCGGGGCCTACCTCGAGGACCGTGACGCCTTCGAGTTCTCCTGCGGCGCGAGCGATGCGTGCGGTGAGGTTTAGGTCCAGCAAAAAGTTCTGACCGAGTGATTTTTTCGCCGACAGGCCGTGCCGGCGGATGACCTCGCGGAGCGGCGGCAGGCTGTCGAAAGCTCCGCTCACGATGTCGGCTGAGGCACGCCGTGCGCCACCGTTGTCGCCGCCGAGCCAGCGAGCCTCGCCGCGAGCCGCAGTGCCGCGATCAGGCTGGCCGGATCGGCTCGCCCGGTACCGGCAATATCGAAGGCGGTGCCGTGGTCCGGCGAGGTGCGCACAAATGGAAGGCCCAGCGTGACATTCACGGCGTGATCGAAGGCAAGCGTCTTGATCGGAATGAGCGCCTGGTCATGGTACATGCAGAGCGCTGCGTCATAGGTTGCGCGGGCGTGCTCGTGAAACAGCGAGTCGGCGGGCAGCGGGCCCTTGGCGTCAATTCCTTCCGCGACGAGCCGGGCGACGCCGGGCGCGACGATGGCGCTGTCCTCCTCGCCGAGAGTTCCGGCTTCCCCGGCATGCGGGTTGAGCCCGGCAACCGCGAGCCGCGGATGCGCAAGCCCAAACCGTGCGGTCAAATCATGGGCGACGATACGCCCGGTCTCGACCACGAGCTCGGTTGTCAGCTGTGCAAAAATCTCCCGCAGCGGTAGATGGATCGTCACCGGCACGACGGCGAGCTCCGGCGACCACAGCATCATGACCGGCCGCAAAATCTTGCCGGTTGCTTCCTGCACTAGCCGGGCCAGGAATTCGGTATGGCCGGGTTCGGCGAAACCCCAATTGTAAAGCACGTTTTTAGCTACCGGATTGGTGACGACGGCTGCCGCCGAGCCCGCCATGACATCGGCGACCGCACGCCGGATCGAGGCGACAGCGGCCGGCGCGCTCGATTTATCCGGCCGCCCCGGTTGGGCGCTCACCGCAATATCGATGGCCACGACCGGCAGCGCCGAAGCAAACGACGCCGCGGCCGTCTCCGGTGTCACGACGGTGATCGGCACGTCGAGATTGAGCCGCGCGGCACGGCCCTTGAGAAACGCAGGATCGCCGATCAGATAAAAGGCGGGGAGATCGAGCTCGACGCGCCGGCGCCAGATCGCCAGGGCAAGGTCCGGGCCGATCCCGGCGGGTTCACCGAGCGTTAGCGCTAAAGGTTGCACGACGTTTTCTATTGCATCTCGTTTGGTGGAATTCGCGTTTCGCGGGAGCATGATCCCAAAAAGTGGAGGCCGGTTCTTGGAAAGATCACGCTCAAACGAACAATCTAGACCATGATCCGAATTAATCGAAATGGATCATGGTCTGGGACGCGCTTCTCTGCGGATTTGAATCCGGGTCATTTCACTTTCGAAGCATTCTTGCCCTGATCGATATCGGTAGTTTTGTATTCGATCAGTGCCTGGCGCCGCAAATCCTCGAGATAGTGCTTGGCTTTCGCACCAAATTTCTTCTCGAACATTTCGTCGCGGATCTGCTTCAGCCCCGGCGCGTCGGATTTTGACTCTTTCTTGGCGCAGACCGCGAACATCTGCACGCCCTCTGCCGTCTGTTCGGGCGGCGTCAAATGCCCGATTTCCGTTTTGTCGAGGATGTCGCGCAGCTCTTGCGCCAGGTCGGCCGAAGATTTGACGATCGCGTCGCGGACCGCCACCTCCGGGAGACCGCGGGCGAAGGAGATGCCGTCGCCACAGTTCACGAAACGCGCGCGCAAGGCGTCGGCATCGCGCTTGCGGGCTTCGAATGCGGCGTCGGGCGACCCACGCTGAACCACGAACAGGATAGGCCGCACGGTATATTCGTATCCGACTTGGCTCGGGGTGTCGGACTTGTGCAGCTGAAGCTGGGCCTCCACGTCACTGTCCGGGATTTCCAGGCTCGCTTTGTAGCGTCCGCGCACCAGGGCGGACCAGGCCATTTGGGCGCGCAGCCGGTCCTTGAGGGTGTCGGCGCTGGCGCCGCCGCTGTCCAGCATTTGCACGAGCTTGTCGCCGTCGACGCCCATATTGTGCGCGATACTGTTGAACTGCGCGTTGATGTCGGCCGTGGTCGGCTCGATCGAGTAGCGCTTGGCTTCACGGAGCTCCAGCGACTCGTCGATCAGATTGTTGATCACGTCCTGGCGCGTCGGCGCTTTGCGCGTGCTCATTTCCGTGAATTTGGCGCGATGTTCGATGTCGAGCTCCGTGATCGGCTGACCGTCCACCAGCACGACAACCTGCTGAGCCCGCGCCGAAGAAGGCGCGGCGAATAGGATCGCCGCGGCGAAAACCGCCATGGCGAACGCCCCCCAGGGTGCTCGGGTAGGGAACCGCCGCATCAGCTTCCACTCTTTCTCATTTGCCGCGCTCCGGCCCGCGGCCGGCCCTGTTTCCCAAACCATAGCAGCATGCGTTCATAGCCTCGCGGCGAAATTTAGAGCCCCGGCGACACCGCCGACAACGCGTCCGGGCCGAGCGTGCGCAGACTGAACTCCATCATGAACGAGTTGCTTTGGTGGGGCGACGTCGTTCCGACGTAAGTGTAGCCGGTGAGCCAGTTCAGCGACAACATGAAGCAATCGTCGACATAACCCAAGCCCAGCCGGGCCTGGTCGAACTTGTCATTGACGATATCGTAGCGGGCCGAGCCGAGCGCGATCCAGTTCTCGTTCAGCTTGACGGACGCGCCGGCCAGAACCCCCTCGCGGCGCGACAGGAAGCCGAGCAGCGGTTGCGCGGCATAATCCCCGTACAAGAGCTGCAAGGACCAGCGGTCGAAATTGGCTCGGCCTTCGAACTCCAGCCGCTGCGGGGTGAAAGTGGCCTCGTCGAAGCGCCCGCGTGCGGTGAATGAATAGATTTGATTGGGCTGGTACGTGACCCGGCCGACGTAATCCGAGACGGTCTTATCGAGGCCGCTGTCGAGACCGGTATTGGTGATATCGCCTTGCGTGAACGAATTCTGGCCGAACAGCGCGTAGGATTGGCCGAACAACATGTTGAGCGAGCCGGCGCGGTTGACTTGCGCGGTGTATTGTAGACCGGCATTGACGCGGCTGCCGCCTTCGACGCGGTCCCAGCCGGAATACTTGTCGATCTGGAAAAGATTGCTGTCGTCGAACACCATGCTTTGTGCATCTTCGTTCGGGAACTTGCCGATGTCGGTTTCATTGGGGCGCAGGATGAGTTGCGCGATCGGCTCGATCGTTTGCGTCCCCCACGGCTCCGCATCGACGAAGGGATAGCGATATTCCACGCCCGCCGCCGGCATGCCGCGGGCGAGCTCGGTCTGGCCGGTGGAGATAAAGCTTCCGGTGTTGCCTTGGTTGTCGACTTCGAGCGAGGCGAAATCGCCGCGCAGCTGCAGGAACGGCGTGATCATCTGGCCGTTTTCGGTCACGATGGTGCGGCGCCAATCGGTTTCCGCCGAAAATCGCGAATACGTGCCTGGGATCGCGCGCAGCAGGCAGCTGCCCTGAACCGCCGTATCGGCGGACGCACAGGTGCCGCCGTTCGCGGCGGTCTGGGTGATGGCGTCGAATTCCGCCTGCTGCCGGGTCAGGCTCGTGAAGTTGAGCTTGTAGCTGAACTCGCCGCCCAGCACCTGCTGCTTCAGCACGTTCGAATAGTCGAGGACCGGATGGATGATGGGGATTTGGCGCTGATTGTCCACCTCGGAGAAGCCGTAATAATAGATCGAGCGGATATCGAAATAGCTGCGCTCGCCGGCGCCGCTCAAATAGAGCTGCGAAATGGATTCGGCCTGGACGCCGGTCTGAAACGGATCGAATTTCGCGGCGATCTGTTTGAACTGGTAGTCGTTGATGTACTGGCTATCGGTGGCGAGAAATCCCGTCCAGCCCCAGACCCATTTGTCGGTGATCGCAAACTGCCCGGCGCCCTGGATGGCGCCGCGAAAATGCTCGGCGGTCGGGCTGGTCTGGCCGTCGCGGGCGGCGAAGTAGCTCGGATCCGCCTGGAAAATGCCGGATGCACGGATCGAGTAAGAGCCGTCTAACAGGCGATGCCGCCACTCGCCTTCGAGCACGGCACCTTGCTTGGTCGTGATATTGGTGCCGAGCGTCACATCGTAGTTGGGTGCGAGCGCCCAGAAATATTTGGGCTCGAATCCGTAGCCGAATGCCGATCCTTCCGTGAAGCCCGGAAACAAAAATCCGCTTTTGCGCTTTACGGTCGGGTCGGGCGTCGACATGAACGGCACGTAAGCCAGCGGCACGCCGAAGAATTCGATGCGGGCGTCCTCGAAATAGAGCATTTTCTCGCCCTCATCGTGAATGATGCGGGCGGCTTGCACCTGCCAAAGCGGCGGCTTCTTCGGGTCGTCCTTGCAGGGCTGGCAGGCGGTGTAGACGCCGTTCTGCAGCACGGTGTAATTGCCCTTGGCGCGGTCGGCGCGGGAGGCGGCAAAGCGGGTGTCGTCGGGGGTTTCAAGCCGCAGGGAATCGACGAACCCGTCGCGGTAATCGTCGGTGAGGTCGATCAACTGGCCATAGGTGATCTTGCCGTCGGGTTCGGTCAGCCGGACGTTGCCCTCGGCGCGCAGCCGCTTGGTTTTCTGATCGTAGATGACCTGGTCGGCTTCGATGGTGGCGCCGCCGTAATAGATCTGCACGTTGCCGACCGCGGCGACGGTGTTGTTGGTGTAATCGTATTTGATCTCGGTCGCCTGCACGAGCATCGGCGCGTTGGATTGCGGCGCCGGCGCCTTTTTCGGCAGCGGCGGGCGCGGCGGGAAATGCATGAGGTTGCCGGCGTCCTGCGCGGGCGTGCGGTCGGCGTCCTGCGCCGACGCGCGGCTCGGCGCCAGGAGGGGTGCCAAGACGAGCGCAAAAAGGCATGCCAACAGCGCGGCAAGCGCCGTTCTACTCACTCGAACGCTACCACTGCGGCCGGGACAGAGAGGGCCACGCCTACTCGCCACTACCCGTCCTCCTGGAACAATAACGCGACGAAGCCGGTCAGCCCGCCGAGCACGACCGGGATCCACGCCGCAGCGACCGGCGACATGAGCTCGGACTTGCTCATGTCCTCGGTGATCTTCGACAGCACGAACAACAGGAAGCCCGCGGTGATGCCGCTCAACACCATCTTTTGCACGCCGCCCATGCGGAAAAAGCGCAAGCTCACCGACGCCGCGAGCAAGACCATGGCGGCGAGCAGGAAAGGCCGCGCCAGGAGCTGCTGATACTGCAGCCGGTATCCCGCAGCCATCAGGCCGGCGCGGTCGGCCATCTCGATGTAAGTCGGAAGCTCCCAGAACGGCACCGTCTCGGGGGTAGCGAAACTTTCCCGCACCTGCTCGAGCGTGAGATTGGTGGCGACCCGATAGGTCGCTTCGATGTCCGGCGCTTTGCCGCTTGCGTAGGCGCGCGCGTCGTCGAGCTGCCAGTAGCCGGGCTCGAGCGTTGCGCTTTTGGCTTCGATGCGGTTCTGGAAATGGCCGGCGCTGTCGAAAGTGAACACGCTGACGGCGCCGAGCACCGCGCCTTGCTCGCGGCTCGTGGCGGCATTGATGATCGCTGCGCCGTCGGCGCTTTTCTGGCGGACCCAGAATCCGGTCGTATTCGCCTGCAACGCCGAGGGGTTCTCGCCCAGCATCTCGGCCTCGAGACGCTTCGAACGCTCGTGCAGCACCGCGGCGACGGGGTTGTAGATCGTGGTGGCGACGACGCCGAAGAGAAACGCCGCGATCATGGCCGGCGCCACGAACTGCCAGGCGGAGACGCCGGCTGCACGCGCGACGACGAGTTCGAGCCGGCGCGACAGCGCCAGATAGCAGGACATCGCGCCGACCAGCACCGAGAACGGCATGATGCGTTCGGTGAGCTGCGGCACGCGGAACATCGAGATCTTGGCGAGTACCATCGCCGTCGCGTTCGGCCAGTCGGCGCCGCGGCGCATCAATTCGACGTAATCGATCATCGCCGCGAGCGCGACGACGCCGACGAAGGAACCCACGACCGACGTGAGGAACCGCATGCCGAAATAGCGTGAGAGCGTCCCGGCGATCATGGCTCGTCCCTCACGCCGTTGCCCGAGCGATGCGCTCGGCGATCGCGGTCGCCATGCGCGACACTCCGGCGGCGGGCTCGACGGCGCGTCCCCGCGAAATCTGCCAAAGCCCGCCCGCGATCACGCCGAACAGCGCGACATATTGCAGAGCCAAGATGGCAGGCACGCGAACGCCGACGATGACGCTGACGAAGCCGGCGAGGCGCAACAGCGCCACGGTACCGATCATGCCGAGAAGGGCCAGCGTGCGGCTTTGCCGCGTCGTCTGCGGCGGACCGAGGAAGGTGTAGGCGAGGATGACGAAAGCGAGCGGGTAAAGCGGCGTCGCCAGACGGTCGTTTAGCTCCGATCGATACTGGTCCGGCTGCGCGGCGTAGAGCGCGTCGTCGGATCGCGGCCACAACAGTTCCCAGAGATATTTCTCACGGACTGTGTAGACGACGTTTTGCGTACTGCCGGTGAATTGCGACAGGTCGAACGCGTAGCGGTCGAAGGTCACGATGCGGGGGTCGCGTTGGCCCGCCTCGAGCCGCTGAATGCTGCCGCCTTCGAGAACGAGGAACGATCCCTGGTCGTGCTTTACGATTTCGCCCTGTTCGGCGAGATAGGTCGCGTGTTCGTTGGGGTCGCGGCGGTCGTCGACAAAAATGCCGACCAGAAGCCCGTTCTGCTTGCGATCGGCAATGTGGAAGGTGAGGTTGCCGCCGACCGTGGTGAAGCGGCCCGGCTGAACGATATTGGTCAGGATGTCGGCCCGCACCTGCGCGCCCCAGTCGCGCAATTCGCGCAGGCTGCGCGGGGACACGTAAGCGGCGATCACCGCGACCAAGAGCGAAACGACGAGCGCTGCGGCGATAAACGGCTGCAGCAGACGCCACGGCGATTCGCCCGCGGCGTTCATCACGATGATCTCGGAATCCGAGCTCAGCTTGTTGAGGACGTGGGCGGCGGCCATCACCAAGGCGATCGGCGCGATCATCATGACCAGGAGCGGGATGATCATGCCGGTGATGCCGATAAAAACCAGCATCGTCTGGCGCTGACTCGTGATCAGGTCGAAATCGCGCATGGCCTGCGTGAACCAGATCACGATCGTCAAGCTGACAAGCGCGATCAGGAACGCGCCCATCGTGGCGCGAAACATATAGCGGCCGATCGACCCCATCGGACTTGTCATCCCCGCAGACGGCCCACCGGCCGCCGCGGCAACCCCCGCCGCGGCATCGCATCGAAGGCCGATCCCCACAGTGCTATTTCATGCGTCCACAAAATGGCCGGGCCAAGGCAATCCACAAAGGCAAAGCTATTGAACATGCACACTAAAGTGTTAATACGCCCGTTTGAATAAACCGCGGCCTTCGGCGGCGGGATTTGGCGCCAAAACGCGGGCTTTGCAGGATGTCGCGCTCGGGTTCATAAACGCCGCAAAGCGCCCGTTCGGCGCGGCGCCTGGCCGCAAAGGATCGATTTATGCCTGCCGCCCTCAAATTCGGCTTCACGAGCTTTGCGCGTCCCCGCGGAGTTCTCGTTGTGTTCTGTGAAGAAAACCTCCAATTGGGGCCGGCGACGCAGAAAGCGCTAGCGCCGATCGGCGACCTCCTGCGCCGGGCGGCGGCCGCCGACCGCTTTACCGGGAAGATGGGTTCGAGCCTCGACATCGTGGCGCCCTCGGGCCTTACGCTACCGAGGCTTGTGGTCGTCGGTATCGGCAAGGAAAGCGAGTTGAAGTCGCGCGATATCGTTAGACTGGGTGGCGTGGCCGCCGGAAAAGTGCCGACCTCAGCGCCGAGTGCGACAATCTTCGCCGAATTCGCCTCTGGCGCGCTCAAACCGGCGCAACTGGCCGATCTCGGGCTCGGCGCAAGGCTGCGCACCTACAGCTTCGACCTCTACAAGACCAAGCGCAAAGAGGGCGACGAGCGGCCGAGCAAAGCGGAAGTGAATTTCGCTTGTTCCAATCCGGCGGCGGCGGAAAAGGCCTGGGCGCGCAATTCCGCGATCGCCGACGGAGTCGTGCTGGCACGCGATCTCATCAACGAGCCGGCTAACGTGCTTTATCCGGGCGAATTCGCCCGCCGCGCCTCGGCGCTGAGCACGCTCGGTGTCGGCGTCGAAGTGCTGGACGTGGCCGCGATGAAGCGGCTCGGCATGGGGGCACTCCTTGCCGTCGGGCAGGGCTCCGCGCATGAATCGAAAGTCGTCATCATGCGCTGGAACGGCGGCAAGCGCGGGACCGATCCGGTTGCCTTCATCGGCAAGGGCGTGTGCTTCGACAGCGGCGGCCTATCGATCAAGCCGGCAGCCGGCATGGAGGATATGAAGGGCGACATGGCTGGCGCCGCCTGCGTTGTCGGCCTGATGCGGGCCTTGGCCGCGCGCAAGGCCAAGGTCAACGTCGTCGGCGCCATCGGGCTCGTGGAAAACATGCCCGACGGCAAGGCGCAGCGGCCGGGCGACATCGTCACCACCATGTCGGGCCAGACCATCGAGATTATCAATACCGACGCCGAGGGCCGTCTCGTGCTCGCCGACGTGCTGCATTACGTCAACAAGCGCTTCAAGCCGAAATTCATGATCAATCTGGCGACGCTGACCGGCGCCATCATCGTCGCGCTCGGGCAGGAATATGCCGGGATGTTCTGCAACGATGACAAGCTCGCGGAACGCTTGACCAAAGCCGGGGAGGAAACCGGCGAGCGCGTGTGGCGGATGCCGCTCGGCGCCGAATACGACAAGATGATCGACTCGAAATTCGCCGATATGAAAAACACCGGCGGCCGCTGGGGCGGGGCAATCACGGCGGCGCAATTGCTGCAGCGTTTCGTCAACAAGACGCCCTGGGCGCATCTCGACATTGCCGGCACCGCGCTCGGCTCGCCGCAGACCGATATCAACAAAAGCTGGAGTTCGGGCTGGGGCGTGCGGCTTCTCGAACGGCTGGTCGAGGATCATTACGAGCGCTGAGATGACCGAAGTCCTATTCTATCATCTCAAGGGCCAGACCCCCGAACAGGTGTTGCCGGGGCTGTTGCAGAAATCGCTGGAACGCGGCTGGCGGGTCGTCGTCCAGGCGTCCTCGGATGAGCGCGTCGAAGCACTCGACGCGCATTTGTGGACCTGGCGCGATGACTCTTTTATTCCGCATGGCACCTCCCGCGATGCGGAAGCGGCCGAACAACCGGTCGTGTTGACGGTCGATGAGACGAATCCCAATGGCGCGAATGTGCGTTTTCTCGTCGACGGCGCCGGCATGGCGATCAGTGCCGGAGGTTACGAGCGCATTGTTCTTCTCTTCAATGGCGACGATCCGGATGCCGTCGAAATCGCGCGGACGCGCTGGAAGGATGCCAAGGCGGCTGGCTTGGAGGCTACTTATTGGCAGACCGATGAGAAAGGCCGCTGGCGGCAACAAGCGTGACGAGCAATCCTGTTATGCGGTCGCAAAGAATCGCGATAAGTGTCTGGTATAAAACGCCTTTTTTGATCTTAATCATAGCCTATAGCGGCGGGTTCAAACAACGCATTTCGGCACTATATTCTTTGCTCCGGTCCTTATTTGGATGCTATATAGTTGTTCCATGAATAGAAGTTCAGTCAAAAAGAAGCGGCCCGATAAAGCGAGCCGGAGCGGTGCGGTCCGAAAATCTTCCAGTCGCACTGCCGCGGCGCGGAAAACTGCGCCCAAAGTTTCGGCCAAGATTGCGTCTAAGACTGCGGCGCAGCGGCCGGCAAGAAAGCCTGTAACGAACGGCGTCGCAGCCAAAAACGGCGTGGCCGCTAAAAATGGTGTCGCCGCTAAAAACGGCTTCGCGGCTAAGAACGTTGTCGCAGCCAAAAACGGTGTCGCAGCCAAAAACGGTGTCGCAGCCAAAAATGGTGTCGCGGTCAAAAATGGTGTCGCGGTCAAAGTGGTCCCCGTGGAGGCCGCAAAATCGGTCACCGCCCCGGTAGCGACGATCACCGTCGCCGAAGTCACGGCATTGGCTCGGCCGTTGCGGGCCCACAAGTTCGAGGTCGGCCAGACCGTCTTCTACACCTCGAGCCCGATCAGCCGTCCCGGCGCGACTGGCACCTACCAGGTGGTCCGGCTATTGCCGTCCGACGGCGACGATTACCAGTATCGGATCAAGAATCCGGGCGAGGCCTTCGAGCGCGTCGCCAAGGAGAGTCAGCTCGACCTCGAGCATTGAGCGCTGCGACTGCGCGTCTTTCGCCAGCGGCGCCATTACGCCATACTTCGCTGCTTTGAAAGCCTATTGGCCGCAGAGGCAGCCATCCGGAAAGCAAAGCAATCGTCCGAGGAGTGGCTTGATGCTCGGCGCTGATCCCGACATCGGAAGCTCGGCACTACGCTTGTGGGTCGCGGCGGGTTCCGCGGCCTTGCTGGTTTCCGTCTGCGCCGTTGCGTTCAACAATGCACGAACGCGAAATGTGACACGGCTCGGAGTCGTCGTGGTCGGCGCCGTGCTTGGCGCGGTCTTGGCCTGGGCTTTTCTCGACGGCGCCAGCGTTCGCGACCAGGGCGCCGAGCGCCGCGCGCTCGAACAGCGCGCAACCGAACTCAGTGCGCAAGCGATAACTCCCGGATCGTCGCTCGCCTGCCTCGACGGCTTGGCGGGTGATAGCGTCGAGGCGGCCTGCGAGAAGGCGCTGTTCGCGGCGCCTGCAACGGTCGCCGCGGCGACGTCCTACGTCGCCGCGCGCCTTACCTTGCTGGCCGATACCGCCGCCTACATCCAGCGCGGTGGGGCGCCTATCGACGGCGTCGTGCTGCCGCTGCGCCGTGCGCTCGAGAGCGATCGGTTCGGGTTTGTCGCCCACACGCTCGCCGTGCGCGACGGCTGTACCAGCCAGAACTGCAAGGCGTTCTCGCTCCTGCGCGAGCCAAGCCGCGTGCGGGCCAACCTGAGCGGACAGACGCTCGATCGTTACCTCGATCGCTACGTCACGGCATGGGCGCAAAATTCCGAGGTGCCGGTTGCGGATGCGACGTCGGTCCAGGCTCCAGTTCAGCCGGGCGTGCCAGGCCCGCATAAAGTTCTGGTCGACATCGACTTTCCGACCGCCTCTTCGATCCCCGCAGTGAGCATCATGAATCCCGAGCCGAAGGGGCCGATGACGGCTGCTGCGGCCGGAGCAATCACCGCCGGCGCCGATTCAAGCGCGCAGGCCCTTTCCCCCGCGCCGCCGCCGAAGCTGGCGCGCAAGCCTGTGAAGAATGCAGCAGCGCAAGCCGCGCCGGCCCCGCCGCCAGCGCCGACCGCTCCGGTCGAGCCGGTCTGGTCACCTGGGGCAACGCTCGCCTCACCGCAGCCTGGCGCGACCGCGCCGGCATCGGCCGGTGCCGGCCCGGTTCAGCTCAATCCATTTCCGGCGCCGCCGGAAGCGAGCGCGGGCGCCGCCGCGCGTCCGCAATGAGCTGAACGCGCGTCTTCCCCATCGCCATGTTCAATTCCGTCCTCATTGCCAATCGCGGCGAGATCGCCTGCCGGGTCGCGCGCACCGCGAAACGGCTCGGCCTGCGCGCGATCGCCGTCTATTCCACAGCCGACGCAAACGCGCTCCACAGACGCGTCTGCGATGAGGCGCATTGGATCGGCGAGGCCCCGCCGCGCGACAGCTATTTGTCAATCGAAAGGTTGATCGAGGTCGCCAAGAGATCGGCCGCCCAATGCATCCACCCCGGTTACGGATTCCTGTCCGAAAATGCCGACTTCGCCGAAGCCTGTGACCGCGCCGGCATCGTCTTTGTCGGACCGCCGGCCGCGGCTATTCGCACGATGGGCTTGAAGGACAGTGCCAAGGCGCTGATGGAGCAAGCCGGCATACCGATCGTGCCCGGCTATCACGGCGAGCGGCAGGACACGAAATTCCTCAAAGAGAAGGCCTACGAAATCGGCTATCCGGTGCTGATCAAGCCCGCGGCCGGCGGCGGCGGGCGGGGCATGCGGCTCGTGGAAAAGCACGCCGATTTCGCGCCCGCGCTCGAAGGCGCCATCCGCGAAAGCCAGTCGGCCTTCGGCTCCGGCCGGGTGTTGATCGAGAAATTTATTCCCTCGCCGCGCCACATCGAGGTCCAGGTTTTCGCCGACCGATATGGCAACACGATCCATCTCGGCGAACGCGATTGCTCGCTGCAACGCCGTCATCAGAAGGTCGTCGAGGAAGCACCGGCGCCCGGCATGACCGAGGATTTGCGGGCACAGATCGGCGCGGCCGCAGTCGAGGCCGCCAAGGCGGTCGGCTATAGCGGCGCCGGCACAGTCGAGTTCGTCGCCGACGGCACGAGGGACCTGCGTGCCGATGGCTTTTGGTTCATCGAGATGAATACACGGCTTCAGGTCGAACATCCGGTGACCGAGGCGGTGACCGGGCTCGATCTCGTCGAGTGGCAATTCCGGGTCGCGGCCGGCGAAAAACTGCCGCTCACTCAGAGCGAGGTCCGGCTCAGCGGCCATGCGGTCGAGGCACGGCTTTACGCCGAAGATCCCGAGCACGGATTCCTGCCGGCGGCCGGAAAAATCGTCGCTTTGGAATTTCCGAGCGATATCCGCGTCGATAACGGTGTGGAAAAGGGCGACGAGGTGACGCCGTTCTACGACGCGATGATCGCGAAACTCATCGCGCACGGAGAAACGCGCGAGGCGGCGCTCGGCCGGCTAGTCGCGGGTCTTGATCGCACGCTGGTTGCCGGGGTTCGCAGCAATGTGGCGTTCCTTGCCAATCTGTGCCGCGCGGAGGCGTTTCGGCAGGGCGAGGTCGATACCGGCTTCATCGACCGCAATCTTGCGGCGCTCGGCGCCGTGCCGCAGCCACGCGATAATGCGGCGGCGGCGCTCGGCGTGGCTTATCTCCTCAATGCCGCGATGGCGCGAGAGACGGCGTCGGCGGAGGACGACCCCGAGGAAGCCCTTTCACCCTGGGCGGCGCGCGACGGTTTCCAACTCGGCGGCCTGCGCACGCTCACGCTCCCTCTCGCGGTCGATGGCGAGAATGCCGAGGCAAATGTCAGTTATCGGAAGGACGGCGCGAGCGCGACGGTCGACAGCGCGGGTTCGGCCGAAGATGCGAGAGTTTTTGCGGTGCCGGGAGATTTGCAGGCAGCCGATGTGCTGCGCCACGGCCGTCAAACCCGCGTCGCCATCCGGGATGTCTCGGCGGCGGGCGGGACGGCGAGCGTCGGCGATGGCGTGATCAGGGCGCCGATGCATGGCCGGGTCTTGGAACTTCTGGCAGGCGCCGGGGATAAAGTCGCCGCCGGTCAACGTCTTGCCGTTATCGAAGCGATGAAGATGGAGCACACGTTGCGCGCGCCATTTGCGGGCATCGTGCAAGAAGTTCCTGTGGGCATCGGGGCGCAAGTTGTGGAAGGTGCGAAGATCATGCTGATTGAAGCCGAAAAGGAGCCGATAAAGTAGGACTATGCCCCTTCATCTCATCAAGCTCTGTGTCGGCTGTGACTCGGTTCGCGATCTCGAGGACTGGATCAAGCAAAAGCTGAAAGCGAAACGCAAGAACGGCGAAAAGCCGGAGCGCATCCATGTCACCCGCATGGTGCCGAAGCGCGCCGACGAGCTTATCGACGGCGGCTCGCTTTATTGGATTATTCGCGGCGAAATCGCCTGCCGCGAGCGGATCCGTGAAGTTCGCCCCTTTGTCGATAAAGACGGCATCGGGCGATGTGGGCTGGTGCTCGATCCCAAACTGGTGCTGGTCGAGCCACGGCCGTTTCGGGCCTTTCAGGGCTGGCGTTACCTCGCGGCAAAAGATGCCCCGCGCGATCTCGACAAGGTGGTCAAAGGCGCCGCCGCCATGCCGGAGACGCTGCGGCGGGAGCTGCGCGAGCTCGGCCTGATGTGACCGGGGTTCTTGTGAGTTCTCGGGGTGGGATCGAGCCCCCGTGGCTGCGCTCATTGGTGCGTGGCGGAGCCTGCCATAATCCCCTAAAGTCCGCGGCGACCCGAACATCAAGAATTGCGGAGCGAGAACAGTGATCATTGAAAACGAAAAAGACGTCACTCCGGTTGTGCTCAAGGAGTACGAGCGCATCAAAAACCCGCGTCTGCGCGAAATCATGGCTGCCTTCATCCGCCATCTGCATTCGTTCGCCCGCGAAGTGAAATTGACCGAGGAAGAATTCCAGGCCGCCGTCGGCTACATTTTGGCGCTCGGCCAGATATCCAACGAGACCCACAACGAAGCCGTGCTGATGTCCGGCTCGCTCGGCTTCTCGACGCTGATTTGTCTCCTCAACAACGGCAATCGCGGCCAGACCGAGACCGATGCCAATCTGCTCGGTCCGTTCTGGCGGATGGATTCGCCGCCGACCAAAAACGGCGATTC